>Ga0302240_1000163_pt1 | contig 74463 bp, 119 predicted proteins | sample AAG_UR_His_MG_FD_193538 | JGI IMG/M metagenome (GOLD analysis project Ga0302240, IMG submission 193538) | Enriched activated sludge microbial communities from anaerobic digester in WTTP, New Holstein, Wisconsin, United States - AAG_UR_His | ecosystem: Engineered > Bioreactor > Anaerobic >... | reverse complement strand
GAATACGACCGACGCGGCAGGGCTTCAGAAAGATTGCTTCGGCTTGATTAGGCTGTTTTGTCCATAAATCCTCTCTTTTTGCCCGGTCGCAATGGCCGGGTATTTTTTCTGAAAATAATGCTTGCAATTTTTAAACCGATGATTTATATTGAATATGTAAGCGGAATGAAATTAAAAAAAAGAGGTGCGAATATGAAAAATCTTGAAATTGGCAAAAACTACGGCGACATTTTTGGCCTTACTGGTAATCGTCAGATGATTTTCAACGGCGGCATTTCTTGGACTGCAAAAGAAGGCGAACGAGAAATGACAATGGATAGCCAGAAAACCACTGATAACGCGATTGAGTATATTAATCGTCCTTCTCATACAATGAGAGCATGATTTGCAAAACAACCATAAGCGGCGATTGGTGTTATTGCCAGTCGCCGTATCATGCAAAATTTTGTGAGGCCGCCAGAAAATTAGGTGGCTCGTGGGATTCTTCTCGCAAACAGTGGCGTTTTCAGGCTTTGCAAGAAAACCATGTGGTTGAAATTTGCCTTGATTTTTTTGGAGAATGTAACGGCCTGAAAAAATCCGACAGCATAACGCGGCGAGAAAATGCAAAAAAAGAGCGCGAATTGCTATTAAAGCGGCTCGGAGAATTAGAAAAGTATTTAAACAATCAGGAAATACAAGATGAATTATGCGATAACGACTGAATTAATGCAGCACCAAAAAGATGCAGTTGAAAAGCTCAAAGGCGTTAAAGTTGCTGCGTTATTTGCAGACATGGGCACGGGCAAGACGCTGACCGCTTTTGAATGGTTGCGCTTAAAGGCCAATAAAATCGAACGCGTTTTATATTTTTGTCCGGTATCGGTGAAAAGAACGATTGCAAGTCAGATTGAACAACATACAACCGCGACTTGTTATATTTTCGATGATAAAACGAAACAAGGCAAAATACCTGTGGCTGATTTTTATATCATTGGTATCGAAAGCATGAGCGACAGCAAGAGGGTGATTTTTGCGGCATTAGACTTATGTAACGATAAAACAGCGGTTGTTTGCGACGAATCGACCTATATAAAAAACCATTACGCAGGCCGGACTAGATGGATAACAGAGTGTGGTAAAAAAGCAAAATATCGCATGATTTTAACCGGCACGCCGATGAGCAACGGGTTTAAAGATATTTTTTCACAGATGTATTTTTTGTCGCCGTTGATTTTGGGGTATAACAGCTTTTTTAGTTTTGCTGCTAATCATCTTGAATACAGCGAAAAATATCCCGGCGTTGTGCGTAGGGCGCATGATACCGCGCTACTTGCTGAAAAAATGAAGCCGTATGTTTTTCAGATTAAAAAAGAAGATTGCCTAGAATTGCCGGTAAAAAGTCATTCGACGAGATATTATTCATTAACGCCGTTGCAAAAACAGGTTTATCAGGCACGAAAAGAAGAGTTTTTTGAATTAGTTTCAAATTATGAAGAAATTTGTTCAACCGCTATTTTTAATCTTTTTACTGATTTGCAGAAGATTTGTAGCGGTTATTGGCAAGACGGCAAGGAAACAATAAAGGCAGAACATGGCCGGATTGAGCTATTAAAAGAAATTATTGAAGAAATACCGGAAGATCAGAAAATAGTGATTTGGGCCAAGTATATGCACGATGTAGACGGCATTATAGCAATGTTGCGCAAAGAATACGGAAATGATTGTGCAAGTGAATACACTGGCAGAAAAAGCGAAAAAGAACGGGCAATCGAAGCCGAACGTTTTACAAAAGATAGACGCTTTTTTGTTGGCACACAGGCAACGGGCGGGCATGGATTGAATGAGCTTGTTTGCAGTAGTTATGCCATTTTTTATACCCAGAGTTTTAAATTTGGCGAAAGATTGCAAACGGAAGATCGGCAACACCGATTAGGGCAAAAAAATAATGTGCATTATGTGACAATAACGGCTACGAATAGTATCGACGAAAGAATTGAAAATTCACTTGCAAAAAAGGAGGATATTCTGTTATCATTCCAGCGAGAAATTGAAGAAATTAAGAAATTGAAGGGCAAATCGGATAAGAAGTTAAAAGAGGTTTTGAAAAAACTATGAGCAAGAAATATTTAATGCAAAATGTTTATGAGGCGGCATTAGAGCGCATAAACTATTTATATGACAATTTTAAGCCAGAAGAAATATGGCTTTCATTTTCTGGCGGTAAAGATAGCACCGTTTGCTATCACCTTATGCGCGAAGTCGCATTAAGTCGCGGAATAAATTATCTTAACACGCTTATAATCGACCTAGAAGGCCATTACAAACTTCATAACGATTTTTTGCTTGAACTGGCAAGTGATAAAGATTTTGAAATGCGCGGTTATTGGTTGTGCCTGCCATTTAATTTGAGTAATGCTAGTAGTTTTCACATGCCGAAATGGTTAGCATGGGATTCTGAAAAAAAATCAGAATGGATTCGGCCAATGCCGGAACATCAGTTAATTATAAATGAAAAAAATAACCCATTTGGTAATCATTTTCGAGTAGGCATGGAATTTGAAGAATTTATTATTGAATTTCCGAAGTTTCTGATAGAAAAACACGGGCTTGAAAAGGTTGCGCAAATAATCGGCATTAGAACACAAGAAAGTTTTAATCGTTTTTTAAAAATGCGGGTGCAGAAATTCAGAGAGTTTTACAACGGCAAGCAATGGATGTTAAAACAAAAATCAACAGGCCATAATACTTATAGCGTTCACCCTATTTACGATTGGGATGTTAAAGACGTTTGGAAGTATCTGTCTGATAAAAAATACAATGCAGTTTACGATAAAATGTATCTTGCCGGCTATCCGCTGTGCAGCATGAGAATTTGCCAACCATACGGTGAAGAACAGCGCGATAATATTGATTTATTTTGTAAAATAGAGCCAGAAACATGGGCAAGAATGACTAACAGAGTTTACGGCGCTAATTTCGCAAAACTGTATAAGGGTAAAAACATTATTAAAGGCCGGATTGAAAAGCCTGAAAATGTTTCTTGGCAAGAATGGGCGCGGCTAATACTTAAAACTATGCCGCCATTTTTGAGAGAGCATTATTTAAGGCGAATAAATGTTTTTTTGAGATGGTGGAGAAAAGAGATTTATAAAGACATTGAGCATGTTTATACCCAAGAATACGCAATCAATGAGGCATTAGATAGCGAAGGCGTTTACATTGTCCATATAAATGATGAGCATGAAAACGATACTAAAAAAGAGGTTCCAAGTTGGCGCAGAATTGCAAAGGTGCTTATAAAGGGAGATTATTTGTGCAAAAACCTAACATTTTCGGCCAATAAAGAAGAATATGAAAAATTAGAAAAATTGAAGGAGAAATACAAAAATTTATGAAAACTACTGAAATTTTTGATTTGATGAAAAAAGGTGTTCAAATTAGTGAAGAAGAAAAAAGAATTGCTTTTCCATGCCTTTTTGCTCAACTTGTGCCTATTGAAAAGGTAAGATTTAACGAATACAATCCTAACGCGGTTGCACCGCCAGAAATGAAGCTTTTGCAGCATAGCATTGAAGAAGATGGCTATACGCAGCCGATTGTAACGATTTATGATGCTGAAAATGATATTTATATCGTTGTTGATGGTGCCCACCGATATAAAAATGCGGCAGAAAAGTTCAAACTGCCAATGGTGCCTGTGGTTGTGATAAACAAGGCAATAAAAGACCGAATGGCAAGCACAATTAGGCATAACCGGGCGCGTGGAGAGCATAATGTAACACAGATGAGTAATATTGTTGCAGAGCTAATCATGCTAGGTTGGACTGATTGTGAAATCGGTAAACATCTTGGAATGAGCGCCGACGAGGTTTTACGACTTAAACAAAACACCGGAATTGCGGCTATTTTCAAAGATCACGAATTTTCTAAGGCATGGGAATAATTTTGCTTGCAATTATTTTCCCGTGGTGTTATATTAAATTTGTGCGAAATTAAAACGAGGTGTAAATATGAGTAAATTTGAAGTTGGCAAAACCTACTCGACCCGCAGTGTGTGCGACCACGAATGTATTTTCAGCTTTGAGGTGCTGAAAAGAACCGCAAAACAGCTTACCTTGAAATATCATAACGAGGTTTTCAAGCGCGGCATTTATCTTTATAACGGCGTAGAGCACTGCAAGCCGCTTGGTAGTTATTCAATGTGCCCGATTATCGAGGCTTAACCAACCAGCCCTGAGCACGGCATAAAAAGGCTCGAAAGAAAGGGAAAATAAAATGAACGAAAGAAATCCAGAATGGCCGAAACATGAAGCGGTTTATGATAAGTGCATGGAGTTGGCAAACAAAAACGCAGGGTCAGAAGCAACTCAATGGATTCATTTGGCAGATGCCGTAGAGGGCGGCACTATTAGCCCGATGGAAGCATACGACGCCATGCGGCTTGGTTATGTTACCGAAAACCTTAAAGTAAGAAAATCCAGATATTCACATTTAATTTGAGTATTATAATAATGTGTCCGTGGTGTGGCAAATTAGCGTTATGCAGCGCGTCCAAAGGTATTTGGTGTGCTAATTGCAAAAATGGAAAAAAATAAAAAGGATAATTTATGAAATTTGAACTTGACCGAAGTGAACTTCTCAACGCCGTAACAATCGCGGCAAAAGCAACGGCACAGAAAGGCGTTAGGCCCATTCTTGCCAATATTCTTATCGAGGCCGAAAGCGATAAAATTCGGCTTGTGGCGACCGATATGGAAGCCATGAGTATTATTGAGATTCCGGCTGATGTTTCAGTATGCGGTAAAATTACCGCACCCGCGAAACTGCTTCAGGAATTGCTTTCAAACCTGCCGGGGGACTCTCTTTTCCCGGTTGAAGTTTCGGCAGACCCGCAGAAAGATGAGATTGATTTTTCGATGGGCAAGAGCCGTTTTTCGATTCGCGGGCTTAATGCTGAGGATTTCCCGCCGGTGCCCGTGCTTTCTGAAAATATGACAAAAATTAAATCGGCTGAGTTCGCAAAAGCACTTAAACGCGCCTCAACCGCCGCTTCTTTTGAAGATGCAAACCCGGTGCAGCGTGCCGTGTTGATTGATTTTACCGATATGCCCGTTGCCGTTGCTACCGACAGCAAGCGCCTTGCTATTGCCGAAATGACTTTAACCGTGCCCGAAGAAATCAAAAAACAATTTATTGTACCGATTAAAGCGGCTAACGATGTTTCAGCCATGATTACCGGCTCTGACGCCTTTGAATTTGGCACGTTTAAAGAGCAGCTTGTTTTCAAAAAAGACAATATAACGCTTGTTTCAAGGGCTATTGACGGGCGTTTCCCGGATTACAAGCGGGTTCTGCCGAAGGATTCACCGAATACCGTAAAGTTTATGCGCAAAGAGCTTTCACAGGCCATTAAATCGGTTACGCCGATTGCCCGCGACAAATCGAATCTTGTGCATTTTGACTTTTCGCATGATAGTGTGAAAATATGGGCAAATAACGATCTACAGAACAAAGCCGAAACCGAAATTGATTGCAAATTCGACGGTGTGCCTCTGAATATCGCTTTCAATGCCGGCTTTATTGCTAAGTTTCTTGAAGTGGTCGGAACCGATGAAGTTTTGCTGAAAATGTCGAGCCCAAGTTATCCCGGCGTTTTTGAAAGTGTTGGCGATGATGAGCCTTTCAAGACAATAATTATGCCAATGAGTTATTGATTTAATCGCCCTGAGCATGGCAAAAAACTGCTTGCTTTTTTCTTTTTATGGTGTTATGATAACAAAAATTTACAAAAGAGGTTAAAAATGTCAATTCAACAAAAATTATTGCAGTTAAAAGAAGATGGTCAGGATTATGAATTTTACCCCACAACCAATGAAATTCTTGCAGTCCTTGAAAAAGACCTGCTGAAAGTTGGCCTTGCTGACGGTGCCGGACGCTATTGGCGCAATGACACCGAAGGCTTTTCAGTCAATACAAATTATGAAAAGAATCAACCGATTCATACGCTTAACGTGCAGAGTTTCCTAGATGTGGGCATCGGTGACGGTCGTGTTATTGACTACCTTTTCGGCCACGGCAGCCAGAAAATTAACATCAAAAACAAGCTAGGTATTGAGCTTGCGCGGGCACAGGCAGATGATTTAATCAGGCGCGGTATCGGCATTATCGGGCGTGATTACTTTGAAACCGTGCTTATTGACAAGCAATACACGGTTGTTTTTTCAAACCCGCCGTATTCTATTTTCACCGAATGGTGTATCAAGTTGCTGAAAGAGGTAAACGCAGCTGTTATCTACCTTGTTTTGCCTGAAAGATGGAAAGATGACAGCGCCCTGAAGCAGCTCGCAGAAAGCAAGGGCGATGTTGAAATTATCGGCAGCTTTGACTTTTTGCACGCCGACCGACCGGCCCGCGCAAAGGTTGATTTAATCAGAATCCACCGTAAAAACAGAGAGAAAAAAGATAGCTTTGAAGCGTGGATTGAAGAAAATATAGGCAAATTTGAAGTCGCCGAAGAAGTGCCGGAAATGGCAGAAGAAGCCGAAGAAAAGCGCGATAACGTAGAAGAACGCAGCGCCGATAAAATTAGAGTGCTTGTAGAAAACTACCGCGCCGATATGCAGCACATGATGACAACTTTTCAGGCGCTTGGCAAGATTGATTTTAAACTATTGGCACAGCTCAAGCTTGATAAAAAAGGCATTATTGAGGTTGTCAGAAGCGATATTAAAAGCCTTAAAAATCGCTATTGGCAGGCAGCTTTTGATTTGCTGAAGCCGATTAACAGTCGCCTGACTTACAAAACCCGTGAGAAAATGCTGACAGACATTAAGTGGTTTGCAGACCTTGACTTTTCAGAAGCAAACTTGTATTCGATTATGGTTTGGGTTATTGAAAACGGCAATAAGCACATCAAAGACCAGCTTTTGCAGGTTTACGAAGATTTAACCAACTTTGAGGGCGTGCGGGCCTATAAAAGCAATGATAGATGGATTAACGACCATTGGCGTTATGGCAAAACGGGGCTACCCTCCAAATATTCGCTTGACTACCGGCTTGTAGTCAGCATTGGCTATCGTTTCAGCAAATACGAATGGGATAAAATGAATAACGCCATTGCGGACTTGGCCGTAGTTGCCGATACTCTTGGCTTTAAAAACAAGGGCGTAAGTAATTTTGAAAAAGACGGCAAGGCAAAATACTGCTATGCAGACGATGACACAGTGCTTTTTGAATACAAATGCTATCAAAACAATAACGTGCATTTTAAGCTGAAAAAAGAGTTGCAGCAGGCTTTGAATATTGAGGCAGGCAAGCTGCATGGTTGGCTGAAAAACCCGGCTGATATTGTGAGTGAGTTTGAAGTAACGCAAGAGCAGGCCGAAAAATGGTTTACAGGCGGCAGTTTGCAGTTACTTGGCAAAAATAGCCCGCTTTTAATCGGATTTACAGGAGAAAACAAATGAGAAAAGAAACCCTAAACAAAGCAATTCAAGAAGCCCGCCGATTTATCAAATTGGCCGAAATATCGGTTGATGAGATAAAAGAACATCAGATGCAAATTGAACGCAGCGGCCCCGGTTATCGTCGCAGAGACGAGCCGAAGCCCTCTCGTAAATTCGCAGCCGCAAAACGTGCAAGTCTTGATTTGTCGGCTGTTTTGGTGGAGTTAAGAAAATGCTAACAACATGCCACAGTTGCGGAAACCGTGAACAGTGCCGAAAACGCGCAACACAGAATCAGGTTAAAAACTATTGCAAGGGCAAGGAATTACCTACACTTTTTAATAAGTGTAGGGGTTATGTTTCGCGCTTTATGAAAAAGACAAAAAAGGAGTTTGAACCGTGGTTATAAGAGGCTTATCGGGCTTTGGCGATGCAATTTATATCGAGCCGCTTGTCAGAAAAGAAGCATTAAAAGGCAATATAACGTTGCTTTCAAACTACCCTGATATTTTTGCACACCTGCCGGTAAAGGTTGAAAAATTTAACCGCGAAAGAAAATGCGACAAGGTCTTCTCTTATCTGGAAGGCAAGGCCAATGAAAACACCACGCAGCTTGCAGACATGGGGTATGGTTGCGTCGATGACTTTGCTATCGAATGTAAACCCATTGCGATACTTGCGGCAGGTTATAAGGGCATGTCAAGCTATAAGGAATTTATACCCGACAAGGCCATAATGCAGCGAATTATCGACGATTTATGCTCAAGCGGGTATAGCGTGCTGCATATCACCAACAAATCAATCGAAAAGTATGATAATGTGATTGAAATTGAAAGTCAGAGCTACTTTGAAACGGTGGCTTTGTTTAAAGGTGCGGATTTAATTGTGTGTCAGCAAGGTTGGGGAACTGCATTGGCTGAAGGCTTGAATAAAAAATGTTTGGTGTTTTTTTCAGACAAAATCAGAAAATGTATGATAGAATTCGTAAGACAGATTACGCCCTCAAAAGTCTGCTGCAAATCATCAACTAGATTCGTTTGGGATAACGAATACAAAGGACTTTCAGATGCGCTTAAATGAAGATTGTGTTGCTGATTTTTTCAATAATAAATCTGTTGTAATTTTAGGCAGCGCCCCGTGTGTCCTGAACGTGTCGGCAGAAGAATTAGAACAGTTCGACGTAATTGTGAGAGTGAATAACTACGCCCATTTTAACGCCTGCCGCCGCGTAGACGTTTATTATTCATTCTTTGGGCGATCTATCAAGGGCATTGAAGAAAAAATCAGGCGCGATAACCCGGCTTTTTTGTTTTTCAAATACCCTTTCGATTTTATTTTTAATAAACACACAAAAGGTCGTGAAATAGCTGGCAAAAGCGGTGATTTTCGATATGTTCAGCGGCTTAGAAAAGAGATTCTGCAGAATACAAAGCATTTTGCACAAACGCCCGCCAATTTCATCAGTAGCTTTTGTGCAATCGGCAGCATACCGACAACGGGCGTGAGTGCTATTCTTGATATAATCCGATATCAACCATCAGAACTTGCTATTGCGGGTTTTGATTTTTTCAAGAGCAAAAAGCACAATATAAACGAAACTTGGCACCCGAAAGACGGCAATGGGCACGACTTTGAAACCGAAGAAGTGGTAGTTTCTGATTTAATTGCAAATAAGCTTGTAAAGAACCTGACAGGAGAAAAATATAATGCGTGAATCGCTGAAAATGGCAGTTAAAACTTTTGAAGATAGGCCGGTGGTAGCGGTTGAGTTGGGCGTAGCAGCCGGGGCAAACGCTCAAAAGATTTTTGATAATCTGAATATTAAAAAACTAGCCCTGATTGATAACTGGAACCCAGCATACAACGAAAATTGCCTTGATTGGCTAGAAGAAACTAAGCGGCGTTTTGAAGGCCGCGAAAATGTAGAAATCATCAGGCATGAGGCGATTAGTGCTGCAAATCTGTTTGATAATAATTCAATCGACTATCTTTATATCGACGACAACCATGCCCCGATGCACGTTTATAAAGAGCTTTCGGCATGGTATGACAAAGTAAAATCGGGCGGCATTATCGCGGGTCACGACTGGGCCGACAATGGCAGGGCAAGCGCCGGGATTATTCAGTTCTGCACAGAGCGCGGAATATCGTATTCTTACGCACAAAATCAGGGCGAACAGGTTGCAGATTGGTGGTTTTTCAAATGAATGAAACAAGTAAATTGATTGAAAAGCGCATAAAACTAGGTATTTATGATAAGTATTTTGTTGGCAACGGCCTTGAAATTGGCGGCTGGAATGACCCATTGATTATAGACGGCAAGCCAATAACACAGCATACTTTGCCCGATGGGAGTAGCCACAAGCTGCCGTTTGCTGATAACTCTTTCGATTTTATTTATGCCTCGCATGTTCTTGAGCATTTCATAAGCCCGAAAACGGTATTGCGTGAATGGTTGCGAGTGGCGCGGAATTATGTTTATTTCGCCGTGCCGGATTTTTACCTTTACGAAAAAGGCATCTGGCCGTCGAAGTTCAATAAAAATCACATTTCGCGGTTCGATATGCAAACCATGCAAGAGCTTTTAAGCGATTTAAGCGATGTTTGCACGATTGAATTTTGCAGAATCGAAGATAACAAATATGATTATACGGCAAACCCGCAGCTAGACCAGACTAGAATGGGTGCCAGCGCACAAATTGAAGTTTGTTTAAAAAAGTGCTAATGTTTTTAGGGCAAAATGCAGATATATATTGAGGAACGAAATAAAACAAAAAGAGGCAAACAAATGAAAGATGTTTTTCTTGTGGTGGCGGCGATTTTAATGACATTGGCGATGCTTGCAGCAACGGCTGAACATAATGCGCGGGCGGCTGAATTGGCGAGCGTAGAGCGCATTGAAACGATAACCAATGCAATAACCGATGATGTGGTGAGTAACGCGCTTGAAAACTTGAGCGATGAAGAATTAACGGAGGTGATGGGGCTATGAAATACACAAAAGAAGTAATCAACAAACTTACGACTGAATGGTTGAATGGCGAAAGAGATAAGGCAAGGCGGGCATGGAAGCGGCTTTTAAAAGATGTGAAAAATAAATAAAAAAAATACTTGCAATTTTATTTTGAATGGTTTATATTTAAATCATGCGCAGGGGCGCGAAATTAAAAAGAGGTGGAAAAAATGAAAAAAGCACTCGTAACTATCAAAAGACCTGATGGCAGTATTGAAACTCTTGATGTAACTGCCAAATTTGGCACCATGAGTCAGACTCTTGCCGATAAGATTAACGAAAACACTAAGGCCGCAGGTCGCGGTGAAGTGATTAGTTGGAGCTACGAAGCTCCAGAATACAAAATGACCGAAAACGACAAAGCCAATAAAGAATACGACCGCAGCCGCGCTGCAACTTTAAAGGCGCTTAACGCATGAAAACAACCACCAACAAAACCGAAGGCCGCCTCTACGCGGGGGCAATCCCGCAAGGCGCTGAAATTATTGGCACCGTAGAGCGTTCATTTGCAGACAAAGGCGCTCTTGTGAAACTGGCTAGCGGCGTTGTCGTGCAGATGAACGCCGGAGTTATTAGAAACTTACCAGAAATAAAGGAATAAAAATGTTAAACGAAATAGAATTACCATCAGGCAGAATTAGCGTTACCGCCTTCGACTTTGAAGGCAACGCAAAAGAGGCAATCGACAACGCCGAAAAGTTTAATCTTGAAACTGAAACGCCGGGCTTTTCGGATTATGAATTTTCCGAAACAATCACACGCGGTTATTTTAGCTTTGTCGAACCTTACGAAACTGAAAACATCGTTGACGGCATAACCGTTTCAGAAGCCAAGAAGCGCATTAAAACGGCAGAATTTGCAATCAGCAATGGCTTTCTTTTCGCATGGGGCGCAAGTTCGGCAATTAAACTGCTTGGCAGCTTTATTAACAACGATTTTGCTACCGCCAATCGAATTAGCTTTGAGTTTGAAGATTTGCATAATCTTCAGAGCCGTTTTGAGCTTTGCAAAAGTGTTAAAGTCAAAAACCCAAAAGAAAACCCTGTTAAAACCGTTAGCATGGCGGGAAAACTTGATACTTATTCGGAATATAATTGCCTTGACGCCCGCAACCATGAGCTGAAATCGGTGTCAGGCGTGCTGAATATGCCGATTGGCAAGGCTAATGTAACGGCAAACGACAAGGGTGTGATTAAGGTTGCCATGAAAGGCGCGACGGTTCTGCCGGTCGATGCGCTTGTTTGGCTGATTCGCTTGATTCATAACGCGGAATGATGTATAATAACTGGCCTGCAAGGTTGCCCGCCTGAAAGTATGCTGGCTAACGGTCGGCGCGTGAGGTTCAAGCCCTCAGCAGATAATAAGAGCTTAGCACCCATGCGGTGTTGTAGTAACGGGCGCGTCGTGGTAATTGTGCATACGCGGCGCGTCTTGCAAGCCTCAAAAGGTGGCGAAAGCTACTGATTGAGAACGTGCTAGAGCGGTTATGAAGCGGTGCAGCCCCTCACTGCAAATTCTAGCGATGGGGCACTAGCGGCGGTGGTGAAATGGCATACACAAGTGACTTAAAATCACTCAGCCGAAAGGCTATGGGGGTTCGATTCCCCCGCGCCGCAGTGGAGTCAGACGACACTCTGACGCAGCTTGTTTGCGCTGGCAACTGAAGCAAACGCTTTCGAGATGGGAAGTAAGTTAAGAGCTGATGGCCCAAAAACACAAAAGAGGCAGAAATGAAACGACAAAACAGAGTTAATCCAAGAACCAAGAAGGCGGTGGCATCCATTCTGAAGGTGCTTTCTTATGAGCACTTCACAACAAAAAAAGTGCTAATCGAAGATAGCGACACAAGCCTTGAGTCGGTTGCCGCCTGCATGGGCTTTTTGGTGGCCCGTGAAGAAGCCGAAATCATCAAGGTGAAAATAAACCCCGGCAAAGGTCGCGCACAGGTGGCCTATAGGTTGTTATGAAAAAGTTTGCAATCGAAAAGAAGCTGATAAAGCCGATGTTTGCAAGCGAATACACAACCGAATTAGGCTGGATATCATTGCCGGAAATGGGTTGCGTGTTTAATTATTGGCACTTGCACGCGAAATATAAGACCGAAAAAAGCCGCGATACTGCTTTTGCGGCGTTGGTGGCAAAATGCGGGTTATTTGAGTATCGGAAAAAAGATTTATAAATAAACTTGCAATCCCTATTAAAATAGGCTATAATCAACCCAAGAAAGGAGGAACCATGCAAAAATACACGGTGAAAAATCGCGGCCTTGATTTGATTTTTAACGGTGATTTGCTTGCGCATAAAAGCAGTAAATCGCCGGTAAATGCCGATGCAGGCCGCTGGACAGAGTTTTTTATTTATTACACGGATAAAGAAAACTTCGTGGTTGATGTGGTCAGTGTTTGGGCTGATGGTAGCCGTAAGAATCGCAGCTTTGTTTGTCAGAACTTTTGGGAAGTTGCGGAATGTCTGAAACACAAAGAATACGGCACGCTTAGTTTTACCGCTCAAAAGGCGTATAATCAGGCGCTTATATTAGCAGAGCAGAGCGGGCTTGTTGAGCCGGGGCTGTATTTCATTGATTTTACAAGCCACGATGTAAAACACAACCGTTTCGGCGCGAGGCCGGGAGATTATGATTTTTCCGAAGATTGAAAAGAGGTAAAAAATGGGCGATAAAGAATATTTTGCAAAAAAGGCGGTCAGTCAAAGCACGTTAAAACTGCTTAGACGCTCGCCCGCACATGCAAAATACGCAATGGACAACCCAAAATCGCCAAGCGCGGCAATGCAGTTAGGAACCTGTTTACATGCGATTGTGCTTGAGAATAAAACCGTTTTTGCTGTGTTGCCTGAATCGGCAAAAGGTAATAGCAATGCGGCGAAGCTGATTAAGGCCAATTTTGCACTTGAGAACGCCGATAAAATAGTATTGAGTGCCGATGATGCAGAAGCAGTTAAGGCAATGGCCGAAAGCGTGAAGGCACACCCGGCAGCAAGCAAACTGCTGGCTTTGATGCTTGAAGCCGAAAAAGAAATCGAATGGCAAGAAAATAACTTGCAAATGAAAGGAAAAATAGATGGACTTTTGCCTTTCGGCGTGCTAGACTTAAAAACTACAACCAGCGCCGAAATGAAAGAGTTTGAGAAAAGTATTTTCAAGTTTGGTTATCACATTCAGGCCGCGCATTACCTTTACGGGGCCGCTGCGAATGAATTACCGGCTGAAAACTTTTACATTATCGCGGTTGAGAATGAGCCGCCATACTGCACGGCGGTATTCGTGATTGACCATGAATCTATAGAAGCGGGAGAAAAAGAAAGGCAAAAACTGATTAAATTGTATAAAGAATGTTCAGAATCCGGTATCTGGCCGGGTTACTCAGACAAAATTCAAGCTGTGAAACTGCCCTATTGGGCTTTGAAACTAATAAACGAGGGAGAAAACGACGATGACTACTGAAACCAAAAACGAAAACAACACGCAGATGATGACCATGACCGGCAATGATGCCATGATGCAGACTTTGCTTAATGTGCCAGTATTTGAGCAGATGCAGCGGGCGGCAACGCTTTTTAGCAAAAGCGGTCTTGTGCCAAAGAACTTTGAAAACAACCCGGCAGCGTGCTTTGTAGGTTTGCAGCTTGCGGCACAGTTGGGCGTGAACCCATTCATGCTGTTTCAGAAAATCTACAATATCGGCGGCAAAATCGGTATTGAAGCTCAGGTTGCCATTGCAATCGCCAATCAGCGCGGCGTTTTTGAAGGCCCGATTGAGCATAAATTCAGCGGGCAGGGCGATACTCGAAGCTGCACCGCTACGGCGATTCTTGCCAAGAGTAAAAAGCCGGTTAGCCTCACAATCGACTGGCAGACCGTAAACGCCGAAGGTTGGAACAAAAAGGGCGGCTCAAAGTGGCTGACCATGCCCGACCAGATGTTCAGATACCGCTCAAGCCTTTGGCTGATTCGCACCTACGCGCCTGAGTGCCTTATGGGGCTTAACTCGCTCGATGAGATTGAAGATATGCAGGTTATCAACGTGACGCCGACCAAAGTCACAACCGAAGCCATTAACAATGCGGTAGATGCGGCTTTTGCCGAAAAACACGCAGAACCGGAAAAGCCGGAAGAAACAGCAGACCCACGCGCCGCCCTGCTTGCCGAAATCGAAGAACTGAAAACAAAAGCCGGACTCAAGCCTGAATTTGCCGAAAGAACTATCAAAACTCTGCTTGGCGATGCGTCAGAAAAGACAACCGCCGAACTGCTTGCCGCGCTGCCAGAAAGCCGCCTGAATGATGTAATAAAAGGCTTGCAGGGTATCGTTGAAGCCAAAGAAAAAGCGAAAAGATAAGAAAGGAAAAGGGCGGGGTAACACCCGCCCGTTAATACCATGACAGACCTTGAACAGAAAATACTTGATTTACTTTCAGAAGACCATTACATGACGAAAAATCTGATTATGCAGAAAACCGGCAAAGGCAGAACGGCGATTAAAAGCGCTCTGAATATGCTGCATGAGGCCGATTTGGTTGATACGGTGCTAGTCAGAGCGACGCCGCATTGTGGCAAGCCTGAGATTGCTTACCTGAAACTATGCTAGACGAAATAAACCCGAAAACAAAAGCGTTTTACGATGTTTGCAATAAATATTTGCAGGCGTTAATCAAGTTGGCAGACGCGCCAACGGCTGAGAACAAAGCCGCCGCCGATATTGCGGGGGCAGAATGGGATAAACAAGGTGGATAATATTTACGCCTACGGGCTACGCGCAAGGCCGCTTGATATTGGCACAGTGCCGCGTGATTATTGCGGTTTTGATACGAGTTATAGAAATGAAAAAAGCCGCATCAGGCATGGCGTTGTGTTTTACAAGCGGCAGCTAACTCAAAAAGAAATTGCAGATTTTGAATTGATTTTGATTGATATTAACGAACTGAAAGAGTATAATACCGATACTTGGAATTGAAAGGGGTTTAAATGGCTAGTTTGAATAAAGTATTTTTGATGGGTAATCTAACCCGCGACCCGGAGTTGAAGCATACCGGGCAGGGCAATTCTGTTTGCAATTTCAGTATTGCGGTTAATCGTAAATATAAACAGGGTGAGGAATGGAAAACAGAAGTTGCATTTTTTAATGTTGTCGTATGGGGCAAATCGGGTGAGAATTGCGCAAAATATCTGACAAAAGGCAAATCGGTGCTTGTCGAAGGCAGGCTTAACAACCGCTCATGGGAGGCGCAGGACGGCACCAAACGCAGCGCAACCGATATTGTTGCCGATAATGTGCAGTTTTTGAGCGGAAAGAGCGAAGGCGGCAATAGTGGTTATGATAACGGCTCAGACTTCGCACCGACAGCCGATGAAGATAGTCCGGTGCCCTTCTAACCATGAATTCACGCGGTAGACCTGAAAAAGCAAAGCCTTTCAAGAAAGTGCTTTTTGCGAACAGTTCAGATCTCGACTACCGGCTTATAACCCCGGAGGCGGCTTTGGAATTGTTTAAAACGATGTCAGAGCGCCTCTGGACTTATAAGCGCCTTGCAGATTTGCTGGATAAGCCAAAAGCCGAAGCCATGCAGATTATGAATGATTTGGTTCATTATGGCCTTATGCGTTTTATCGGCAAACAGGGCAAAATATCGGTATTTGAGCGATTTATGAACGAAACGGAGCCATTTTGAGCAGGAATAAAACTGGCGCGAAAAAATGTATTATCGACGGCATAAGGTTTGATTCTAAGGCCGAAGGCGCACGGTATCAGATGTTAAGGCGCAAAGAAAAAGCCGGGCTGATAAAAAATCTTGAGTTGCAGAAAAAGTATGATTTATGCGTTAATGGCCTGAAAGTTTGCAGCTATATCGCAGATTTTGTTTATGAGCATCGCGGCAAAACGATTGTCGAAGATGTTAAAGGCATGATACCGGCAGCGTTTAAGCTGAAATTTAAGTTGATGTATGCTTGTCATGGTATTGAATTGCTGATAACTCAGGCTGTTTACGCGACACGCGGCGGCGTTAGTTATATAACGGGCTTTAAGGTTAATGACACGCTGAGATTGCCTACAAAGCCGAAAGAAAAGGGTATAAAAAGTGAAAAAAGAAAAACTAAGCAAAAAAGCACAGGCGCAAGTCGAAGAATTGAAACTAAGGCGAGTTAAGCTTTGGAAAATTTACCATGAACTACCGGAAGATGACGAGCGCCGCGCAAAGGTGAAAGAGGTCGCGCAAGGCATTTACGACGGCCTTGTTAAAATCGGGGTTGAGCCATGAGCCAAGCCGAAGCAGTAGCCAATCATCAGCAATGGCAGCAAAATAAAGAATTTTTCGAGCGCAAACTAACGCAATACCGTTATGAACTTAACGGCAAGACCGATGATTGCATGATTATCTTTTTCGACGCCAAAACGGGCGCGTATAATCTTGAAATAAACTCGCCGAATGTAACTCGGGTGCAGGCTATCGGCTTGTTAGAGGTTTTAAAAGCCTCTCTGATGCCAAAAAACTAATCTTTTTTGTCGTGTTTGCCGCATGAGCCGCACAAAGCGCCGTCTTGCATTTCGTCGAAGCGCTCTTGCGCCTGCAATCTCTCAAGTTGAAAGAACGCTGCTCCATCTTCGGAGTGGCGTTTTATATGTATATCTGTTAGCAGATTTGCGCGTGATTCTGTAAGTAAAAAGCGCTTTTCAAAAACTTCGACAACCCGGTTAGTTTGATTATTGCTCTTGCGCGTTTGAAAATAGGCCCAAATTGCAAAAATAAACACGCAAAGAATCATAAAAGCTAATGTTATCACAACTACTTTTTCAGGAAATGCCATGAGCGCGAAATAAGCGCCGAAGCTTGATAATACTTTGATGAGGGTTTCGACAGAAAAAGCGTCTTTCATTGGCAAACTCCTTATTTTATCTACCTTCATCATAGCATAAAAATCTTTTTTCTAAAAATTAAAAAATAATGCTTGTTTTTTATTTTTACATAGTTTATATTTAATCTTGTGAGCGAAATTCAAAAACGAGGTAAAAGTATGAAAAATCTTGAAACTTTAAACAAAATGATTGAAACCCTTGCCAAGTTCGCAAGAATTGGCAAAGATACAGAGCAGACCCGCCGTCTTGCTCGCAATCTCAACGAGCTTGCATGGCTTGTTGAAAACCGCAAGCTTGATGAAAGTCTGCTTGCACCGGTGATTGCAAAACAGTCTTTGCAGTCTTGTATTGATTCGGCAGTCAAACTTCTTGCCGATGCCGAAAAACTTCAACTCGATCTAAACCTTAGCAGAGCGCCAAGAACTCTAGCTGACGAAGTTCGGGAAGCCGAAGCTTGTAAATGGCAGGAAGATATTTGAAAGGTTGCCCCGATGGGCGGCGGCGATGTTTTTCTGGCAGACCTCGATTAATCATAGAAACCTGAGCAAGTTTTAAAAAGGCTTAAAATATTTTAAAAAATTACTTGCAATTTAAAAACTTGCATGGTAATATAAAAACATGAGCTTGAAGCTCAAAATTAAAAAAAGAGGTGTTTTATGGAAATTCGCAACCTGACCCCCCACATTCTGAATCTTATCTCTGTTGACGGCTCTACCGTCAACATTCAGCCTTCTGGCACAGTTGCCCGTGTTTCTGCAAAAACAGAAACTGTTGGCAACGTAAACGGTATCGCCGTTACCAAGTCGGTATTCGGCGATGTTATCGACCTGCCCGCCGCAGTCGATGGCGTTGTATTGGTCGTCAGCCGTATGGTCAAAGACCGCGTTGCCGACCGCGCCGACGTAATGGTGCCCGGCGCACCCGTTAGAAATGCCGACGGCCAAATAATCGGCGCTAACGGCCTGAGCCTTTGATTAACCGCCCGGCTCTGAAAATGAGCCGGGCTTTTTTACATAGGAGTTTTTATGAAAATGAATGACCATGTTATCACCCTGCACGGTGAGGGTAAAATAGTCGCCGTAGAGAATCAAAAAGGCGTTGTTAAATACGGTGTCCTGCACGAAAAGTTGAATTTTAAACTACCGAAGGGCTACGCGGCAGACGATATTATTTATTATACAGAGGGAGAATTGAAACATGATTAAGCATACAGAAGGTGAATGGATTGCCTTTAATCCAGATATTAAAGATAAAGGCGTCGATAAAAAGTATTTTTACGTTCATGCTGCGGGCGGCTTTTACAACCCGCAAACCGGCGACGGCTTCGGCCTTGTCGGTTTTATGCAGCGCGGCGACGCGGTTCTGCTTGCCAATGCAAAGAAAATGTATGGCATGCTGCAAAAGCTGACTAATGCGGCGCATGAACGCACTATTGCCGAAGCACTCGACGAGGCCGATACCCTTCTTGAAGAAATGGAGGCGCAAGCAAATGAAGAATCTTAACGCCATCTTGAATATTCTTTGTGGTTGTGCTATGCTGCAGATTGCAGACTGCTTTGAAGTTTTGGGTATTTCAAGTTGCGATGAGTGCCCGAAAAAAGCAGATTGCAAAGTTAAATGGGCGGTTGAAAAGGCTGCTGAAATTGAAAGGGGAAATTGTGGATAAAATCAAAGTAAAACTGCTTAACGTGACGCCTGTAGAAGTTGTTAATCAGGCAATCGCGCAACCTTACGATTCAGAGCCAAGTTTCGAGCTAACACGCAAGGTTATCAGCGTTAAAAAACATCTTTCTTGCGCCGAACATATCGTGCTTAATTTTCACATCGAAGGCACAAGCCGCGCTGAACTGCAAGAACACATGCGGCATCGAATGGCAAGCCCAACCGTAAAGTCAACGCGCTTTTGTCTTGGCAAAATGATACTCGAGAATGATTTGGGTATGATTTTTTTTACTCCTGATACAAGTCACATTTCTATAGATTTGGCGGCGCGTTATTTGGCAAAAAAAGCCCTTATTGAACGAATTGTTTATGATGCTATTGCAGAATTAAAACCCGAAGGCGTTCCGAATGACTTGCTGAAATATCTGCTACCAGAATCGACACGCACAGCCTTTTCATGGTCGATTAACCTGCGGTCGTTTATTAACTTTCTTGAGTTGAGAACCGCGCCGAACGCTTTAAATGAAATTCGGCATGTAGCAAAAATGACGAGAGAGGAGATAAGAATTAACGACTTTGCAAGATACGTCGATATACTGCTTTTGGAAATGGGTATGTAATGCAATAGCGTGCCCGTGGTTGCGTTTGTTTTGATTTTACCGGGTATGTTTATGCCCGAAGTGTTTAAAACGCTTATACGGCGTTTAAATTAAATTAGGGGATATTTATGACTTTCGACGAAATGTTCTGCGACCTTATTAACCGGATTAACGGTTATAAAATCTCTCAGCAGCAGGCTTTCGGGCTTGTTTCAACCGTGAAAGAGCAGATTGCCGCGCACCTTGCGGAAAACCTGAAAAATCAGGCGGTTGTTGAAAATTGGCAGAAAACGGTTGAGGAATACGCGCCGAAAACGGGTGATTTGCCGTTTGTTGAAGCGGTGGAGGATAATTAAAAAAGAGCCGGGGCATAACAACCCCGGCCTTTTTATTTATTCGCGATAACCGCGCCAAGAATCAGCATAAACAAGATATTTTTTGCCTTATCTTTGCGCCTTAACCGCTTCAATGATGTTTTCGCATTGCTCAATGACTTGGATTGCTCTGTCAGCATCGTTTGCTGATTGCTCAATCTCAATATAAACGTGTTCGATTCGCTTTCTGCTTTTTCCAACTTGGCTTCTGATACTTTTAATTCCTGCGCCGTGGCTTGCAATGCTTGTTTGTAGCTGTCTAGTTTCAGACGCAAGCTGATTGTTAATTCTTTGAGCGTTGTCAAGTTCGCGCTCAAGCTGCTTATCTGCGCCCCGGTAATAGTATATGATTCCCGCGCAAACAACGGCGATGCAGATAATACCCACAAAAACACCGAAATAATCAGTATTTTTTTCATTCACTTTTTGCCTCTGCTTCTGTTTCGACGATTGCCGAAGCCGCGCCGGTAAATGATTTAACATTGAGCCACTTATCAATCAGCCGCATTGACGAGCTTGAGGCCGCCGAAAGAATGGCGAAAAGCTCATAATTAAACTTTTCCGGGTTGTAAATCGCCGTCCAGATTGAAATAAACACAAAAAGCGCATAACCAATGAATGAAAGCAGCTTTGTGCTGCTGAGAATCCCATCAGCGCCAAGAAACATGCCGAAAATACTTTTAAAAAATGCTCGCATTATTTTTACTCCTTATATTTGCGCGGGTTATCGCAATCACCGCAGTATTCAATACCATCTATCAAATAGATTAAGCCACCGCACTCGCATAGGTCAAGTTTTGCGGCCAATGCAACCACAAGCCTTTCGGCAAGGTATTTTTTCTTTTCTTCTCTTTGTTCTTCGTTATGTTTCACCCCGCTTTCTTTCTTAATATCGTGCTTTGATGCGCGTTTAAGATGTTTCAGCTTGATCGCCCCTTTTTATCAAATATCGGCCATAAAACTATGCAGCCTCAATAACCATTGTAAAGCCTTCAGGCGCAAAATGCAAAAGTTTTTCAAGGGTAACTTTACTTGATGTAATGTCGATTTGCCCGTCGCCGTTGATGTCTGAGAACCGCTTGCCGACAAGTATGCAGCCAGTAGAGTCTTTGGCGTAGTTTCCGAAATGAATCAGAATATAATCGCGCAAAAGAACATCTTGCACGTGATAATGATTGCCATATTTCGGCGATTTGCGCGGCGTAACCTTGTAAACGCCTGCCGGTATGCAACTAACCTGCCTTTCGTTATTTCGCCAAGGCGGTTCAAGTGTTACAAACTCAAATACCTTTTTATCGCAATCGTAAAGCGTGCCAGTGCCCAAAGTCTGCCGCCCATCGTCTGAAAGTCGTTTAATTACTAGTTTTTTCATTAGCTTACTATCCTTTCATACCACGCCTCAAAAGTAGCACCCATTGATGTTTCACCTGCACCTAGCGGCGTTATAACTCTAACCTCAATATCGGTTTTTTCGGGAATATCTAGCGGAATATTGAAGCGCACAACATCGTCACCAGAAAACAAATACGCACGGTATCTAATACGCCACGGGTAAAGAATGCCGCCGAAGCGTGATTTAAAGCATAATAACCGGCATTATCGCGCAAGTAAACTTCAACCGTGTCTATTATAGCGTTTTTCAGTTCCCATGCTTTAACTGTCATTTTTTACCCCGAAAAAGATTTTCATGCGTTCCCATAAAATGCGCCAAACATTAGCTTTATAAGGCACCATCGCGCAATTCGGAAAGCCTTTAATGAAATAATCTTTGAACTGTTTATGCGTTAACATTCGCGGCTTTTCGGTATCACCCCAAAAGACCTCTATAGTGCCAAATTCAGGCCGGTTCGCGCCTAAAACAATCCAGTGTTGCGATAGCGTCGGGCTTTGCGGGTTATGAATCAGGCAACATGTTTTGCCGGGTTGATACTTGCCCGTTAAAATATCGGTTAAAGTTATATTCTTTTTCCAATAGCCAAGGCTGATTAGCGCCCGATAAACATTGTAGGGGTTGCCGAAAATGGGGTTCTCAAGCCCCTGCGGTAATTTGCGCCAATCAAGCGCCGCCTTTGCATCTTCATAGCTTATTTGCAGGGCGGTTGCAAGCATCGCAACTTCGCAGTCGGTCTGGCCGCGCATTAGAACTATGTTCATATTTTACGCCTTTCTTATGCCAAAAAAGCCGGTTTGCACCGGCAAAAATGGGGATATTGTGGAGGGGAGAAAACGCAATATCCTTTATGGTTTAATTAGGGCAGCTTTGGTTCAGTCTCTACAAGCTCCATTTCAGGCTTTGGCTCATTTTCAGCAACCATTGTGATAAACTTGCCGACAACAAATTCGGGGTTATAGTTCATGCAACCCTCATTGAACGGACATGACCACGGCTCACCATTGCCAAGAAAATCACCGACAAAGCTGAACGGGCGGCCACAATGCAGGTCGTCGCAAGGGTTATTTGTTGGCGTGAGATTCAGCATTGAATCATAGCCCAACTGAGCGGGAGAGGTGCCACCCCACATAACAAGGCCGTTTTTCTTTTCAAGCGCGGCCCATGCGTGCTGTGCAAAGCTATCAATACCGATAAAGCCAAAACATTCATTGAGAAGCGCGAAAAGATAGCGAATTGGCAGCGGTGCTGAATTGTTATCGTTGTAAAGCCGAAGCACGTTATTCAGGCTTTCTTCTTTCGGCAGCGACACCTGCAAAACGGCGTAGTCATTCTTCACAAGAGCATCGACAATCTTCTGAGCGGCTTCTTTCGGCATGTTTCGGGCCTGAGTAACGCGCCCGATTTCGTTTGCAGAATCCTGCGAGAAAGTCGGAACGCCGCCAGTCCATTGAAAAGCAACTAGCTTTTTGCCTTTTGCGTTCGGCATCTGCTGAAGAATCTGGTCGAGAATCTTTTTAACGTCTTTTTTTTCTTTCTGCGTAAGTTTTATTTCACCGATACACGATGCGGGCTTGCCGATTTCATAGCGCCTGCACGCGGCTTCAATGAAATGGCATTTCTTTGCGCGGTATTCTTTGTCGAGGTAAGGCTCCTGCTCGCCGATAAACTCAAAATCCTTGTAATTGCGATAGGCCCCGTGAATAATCTGCTGCGGCGGGCCTGCAAAGTATTCATCGACAAAATCAAGATTTTTGAAAACATCGGGATAACTCGCCTTTACGTGAATGACAGCATCGGGATTTTCAGCCCTGAGCTGCTTTAATACGGCGGTTTTCATAATGTTTGCGCCAAGGCCACCATGCACCTGAAAAACAATCTTACGCGGTTCTTTTTTCGCCATGAGAATTACCGATTCATTTCCATTAACAAGCATTAATACTTGCTAATTGAGGTTCACAGTCTACGCCGTTAGCTAAACCGTGGAAGAATCTTTCTACGCAAGAAGCGTTCTTTAAAAGAATGTTTCTTGCTCCGTTTAAATCTCTGTCTATTACCAGTCCACAAGAACATTTAAAAACTTCTTTACTACCGATATTTTGCTGCTTACCACAATTACCACAAGTTTTACTGGTATAACTTTCATTAACTTCTATTACATTGCAAGAATATTCTTCTGCCTTGTATTTAAGGAATTGTTTAAACTTGTAATGTGACCAACCTAACATAGCTCTAGCTACCTTAGAATGTAACTTAGTTACCATATTAGATGTTTCAAAAGAAGGTATTAGAATGTTATCAAAAGTTTTTACAAGAAATAAAGCTAATTTGTGGTGTAATTCAGAAATTAAGTCTTTAATTTTCCAGCGAATTTTCTTTAATTTAACATTGTATTTGTTAGTAATCTGTTTCTTCCTGTTTGAATACAGTTTATCCAACAAGTAACAAAGTCTATAAATCCTAGAAAAGTCATTCTGAGCTACTTTAACAGCTAATTCCGGCGAGTAAATAGTTTGAAAAGTCCTTACACCGGGGTCTAAAGCTACGACAGAGTACCTTTGGTTATCAGGTTTTTTAACAGCTCTATTTTCCGGCTTAATTAAAAAGTAACGATCATTCTCAAGAATTACCCTACAATCATAATCAGCATTACCTACACTTTCTCTTAAATTTATTGTACCTGTTAGAGTATGGTAAAAACCATTCTCTCGCAGGGCAGACTTGGGAATAAACAGATTAAAATCTGCTTTCTTACGAGAGCGAAATTTAACTTTCTGAAATTTACCAGTTAAATTAAACTTCTTTTTCGCGTTAGTAACAGCTAAACAAGCATCTCTAACAGCAACTGATTTAATCTGGTAAGGAATTTCCTTAGACCATTCAGGTAATTCATGAATTAAACCAGCTTTTATCTGCATCCAGTTTGCTTTATTATCTGGGTTTTTCAGATATTCAACTGCTTTATTAAACGAATATCTAGCGGTTCCAAACCACTTATACAGAAGAATTTTCTGTTGTTTCGTTGGGTAGAACCTGATCTTCCTTGATCTTATTATGGTATTTCCTGAGTCCGTGAATACGGCAGGAGAACACGGTAATAATTGAGAGTAAGTCGGTAATAAGTTCCTGTTGAGGGGAACTCTTACTATCATCGAGTACCACGAGTTTAACATTGTACTTAGTGAAGTACCATTCAATGAGTTCAAATCCAAACCGGCAGAGCCGGTCACGATGGGCAACCACAATTTCCTTGACATTTCCAAGACTTGCTTGTTCCAGAAGGTAGAGCAAGTTTTTTCTTTTGAAATTGATTCCACTTCCGATGTCAGAGATGACATCATATTGTGGGTATCTATTTCGCATGAAATCTTTTTGTCTTTCAAGATCATCTGCTTGTTTCTGGCTTGATACTCGACAGTAGCAGTATGATTTACAGGTAGAACTTGATTGTTCGATGCTACTAACATCGTATAATCTTTGTCCTGCTGGATTCCTGATAAATCTGATTTTACCATCATCTGCCCACTTTCTAAGAGTATTAGCACAAACACCCAGATGATTAACAGCTTTTCTACTTGGTATAAACATTTGTTAATCTCCTATAACAGATATTAACATATCATTAACTAGTTGTCAACCCCCATTGAGAATTGTGTATAAGGCAGTATAGCACGGTTGCGCCATACTGCCTATTTTTTAGTTTATCATTTCGCGGATTGCGGCCATTTCACATTCAAGTTTTTGAAGTTTTTCTTTCAGCATTACGATACATTTATCATGCTCTTGCACGTTCTCATCGACTTCCTTAACGGCTTTGAGAGCGATACCGTCTAGGCCGCTGACGGTAAGGTTAGTTTGCCAATCGTGGTTGAGCTTGAAAAGATTATTGAAATCCTGCGCCATCGGGCCAATTCTGTAATCGCGGCTATCCTTGAATCGCCATTTTGTAACCGGCATTTGTCGCAGCAGGTGCAATACGTTCACGTCTTGAATATCGGTTTTCATATTGCGATCTGAAGAACATGTATAACCACCAGTCGCGTTTATTTTACCGTTAGTGCAGAACGCATAGCAGGCAGTGCCGCAACACATATAAATTCGCATTGCGGCGGTAGAAGCATCAGCGCCATTATACGCATTAGACCAAATGCCGCAAGACTGACCACTTCCGGTTTTTATTCGGAACGTGGCAGAATCAAAAAGGGGAGAATCGCCACAAACCCCTATGCAGACGGACTTTTGAAAAAATGCAGTATATGTTCCTAACGAATAAACGCGTAGCGGTGCCCAATCTGACGTGCTACCATCATACCATGAATTAATACTGAATTGAGAGGTTGTGCATCCGGTGGTTAAACATCTATGGCAAATCATTAATTGCGGGGTGCCACTTCCACCGAATAGGTCGAAATGACCACAGTCGTTAGCACTACAATTTCTACTGAATAAATTGCCAGAATTAAGAATAAAGCAACCAATACGCCCCGCCGATGCGCAAACAGTGCCCCTAACCGTAGCGTTATTAAACACCGCGTCACCTGCGGCGTTTATACACCATCCGGTCGTTGTGCCGTTGTAGCACCCGCTGATTGCGCCGTTTGAGTTCAGGATTAGGTTGCCTTTGTAGAGGCAGGCGGCGTTAAAATTCCATCCAGCTAATATTCCGCAGAAGTTTTCTCCAGTCGTAGAGTTCATCGTTGCTCGGAATAATACAGATTCACCTTTTCCGAGAATTGTTATTCCGGTATAGCCCGTGCAAAAAGCCCCCGGATATCTGAGATAATTGCCAATAGAAATACTCCCGCATTGCGCCGTATCACCAGCGGTAATATACATTCTTCCGCCATTGTAGCCAGACAACAACATCATTGCGCCACAATTTACAGAGCATATAGTGGTATCTAATATTGTCCACCGACCAATACAACCACTTGTAGCACAAACCGTGCCCCTAACCGTCGCATTATTAAACTTAGCATTACCCGCCGCGTCGATGCACCAACCGGAAACATCGCCGTTGTAGTTGCCGCTTATTGAACCCGCAGAGTTCAGGATTAGGTTGCCTTTGTAAAGGCAGGCGGCGTTAAAATTCCATCCAGCAATTTGGGCCGTTAAATTATTTGACTTGTCATAACTAGCCTCAAAAATAGATACAGAATTTTGCACTACCGCCAACCCATATCTACCAGTCCAACCTGTAGTATGAATTTGCCCTAAAAACGCACCGCTGCTTGCGTCACCTTGCCACCAATGAATTGACGCATACGATGCGTTCATCTCTAACTTGCGATTATTTACCCCACCAATACATGTTTGTATTATTTGCGAGCCAGTTATATTCCACCCGCCGATACGGCCAGCACCCGAAGTAATACAACCACAAACGGTTAGGCAGTTGCTCGTAGCATTCCAAGCAAGCCCGCAACCACCAACAGCAGAACCGCCAAGGTAGAAATTACCGCAGTTATCCATGTATGTTTTCCATACGGTGCCGTTATGATAGCCCATGTTGGTAGAGCCGATGAAAAGCCCGGCGGTTGAAGGCGTTACGGCGGTGCCCGGAATAACGGCGGTTACAAGGCGATTGCTTGAATCAAGGCCAGAATAAGCGCGGCCTGCGCCTGTTTTTTCGTTTGTGGTTGTGCGTTTATAAGTTGAGCCATCGGCTACTCCATCGAGATTGTCTACTGTTGCCAGTGCCCCTGCATCGCTGAAATTACCAATCCCAGACCCACCCGTGATTGTGATATTCCCCGTTACGCTCAAAGTTGTTCCGTTCCAGCAAAGTTTTGGTGCAGATGAACCGCCCATTGCAAAAGTGCCGTCGTTAAGATTAAACAGCGACCCCGCAGAAGTGCCCCAGTTTATCGACTGCAAAGTGCCGGTCTGAACGCGGTCGGCGGTGATTGTGCCTGATTCTTGTTGATTGCCGACGAGGTAGAGGGTTTTTACTTCTTCAGCGGTTAGAGCGCGGTTATATATTTTAAGATTTCCAATGGGGCCGGCGTGATAGCCACCCCCGCTCCAGTTTCCAATTTTACCAAATTTATAGGTGTTTAAGTTTAAATTTATTGTGATTGTTCTGACAAAAACGCCGTCGGCATACAAAGATGCGCTTGTCGAATTATGATAAATTACAGTCAGGGCATGGAATTTCCCATCATTAGGCACGACATAGCCGAACGATTTGTGTGAGCCATCCCACAAGCCAACACCGTAATCGTCTGTAAGAATCAAATGGTGAATGTTTCCGCTTGCAACTGCTATTATTGTTTTCCACGTCGCATTCGCAAAAGCGTTTCTTGCAACCCATGCCGAAACAGTCCAAGGCGCATCAGACCCAAGTGAGGGAATGTTGATGTATTTGGATGCACCATCAAATTGGAAAACCTTTCCGATTTTGCTATCAGACACGGTGACGCCGTTATAAGCGGTGCCATTATTGCCATTCCCGGAAACGTCTTTCACGCCGCCAGTCAGCGCAATAGTGTCGGTAGTCGAACCTTTTGCAGAAATATCAAGCACCGCGCCACCCGGCATTGAAAGCGGCAAAGTAGAACAAACATTGATATTGCCAAGAATGTTCAGATTCCCGCTTACGGAATCATAAGTCATGTAATTGCCGGTCGGCGAGCCAAGCGCAAGGCCATAGGTGTCGGTAGAAAAGCTACCCCAACCGTTAAGATTGCCCATTCTACCGCGTGAACAGGTGCCGTTCCAAGGCGTGCCATTATGTGTGTAAATGTCGATGTATGGTGCTTGACCATCGAGCAAAATACCACCACAGCCTGTTTTTGCGCCGTAGTTTACGATTGCTTGCCCTTTTGTGAAGGCAAAGCGGGTTCCCGCTGTTTTAACAACGGTTAAACACTGAGAAGCACCATTGCAAGCACAAACACAAGCCCAAAAATCACCCGCGCCATCTTTAATGCGGATAAGGTCATTGACCGCGAATTGGTCGATGTTTGAGCCAAGATGAATATTGAATGTATCTGCACCGGGATTGCAATCAAGCGTCGAAACGCCTGCTGGTCTAATCAGCGTGCGCCCGCCAATAACACTGATTTCATCTTTGATGAACACAGCGGTTCTGATAGCACCACGAGCGCAAATATTATTAAACTCTGCGTTGCCAAGATAGTCGATTTTCCAGCCTGCATTGCCAGTTACAAAGCTGCCGGTTTGGATTGCGCCGGTGTTGCAGAGGATTAGGCCGCAGCCGGTGGAGTAGATTTGAGTGGCGTTGAAGTTCCAACCGGCGATGTTTGCACAAATAGCACCGCCACCAATCGGTTTATGAACTTGAAAATACGGCGTATTATTAAATGTAATTGCCATGCCGGTTCTAGCAACATAGGTGCCAGTCCAGACACATTGGCCGATGGTAATAGCTGACCATGCACCATCTGTATTTTCAGCCCATTGTATTTGCTCACCCTGCCCCATACCAAGAACTAAGCAGCCATTTGTAAATAATCTACAAAGTCTTGTTTGTGAAATAGTCCATGCGCCAATCAAGCCGCTTGTAGATTTTAAATAACCAGCTTGTGTTACACTAAAACAAGCATCGTTTTGCGCAGTAGCACCCGCCCAAAAACCTGCGCCCGCCTTCATTTGCACGCGGGTTGCGCCGGTTCCTGCGTAAAGCCCTTCGGTGCCGTCGATTGTAAAGCCGCCGATTAAGCCGCTTGTTGCAGTTATAGCCCCGGCAGCGGTAACCCTGAAAGGCGCACTCGCCCTGTTTGCAAACGTAGAACCCGCCCAAAACGATATGTCAGTGCCTGCGTTTGCTGAGTTAATGCCAGCAGAGCATGCACCCGTGCCAAATTCCATGCGTGCGGTATTGGCCGCGCCCGAATACATTTTTGCGTTTGTTGCGTATAGGCAGCCGGTAGCAATGCACCACCCACCGATACAGCCGATGTTCGCGGTAATAGTGCCGGTTAGGCTGACGTTACCCGTTGCCGCGTCGATGCAAAACGTATTCGTTGCGCCATTCCAAGCCTGAATACCGTTAGCATTGAAAAGAACGCCTGATACAGTGCCATTACCGGCATTGCAAGCAGTTCTGAAGTCTTTTGCGATTATCTGATTGGCGGTAATGTCGTTATTTTCAATCTGCTTCGGCGTAAGCTGTGCCGACCATGCAGTGTAAGCCGATGCTGAACCGTTCTGGTCAACGGCTCTAACGCGGTATTGCCATGATTTTACATAACCAAGCGTTGCAATGTCAGAATCAGTGAAAATGCGGGTCAGAACATTGTTGTTAATTGTTGTTTCTGCGCCAGACGGGTATTCCTTGCGCTGAATTTCATAGTTTTTGAAGCCGCGAGAAACGGTGCCGCCGATTGTAAGCTGAATACCGCCATTAACCGCGACGGTTGATAGTGTTGGTGTGCCTTGCGCCGAAATGGTTGCAGACGCGCTTGCGGGGGTTGCTGAATAGTTTTTGCTTGTATCTTTTGCGGCAATCCAAAACGTATATGCGCCGGTTACATTTTCTTCATATTTAAATTCGGCGGCCTTTGGCTTGCCAATGACAGTTCCGGCAGCCCATGAGGCGCCGCTTCTGATTTCGTAAAAGTCGATATCAATATCAGAAACGGGTGTCCATTTCAGCAAAATACCGAATTTTTCAACGGTTGCGGTAAATCCGGTTACGTTTTCAGGCTTTTTCTGCTTGCCGAGCAATGTTTGGCTAGAAAGCGTTGCCCATGAGCTTCTGAAAAGGCCGGTAGAATCTTGCGCCCTGACGCGAAAGTTGTATGTTTCGGGCACGATGTTAAGTATATCGACGCTTGTAGTGCCTACAAGATTCGGCGTAGTTGCTTGCCAATCGCGCCCGTCGATTTGATACTGCACCTCGAAAAAGTCGGCGCGGGCATCATCGGGGCGCGTCCATGAAAGAGTTGCACACTCAAGAATAGCAGAACCAGTCTGTTTGAGAAATTCAGAAACGACAAGACCGGTCGGGGCGGGAATTTCGCCCGTTGGCATTGCTGAAAAATTGGCTTCTTCAAAGTTTAAGCCGGTTTCGATTTCTGCATACTTATTCGGGTTGTAAAGCATTGCAGAAACCTGATAAATATTTTTCTCAGATTCTACAACACTGAATACGCGCCACTGACGCGGCTCTACGGTTTCTTTTTTGAGAAGCCATACCGCGCCAATCATCGGCATTGTGGTTAATGACGCAGACGGCACGGTGATTTCGGAGCTTGTAGCGGTTACAAGCACTGAAACATCAAGCAAAAGCTGAGTTTGGTCTGGCAAAGTTAGCGCAAGCTCGGAATCATCGCCGCCGATAAGCGTTACGGCACGGTCGAGCGTGATTGTGTGTGTTGTATCTTCATTATCAACAATCGACACAATGCGCCCGAAGTTCTGTTCGGCGCTATAGTTCGGGTCTGCAATGCGGATAACATCGCCGGGCCTGATTGCGAAATGGTCGAAAGATGCTTTGTATGTAACGGTATCAGGCGCGTCATTATCGCTTGAAATAAGCCACTTGCCCCAACGACGGGCAAGGCCGCGCGAGGTGCAGCCGAAAGCGTTAATATCAATCGGGCGGTAGCCGTATTTTCTGATTGCTTCGGTATCTTCGTAAATTTCTACATTGAGCTTATAACCGTCATCAGGGTTATTCCAACTAACGCGGGCAACGGTATGGCGGGCTTTTCTGCTTGCGCCCTGATAAGTAAATTCGCCGTTGATAACATTTGCAGGCCCAACGTCGATAACCGGGTCTGAGGGCATATCGGCGGTCGCGGTTATTGCGCCATTTGACCAATAAATCATGCCTCTGAAGGCTGATGCAATCGCGGTTAAAAGGTCATAGGCTTCCTGCTGCGAGTTGATAACGCAAGAGCAAGTATAACGCGGCTCCTGTTTGCCGTTTGGCGCGTCTACAAGCTCATCGCAGTATTGCCCGATTGAATAAAGCGCCCATTTATCAATTTGCGCAGCGTCGATATTGCTGCCAAGGCCATAACGCTTATTTGTCAGCAGATCGTAAAAAATCCATGCGGGGTTGTCAGTCCAATCTGTTTTAAACGTGCCGTCCCATGTGCCGGTATAAAGCCGGTTGTATGGGTCATAGTTCGACGGTATTTGCACCATAAGGCCCATAACATCATACGAGCGTGCCGGAACATTGCCGCCAAAGCTTTCAGCATCGAAAGTAAGCTGCATACCCGCAATATTAGGCCACGAAAAACGGTTGTTGATGATTTCGGTATAAGAAAGCCAATAAAGGTCGTCTTGATAATTTGCGGCAGTGTTATCGCTTGTCCACCGCTGCACTTTAATTTCCCAAGGTGCACCACCGTCAGGCAATGGCACGTTATAGCTGACGTCGTATGGCGATACGGTCTTGCCCGATATTTGCAGACCAACAACCTGATATTGCCTTGCGCTAATATCGGTGCCGGTGCCGCCAGTAGTCACAGATCGGACGCGATACGTGCCCGCGCCAAGATATTTAACAGAGCGGGTAAAATCGCCAAGATTAGCAGACCAGTTGTAAAAACCTTCGGCCTGCTGAGATGATGACGTAGCGGGAATATCTACGCTTGCATAAGTTATCCATTCCCCAACAATGCCGCCAACAACTTCAGCATATTGCCATGTAATTTTTTTCGCGGTTGTTCTATCGCCGCTAAGCCTGACTGTCAGCTCGACGCCAGAGCTTTCAGGCAGAGTGTTACCGCCAACGGTTAAATTAGTCCATGCCGCGCCTGCGTCTATAGGCGAAAAGTCGCCGCCATTAGGCTTTACATAGATATTAAAATTTATTTGCCCGCCCGCAATGTCGCCGGTTGTTGTGTTGGTGATTGCAAGAGCCGGAATGCGAAGGGTTACGCGGGCGGCATCAAGGCTTGAGTCTGTAATCGTGCGAGTTACAGAGCCATCTCCGCTACCGCTACCTTCGGGGCTATCGTTTGTAACCTTTACGCCGACATTAACGGTATTTTCGGATGCCGGGAACGTGCCGTGGAAAAGAGGCGCGTTTGAGCCTGTTGGCGCAACAACTGGCAATTCCGTTACGTCGCGAGTTACATCAAAATTCGGAAAATTATAAGTGCCGTCACGGTTTTGAATCGGTGTATCATCGAGAAAGATACTCTGTGCGCCGTTAACAAGCCCCTTGATTGGGCCTTCGGAAAGAATATCGACAATCTTATACCTTGCGCGTGAACGCAGTGTATTCGGGGCTTCAGTTGGCATTTTAACGGCTCCTTAAATGTTTACGGTGTCCATGCCTTGCGCGGCAACCTGAGAACCTATGCGGATTCGGCCATATACAAGCGGAATTGCGTTACCTTGTTCGGTTGTGTTAACCGCACCCGTGAAAATATGCGATGCTCTTGTTTCTGCTGGTTCCATGCTGCTCATGGCGTATTTCGGCGTTTTTGCGTTCATTTGCGCAAGGCCACCAAGGGCAAGAATACCGCCCATGATTGCAAGTTTTGTGGTTGTTACGCCAAGAAAGCCCGCAAAGGCTGCACCCGCCCCAGTAAAAGCAAGGCCGATTAATACGATACCAGTAATTAACTTACCAAGACCGCCGCCCTTAGAACCCGAAACGACCGGTATAAAGTGCAGCTCATCTTTTGCAAGCTGCACACCGACAGTGTTTTCGTCGAGAATCCAACCCTTTTCTAACGCGCCTTTGATAACACTGTAAGAGTGCTTTGCAAATTCTTCTCTGAAGCCTTTTACAACGTGGCAAAGCGCCTTAACCGCTTCGATTGGCGTTGCAACGTCGAGATTATAAACCTCGCCGAATTGTTTTTTCAGAACGCCGTGTAAATAGATTTGTTTTACTGCCATTTTAAACACCTATTTCCGGGGGCATAGGCGGCCCGCCGTTCAATTCAAATGCTTTGTGCCGCAAACATATATTAAGATGCCTGAACCATTTCGACAGGCTATCTCTGCGAGATAATTGGCCTGAAAGGTGGTGAATCAATTCGCGGTGATTGAGAACAACCGCGCCATGATTTACGATACCTTTGCCTAGCACGTTGCCAAGAATTACATCGCCGGGCATGAGCTTTTCAACGGGTATAATCTCAAAGCCCGCTTCTGAAAAGCCGTCGATATACTTATTCTCGCCGTGCTTCCAAAATTCCTCATCGCGGGGAAATTCGGGAAGGTCGATATTATACCAAAGCTTATAAGCATCGCGAATAATCGAAAAGCAATCCATTGAGCCTGAGCGGTATTTTCGGCCTATCAGGGCGGGTATGTTATCAGAACCCCAAAAGAATAAATCAGTTAAAGCGCCTTTATCTGACAAAACCGCGATACCCCACGGCAAATCAGTGCTTATCTGCACCTTCATATCGGCTTTCGACGGGTGATTAGTGCCGTCAGGGTGGCTGTGAAAAATTGCAATTACATCGCCCTCATTGGCTGCAATTTGCTTGTATTCCTGCATTACAAAATCAAGCTCTGGCTTTTCGGCTACATTCTTACAAGCGATATAACCGCATGACCGCGTAAACACGCCGCAAGCCTCACGCGGAAATTCTTTTAAAGCGTGTTCGATTGCTTTTTTTAAATCTTTTTCGGTTAAATCTTTCGGTTGCCGCTCGTAGAACATATTAGAACCTTTCAAAGTTATCGTTTAAATGCGGTAATGCCCGGAAAACCCATAAAAGGCAATTTTGCATAATCGCCAAAACGCCTTTTACATTCGCTTAAACGCTTGCCGCATTTGTCTTTATCTATTGTAACACTATTTCCGTCTACATCATAATAATTAGCGCCGTTGTAAGGGCAACCGCCGTCAATTTCTGCGACATATTCAAAAACTAACGTAGCGGGATTGTATCGGCGGTATTCAAGTTGGCAAATATCTTTTAAAAAAATTCTTTTCGGCAGCATAACGCCTTCTTGGTCGAGCGTTGATGATAAAGTCCATTCAACCACCGATTTATTAAATGCAGTTTTCTGCTCAAAATAATAAACTTCATCGGGAAAGCGCTGCGACGGGTCTGCGTCGGGTTGCCCATCGAGAAAGCGCGAAAAGGTTTTAATGCGGGTGATTTTGCCGCCGATTAAATCATCATAGGCTAACATTGCGGCTTTAATACCATCATTCGGAAATATTCTAATGCGCGGCGTCGGTATTGCGCCCCTGCCGTTCCATTCAAAGCCTTCGACTTCCATTTTCATCGGGGTATAAGTATCGCCATCAAAAACGATTGCATTATCGGCAAACGCGGTATTAGCCCAACGCGACACACCGCCGCCTAACACGGTTAAATCGACAACGAAAAGCTCGACCAGTTTGCCCGGTGAAAATTCTTGAACTGCACTGTTAATCGTATTTGTCATGTTATCCCCTTACAAGTCATATACGCGGGTTAAGGTAGCCGAAACGTCTTTATGATCGCCTTTTGCCCATGTATCGCTATACCGCTTGCATCGGAATTTATACGCCGTTGACTGACCCGGAATTGTGTAGTTGAACGCCTCATAGCCGCCTCTTGCATCGAAAAAGGCGATAATGGCATCGGCTTCGGCAACGGTTAAATTACTCCAATTCAGCGTATAATCTGATTTCAGCGGGTTAATGCCATCGGCGGCTTCTTGGTCGTAACCGTCGCCAAAATTAGCGGTCAGAGTCCTGAACTGATGCGAGCCGCCAGAGCCTACATCGGGCCGAATGGCAGGCGTAAAGGTTTGCAAGCTCATGTTAAACTACCTCCGGGGCGCTTTTCGCGCAAAAGAACATTCATAACTACGTCGTCGATTGCATCTCTAACAGCCGCGCTGACCTTGGTTGCTGCGTCTTGATTCTGTTCTTCAGAACCGCCGCTGACGCTGATATTAACCACGGGCGCGATAACGGTTGTGCCACCGCCGCCGATTGCTCTAACGCCCAAATCGCCTGAGCTTGTGCGAGTAAGGGGCATGATTGCCTCTGGCCCTGCCTCGCCTATTAAGCCGGTTCTATTGCCTGACATCGGGAAAAATGAAGGCTGAGAAACTACGCCGCCGCTTGCAAAAGCCGTAACGCCGCCTGCCTGAAATGCTGCACCTTTTGAAAAACCACCGAAAAAGCCGCCAAGCAGACTATCAAGCGCCTTGTTTACAAGCATATCCTGAACGCGGTTGGCAAGGTTACTCAGAGCGTCGCCTAAGTTTTTGCTGTTCATTATCGCGTCTTTGAAAGCGTAGGTCATTGAGTTAGCCCATTGCTTGTGAGCTTCTTCAGCCTTCTTTGTTGCATCAAGTTCTTTTCTGCGGGCTTCTTCAAGTTCTTTTGTGCTTGCGGCAGAATCTTTTTGCGCCTTAATAAGTCGCTCTGCCTGTAAATATTCTTCGCTGCCAACAACCAGCCCGTGTTCTCTGGTTGCGTTGTAAAGCTGCATCTGAGTATCAATTTCGGCTACATTGTCGCCGTATTGTTTGGTTAATTCAAGGCGCTTTTGTTCTGCTTGTGATTGCTTTTCAAGCCCCTGCATATATTTTTCTTTTGCCATTTCCTGCTGTTTAAAAACTTCAATAGCCTTGTCTGATTCTTGCTTTAAAACAGCCATCTGAGAAAAAGCGAAAGACATAATGCCGTCAGTATCGTATGGCGATGATTTTACCGGCTTTTCTGCTCTTGTTGCGCCTGCTGCTTGTGAAACAGTAGCGGGCGGTGTAGTTGCGCTTTCGCCTCTTGGCAGTGGCCCAACAGAAAAACCACCCGCAAGGCCAAGCATGCCTTTGGCGATTTTATCTGCATAATCAGTTGCGCCCCGCAAACCGTCGCGGGCCGCTTTGCTATTCATGGTTTCCCAATAAAACTGAGTATTTTTTAGGTCTGCAATTTCTTTTTCAATCTTTGCGCGTTTTGCAAGTTCGGCATTAGCCGCGTCGATTTGCTGAGTAATTGCAAATTGAGCGGTGCCGCCGATGCCCATTAAATCAGGCGCAAACTGTTTTCCTTGCAATTCTGCAATCATTTTTTCAATTTCGGCAGTAGTTCGCATGGTTGCAAGCTGCAACTCAAGCATGTGAACGCGGCCCGCTCTTGCAGCAGTGCCGTATGCGCCGGGCAGGTCGAGAAGGGCTTCTTCTTGTTTGCGCGTTTCTTCTTCAAGGTCGATTGTTTCCATTCTAAGCTTTGCGAGATAGGCAAGAGCGCCGATTGTAGCTCCACCGGTAAGTAAAACAAGGGCGCTTGTAAAAGCACCGGCAGCAATGCCAGCGGCAGCAAAGGCGGCGGCGGCACCATAGGCCCACTCGGCAAGTTTTAAAACCATAACGCCGCCAATAGTTAAAGCAAGGCCGCCCATAACATCAGAAAAAAACGCGGCAGCTTCTTTATTTTTGCTGATTGCTTCAAAAGTTTGATTTAACGATTCAACCCATTTTGTAGATTCTTGCAAAAAGCTTCTAATTGCGCCTGTTAATCCAAGGTTGCCAAGTTGTAAAGCTGATTCTGAAAGCTCGCCGGTAAGCTTTTCAAAATCACCTGCAATATTATCAAGTTTTATCTGCGAAATTTTACGCAAAGAACCATCAGCCTTGCCGATAACCTGAGTCATTTTTTCAAAGATTTCGGGGCTTGTGGAAAGGGCGCTGAAAGCTCTGAATCCTTCTGCCCCAAAAATAATAGCCGCTTGCGTTGCGTCGATATTGGCTTTGGTAAAGCGCTTGATAATATCTTCAATCTTATTCATTGAAGGGTTAACATCGTCAAGGCTTATTTTTAATTCTTTAATGGCCTTTTTAGCCTCGCCAGTCGGTTTTAAAAGCGCAAAAAGCATACTTGCAAAGTTTCTACCTGCCTGACCACCCTCAAGGCCATTTTGAGCCATTGTAGCCATTGCCGCTGCTGTAGTTTCAAGCGAAATGCCAAGCATTTTTGAGGGCGGGCCTGCAAATTTCATCGCATCGCCAAGCCCTGAAACGTCGGTAGCTGAGTTAATAGCGATTGCGCCAAGAATATCAGCGGCTCTGCCAACGTCTGCCGTAGATAACCCGAAACCGTTCATAACGTTTGCGGTTATTTTTGAAGCCTCTGCGATGCCGATGGTTGCCGCTGATGCAAGGTCGAGAGTTGCGGGCAGAGCGGTCATAATTTCCTGCGTATTAAAACCAGCCTTGCCAAGCTCTGCGGCAGCTTTTGCAACTTCACCAGCAGAAAATACGGTGGACGCGCCAAGTTCACGAATAACTTTTGTTAGTTTATCCATGTCCTCGCCAGAAGCGCCGGTCATAGCACGGGCATTAGAAAGCTCTTGCGTAAAATTAGATATTTCACGCACGGCAAGGGCGGCGGTAGCGGCAGCGAAGGCTTTAACCACCAGCAGAGTATTGTTAATCTGCGATTTATAGCCGTCCCATGTTTTTTGAGATTCTTTTATTTTGTTGTTACTATCTTCAAGTTTCTGCTTTAAAGATTCGATTTCTTCGCCCTGATCGCGAACAGCTTTTTCTGACGCCCTCAAAGCGTTTTCATACTGCATCAAAGCCTGTTTGATTGAATCAATCTGCTTTTGCTTCTGAGAAACAGCAAGGCGGGCTTGACCAAGAGCCATTTTATACTGGTCAAGCGCCCCGCCGACTGAATCAAGTTGCTTTTGCTGAAGCTGAATAACCTTCTGAGCTTCTTTGATTTGCTTAGTTAAGGCTTCATTTTCTTTTGTGGCTTTTTTCGCGCCTTCAGTAACCTTTTTCGCCGCGTTATCATATTGCGCCGCGCCTTGTTGCGCACCGCTGGCATCAATGCCGACTCCAAGATATACTTCAGCCATAAGCCACCGCCTTACTTAGTTTTACGCCCTATCTTGTTTCTACTTTGTTCGATTTCCCGCTGACGTTCTTTGTATTCGAGTAATTCGCAGTTTAACTCTGCTGAGAACGCCATAAGAAAAGACTTGCACCAATCATCGTTAATACCGTAAAACTCGCAATAGGCTTTAACTTCCGAAACGGGGATACATTCTGAATAGCCCCTACTGCCGGACAATTCGCCGTATGCGTTCCAAAACGGCTCGCACACTTGAGGCAACGATGGCGCATTAGCAAGCTTCTCATGCAGTTTCCCCGTTTCGTCAGTGTCTTTTTGAAAGACTTCCCATAATTCGCGGTAGTTTAATCGGTATCGGTAGAACTCTCTGGCTTTCCCAACAGTTCATCGTCCTCTGCGTCTTTGAAATTCTGCATTTCATAGGCCGCGTTAAATACTTCAGAGAAAAAATCAGGCATTTCTTTTGAGAGTTCGATAAATGCCTTTTTGCTGAAAGGAATCTCGACGCAATCAATCTCGACGCCCTTCCAATCGGTGACAACGTGGTCAGCAAATAGCTTAATGTTAATCGCGGTAAGGTCTGCCGGGTCTACGGTGCCCGCCTGAATCTGCTTTGAATAGGGTCTAAGCATCTTTGCCTGAGCAAAAGTGAAGTCTTTATTGGCCGTGCCAGCGCGTTTTACTTTAACTTCAATGCCGTTGCCGATTGAAACGAAAGTGCCTTCTGATTCTTTCTGCTTGTTGGTTCCGAAAAGTTTTTTGATATCCGCCATTTTGATTTCTCCTATGTTTTATTTAAAGCGGGGTATTGCTACCCCGCTCAAGTTCGTTACGCTACGGCGCGGGTGATTTCGATAGTTGCGCCAAGGGTGGTGTCTTTTGACGCCTGCCAAGTGATATTCAGCATAACATCATCTTCATTGTTCGGGCTGAAATGGTCTGCGTCAGTGATTTTAACCGAAGGCATAGAGATTGAATACTTTTCGCCGGTAACCTTGCCGAGAGTTACAGCAAGCTCGCCGCCGGTGCCTGCAAGAAACAAGTCCATCATAGCCTTATTCTGAAAGTAGAAACTTGCAGAACCAGTAACCCTACATCTACTCTGCGAAATCCTGAGCAGGTCTACTGAACCGGCTACGGGTCTACCAGTCAGGCCGTTGTCGATATTGATAGTCATACTCATAAGCTTAGGCAGCGGCGAAGGGCCGAAAGCTTTATCAAGCACGAAAGCGTTAGAGGCGTCGAGAATGGCGGTATCAGTTGCAGAGCCGAAAGAGCCGGTCGGGGCGGTGCCCGTAACGCCATTTTTGCCCGCAAAAGTGAAAGATACGGTTGTTTTGGCTTTTGCGCTGATATTGATTGCCATTGTGTTGACAACCATGCCCTTGTAAAGCTCATATACCGCTGCATCGCCGCCGCCAGTCTGCTTTTTCTGAATGTGAAAAGATTTCTGAGTAACGGCATTTTTGATTACATTAGTTGACCATGTGCTTCTAAGTGCTGACTCGATAAGGGCGTCGAAAGTGCCATAGCTAAATTCTGCATCAAACCCGCCAGAAGCGTCGCCACCAACCATAATTGAATCAGTAACGTTGCCGCTTGGCTCTATTTCTTCACTTTCAACATACTCACGGCCAATTTTCAGAGTTTCGCCCGTGAAGCGAACCGGGGTAAATACTGCCGGTGATGGTAATTCGCCCCATGTGGTTTCGGCCAAAATGCCGATTGTGGTTTCAGAACTGTTCATTTAAAAATCTCCTTTAAAGTAATGAATCCCGCTCAAACGGGGCAAAACAGTTGATTTGATAAAAGCCATTTTCAGTCTGCCCTATTATAACACTGTAGGGCGCGTCGAACCTAATTCCGGGCGTGTTTGCGTTACGAAAAATTGCACAAAATTTATCGGCTAACTCTTTTGCGGGAATTTCGCCAAGGTTTGATTTTGTGTAAATCTTGCAAGAAACAATGCCGGGGTGCCGAAAAACATTAGCGCCGGGTGCGCCTACGCTGATTTGCTGTGCCTCGCCGTTGGTTATGAAAAATCTAACGTGATTAACCTGCTCACCGTTGGCGTCGGTTGGTATGGCCGAATTAACACCGGGCCACAAAATAGGCGTGATATAAACAGCGGGCGAGCCTTGTTTCCAACCCGCATTGAAAATACCGGCTATCGCTTGATATTCTGATTTGTAATTTGTTGGCGCTGTCATTTATTTGCCTTTTGTCGGAGTAATTTTCACGTTTTTGATAGATTTAAAGTATGTTTTAACTTCCTGAATACTTAAACGAACCATGCCGTTCGGCGCTTTAACGCTTGAGTGCCCATCAAACTCAATGCGCAAAACATACGGCATCGCGTTATTAATCCAAACTATCTGCCCGATTTCAAGATTGTTCATTTGCGCAACACCAGATGTGAAAAAGGCTAATTCGTCGGGGGCCATAGAATCGCCCTGATTTGCGCTTGTTTTGCGATTGGCTTCAGTCTTATCTTGCTGACCAACGCTTATCGTCCAAGAGCCGCGCAAAATGCCTTCATCAACGGGTGTTTTTTGCATGATTCGCTTATAAACTTCAAGTGCAACCCATTTCTGAAAAGCCACGAAAGTTTCAGGCAGAATCTTATCTTGAAAAGACTTCATTTCTGCGATAAAACCGTCGATTTTATAGCTTTTCTTTGCCATTAACGCGCCTGCACAACATAAGTCGCGCCTGCCGGGTCTTTTGTAACCGGGCTGACAACCTGATAACGCCGTGAGTCAGTAGAACCCTTCATATAATCGCCAATTTCGGGCACAACAGCCAAGCCTTCGGCAAGTATAATGATTTTGCGGTCTTCCATTTTAACACGCTCGCCGTCGATTTCGTGGTATTTGAAGCGGGTAACAATGGCCTTGCAAGCGGTGACGGTTTCAGTGGTAATTGAAGGTTGCCACGGGTCAGCGCCGGGGGTTACAGTTTTCTTAATGATAGAAAAATCGAGAAAAATACCCTGTAAGGCATTTCCAACGATTGATTTTATGCCACCGTCTAACAAGCCCATGATTAGCCGCCTAACTCAATGTCATAAGATGCAAGCCCATCTGCACTTGCGCCCGCGATTAAATCAACTAGAAGCCCATCAATGGCCGTGAATGAAGTGGTCGAGCTTGCGCCTTCTGAGTATTCGACTTCGACGGTATCGGCTTTAACTCTTTTGATTTTGCCGCCCCGATCGAGATCAGGCATCATACTGTTAGGGCTTGCAAGCTCTCGCAATGCGGCTTCACAAACGGCTTTTTTCAGCGCAGTCGGTATGGTATCATCGGCTATTTCAACATCGCCAACCCATACGCCTTGACGCGGCCATTCAAGCTCTTGTGTGCCGTATTCCGTCTGCGAGCCTTCCCATTGGCCTTTGTATATTGAATCAACTGCCTGAGTTGCGCGAATGATTGCGTATTGCTTTTCGGAAGGGTCGCCCGCCGCCCATGCGGAATTGCCGCGCAATGCGTGATAGTTTTCGGCGTAATCGTATGTAATGTAAGAATTAGCATCAGCAACGATTGAGCCGTCCTCAACGATTAATAAATCAGGCGATACAGGCATTTTACGCTCCCTTAAAGCAAAAGAAAGGGGCTGGCCGATTGCTCAACCAGCCCCGGCTTTGTTAGTATTCAGCAGGCCGTCTGCCGCGCCTTGCCGGTCTTTCTTCGGGCTGTTCTTCAGCAACCGGAAGCGGCATGGCTTCGTCAGGGTTTGCAACGGGTTCAGGCGCCTTTTCTACGACTGCTTCAGAAAGCGGTTTTGCAACCACAACCGGAGCGGCGGCAGTGACAGGCTCTTTTGACCATTTGCTATTCGGCAAGCTGAGCGCAGCAACGGCATCAAGAGCCGGGAATACCTTAGTCGCGCCGGTCACTTTGTTAAACAGAGTGATATAAGGGCGATAAGAGCCGGGTTTATCCGCCTTGCTGACACGTTCCTTGATTTCATCAACAACTTTCATGCGTTACCCCTTATTTCAGCGGCACAAGATGACATTCGTAGTTCAGCGAGGTATCAGGCGATACATCGGTAATGGTGGCATATACGCGCACGTAAGGCTTAACAACGCCGTTGATAACATTGGTGAACGGCAGTTCATAAGTGCCAACGCCCACATCGGTATCGCCAACAAGCTGACCAGCATCGCCAAGCTCAAGCACTGCAACATTGTAAATGTCGCCTGCGAAGTTGTCGTCAGAAACCTGAATATTGATAACCTGTTTTTCGCCGGTGCCGGTGCCTGCGGCAGTTACGTTTACAATAGCTTTTGCATCGGTGCGAGCTTCGCCAAGGTCGATAACTTTTGCAGAACCGCCAACGGTGCCAGCGGCAGAAGCGGTAATAGCGCCTGCATCTTTCAGAATGCGGAGATCATCGAGAGTGCCGAGGTGAATATTTCTTGACATTTTTAAATCTTGCTCCTTAAAGGGTTAAAAGGGCGGGGGATTAACCCCGCCCGGTGAGGTTAAGCTACAACAGCGCCGTCGATGATGTCCATCAGGCGGGCAGCACAGCGGCCATGTTTCAGACAAATGCTGATATACCATTCAACGCGGGTGCGATAAACAGGCTTGCTGTCGATTTCGCCGAGGTCGCGCACTTCCATGTCGCTGTTCTGAATAGCAGTGAAGCCTTCTTCGCCAACGCTTACAACGTAGATGCTGGTGCAGTCAGTACTAGCGCCGTCAGATGAGGTTTCGGTGAACGGCAGAACAAGGTCGCGGCCTGAAGCATCTTCAAGCGGGATAATCGGCAGGTCGCCATACATCATAACCTGCTTACCAAATTCATTCGGTGCCCACTGAATGTTACCGCCAACCGAAGTATTGCGGGCGGCCTGAGAAAGGCGGCTGTGCATCTTTTTGTTGACGAAAATGTGGGTCGGATTGTAAACGGCATTGATAGCATCGTCGAGTTTGGCAAGGCTGAGAACTTCGCCACCTGCAGGAGAGTTAGCACGCTTGTTGCTGATTACCTGATCGCCGGTAAGTCTGCGCTGAAGTCCATCAGGTTCTTTCGGGTTGGTCGAAGAATCGCCCTTGAAGGTAACGCGCTGAAAATCGTTAGCAACGGCTTTGATTTTCATGTTTTCGTGAATCGAGCGGGCTTCTTCGCCTTCGGTCTTAACGATAAAAACGTCTACGTCAAGATCGCCGCCAGAGATGTGCAGGGGTTCGACCTGCGGGTTGATGACGCCAGTTGATTCGTCGAATGAACCGTTAACGCCACGGAAAGCAACGCCGGGAAGCTCGCCTTCCTGATTGTATTTGTATGCAGAGCCGTTAATGGTTTTGAACGGCAGAATCTGCATGAGCCTGTTCGACATAGCAAACATTTCAACAATGTTAGCTTCGACGTGGTTGCCATTCATGCGGTGCAGTTTGGCAGATTCGATAAGAGTAAGAGCCATTTTAAAATTCTCCTGTTATTAGTTGTCAACTCTGACAACCGCGCCGGTTTCCACCTTATGCAAGTTGCCGCTTACGTAAAAAATTCTGTTTGTCAACCGGGCTGACTTTCGGGTCATTCAGATATGCTTCGTCTGCATTGGTAATGCCTTTGCCGTTTCTCTGCATACCGCCGCCTGCTACGCCTGTCGGTTTCAAAATTCTGTCACGGTCAGGGTCACGTTTAATCAGCAGTTCAAGGGCTTCTTCAAAACTTGCCACCGCGCCAATTTTGTTTTCACTCAGAAGCGTATTGCCTTCTTCATCTACCGCGTAAACCTTGCGGGTTTCCGGGTCTACCTTGAAACGATTGGCGAAAAGTGCTCTAAGCCCGCGAACCGGCATTTCTACGTTCTTCTTCACGTATTCGCTGCCAGAAAACATTGAATCAAGAATGCTGTTGTTAATTTCGTTGTTAAGGCGTTCTTCACGCTGTCTAGCGGCTTCGTTAAGCTGATTGTATTTCTGTTCCCATTCTTTGATTTTCTTCTCAGAAGTGGTAACAAGTTCGTTTTTCAGCTTTTCGATTTCACCGTTTTTGATTGCTTCATGTTCTTTAAACTTTTCAGCAATCTCAGCATTTCTCTTGATAACTTCGGGGTCGAAGCCTTCGTAATTTTTGAGCTTCGCGCTCAGTTCTTCCGCCTGCATTCGACGTTTCTTGTTTTCTTCATTCAGCGTGTGGTATTTGTTCCAAGCCTCGTTAGCGCAGAACGGCAGTTCCTTGCCTTCGTCGTCAACGTAAATCGGCTTGCCATCAACTACCACGGCGTGACCCTGTTCGTTCATCTTCAGTTTAAAAGCCATGACTTTCCAGTCTCCCGTTTTTGGTCTTTCCAGACCGTAAATTTTTGCGGTAAAATAACCACATTCCTGCGGTATTTTTACCACTACCCTATTTTTACAACTTTTTTTTTGTTGTGTCAATTTATTTTTTTTGCAAAGTCGCTTGTGGTGCGGTTTTAAGAGATAAAAAATATTTACTTGCAAGTAATGGTTGAAGGTGTTATATTTGGTTTGTAAGCAATTACGAAATCAAAAAGAGGTGCAATAAAGCATGATTAAGTTTATCAGAGAAGATATTTATAAGATTCTCTGTTCTCTCGACAGAGAACAGCTTGAAAGCTCAAAAAAACAGCTTTCCGCGTGCTTGGCAAGCGGCACAATGCGAGGCGGCTACGGCGAAACAACGCCTAACCATTCTTACCAAAAAGAACTTGAATTTATAGAATATCGGTTGCAAGGCATAAAATCAAAGCATGGTTGGCATGTTAAGCCGCGATGAAATTGAACATATTCGCGCAACTGCGAGGGTAATATGAACGAAACATTTAATATTTCTATAGATATTTTGGATGACGGCTGTGCAGATGAATTTGACGTAGTTATATTAGGTGTAGAATTTGACTGCCCGATTTGCCACAAAAATAATGAAATTATCAGTTATCGGCGGCATCATGACCGTTATTATTGGCAAAGACTAGACTCTAATGGTCATTTAAAAGCAGAGTCAAGAATAAATTGCCGTTTTTGTCATGCGAAATTTAAGACACTTGAATCAAACATAAAAGCAAAAACGCTAATAGAAAGAATCAAATAATGAATAAAACCTCACTATCAACCTTCAACAGCGTTCACGCCGCCCTGTGTGGCGAAACAGTTCTAATCGGCAGCCCTTACCTTTGGCGGCAAATTGTGAAAAGTTTGCCGAAAGACTTGAAAAAAGATTCTGAGGGTGCTATCTTGTTTCCTAACGGCGGGAAGCTGGTCAAGTATTTTAAGGGGGAAAAATGAACTTCAAAACCTACGAAAAAGCAGCATGGTCTACATTCAAGCTTGATAAGTCGCCAATGCAGATACCTTATCTTGCCCTTGGCATTGCAGGAGAGGCGGGCGAGGTTGCCGATAAAATCAAAAAACTTATTCGCGATAATGGCAACGGCGAAATGCCTGCGATACCAGAAGATAAGCGGCAGGCAATCAAGTTAGAACTCGGCGACGTGCTTTGGTATGTTTCATGCCTTGGAAAAGCGCTTGGCTTTGAGCTTGAAGAAATTGCAGACGCTAATATTGAAAAGCTCGCTTCGCGGCAGAATCGCGGGGTTATTGGTGGAAGTGGGGATATGAGATGAAAAATATTGAATTAACGGTAAAAGAACTTATTGAAAAACTTCAAAAATTCCCGATGGATGCAAAGGTTTATTTTGATGATGATGGTTATGTGGCCGCACCGATTGGCCGTGTTGTTGATATAGCCGGAAGCGAATCGCATTATCAGGGCGATGGCCTGACCGGTGTTTTGTTAGATTGGGGGCATGAAGAATGACCGTTAAAGAACTGATTGCAGAATTGCAGAAAATGCCGCAAGATGCTATCGTTTATACAGAAAATCACGAGTATGGCTGTTATGACGCGCTGACCTTTGTATGGAAAGAATCTAACGGCGTTGAGCTTTCTTTTCAGGATTCATTAAAAGACGAATTGAAAAATAGAGGGACGAAATGATCGAACAAAAACACGAAGGCAAGAGATTCAACACTGGAAAACTACGCCATGATTTAATAGACCCTTGGCAAATTCAAGAGCTTGCCAAGGTTTACACAATGGGCGCTGAAAAATACGGCGATAACAACTGGTCAAAAGGTCAGGCATGGTCTACAGTTCTAGCAAGCCTTAAAAGGCATATTTCAGCTTTTGAGCGCGGCGAAGATAATGATCCTGAGAGTGGCAATCTACACATGATTCATGCGGCTTGGAATGCATTGGCTCTTGTGAGCTTTTATCGCTACTACCCGCAAGGCGACGACCGACAACACCGATATATGAAAATCCCGCGAATTGGCCTAGATATAGACGAAACAATAGCGGGCTTTGTTCCGGCCTATTGCACCCGCTACAACATACCGACCCCGCATTGTTGGAACTTCGACCCGCTTTTTCCCGAAAGAATGAAAGAATTATCGCAAGATAAAGCTTTTTGGTTGAATATCGAGCCGCTGATTAAGCCCGAGGAATTGCCATTTGAACCCGCTGCATACATCACCAGCCGCTTGATACCTAATGAGTGGACTCAAGAATGGTTGAATCTTCACGGCTTCCCTATTGCGCCGGTGATTACTGTTTCAAGCGGCGAGAAAAAGGCTGATTTTATCAAAGATTTAAAACTCGATTGGTTTGTTGACGACAATATGCAGACGTTTGTAGAACTCACAAAACAAGGCATCTGCTGTTTTTTGATGGACGCAAAACATAATCAGCGGTATTATGTCGGGCATAAGCGGATTAAAAGCCTGCGAGAGCTGGCAGAAAGGTGGTAGAGAATGAACCCAAAAACGCTAGCAGCAATGGAATTACTTGATTCAATAACCGAAGGAATCGCCAAAGAAGAATTAGCACACGACAGAGAAGTTAAGCGGTATATAAAAGAATTGGCAAGGCTGAGAACTGCAATGGGCAAAATACGGGCGCATCTTTACTGTGAAAATGAAGGCGTTGGCGAGCATTGCGGCGCTTGCAAGCATGGCATTGTGATTAAAGATATTGAAAAGCACTTGAAAGGTGGTAAAGAATGAGCAAAATAGGTGACATATTAGACTGGTCTTACATGATACAGAAGAAAATAGAAGATAACGGCCAAAATGAAGCGTTGTGGCTGTCTGAGATTTATGAGCTTGCAGAGGAAATAAGTAGAAACGCTGATGAGCTTGAAAACAAAATAAAGGAGTTGTCAGAATGAGCGGCGGCCACTTCCCCGGCAATTATCACATCGGCGAGATTGCGCGGGAAATCGAAGAACTAATCAGAAGTAACAACGACACCGATTTAAACGAATGGGGGACGCCACGAGGCAAGTTCTACCCGCCAGAGGTTATCAAAGAGTTTAAAAAGGCTGTTAAGTTGCTGAAACAAGCCGATGTTTACGTGCATCGCATTGATTACCTTGTCAGCGGCGATGATGGAGAAGAATCGTTTTTAAGACGGTTGAAAGAAGATTTGAAGGAGAAAACAAAATGAACACAGAATTTGAAAAATACATAGCAAATGATGTTATAACCGAAATCATAAAAGGCGCAGCAAAAAGTCTATATTCAAAACGCGATGAAATCTTGCTTAATGCCTGTAAAAATCACGGTTTAACTCAAAACGAATTTTTGCGAGATGCAAGAGCAGAAAGAACAGTCAAAGAAACAAGATTTTATTACAAAGACAAGTTATTGATAACGTTTTATGAACCAGAAATAACCCAAACATTTACTTTTACGATTAAATACAAAGAGGAGAAAACAAAATAAAAAAACTGCTATTAATCGGCCTTTTAATGCTAACCGGGTGCAATAATCCCATTTCAAACCAGATTGACAAAGAGGGCGACGAAACACGCGCCGAAATCGCCGCTGAAATGGTTGTTGCAAAGCAGGAAATCGAAACAATGATAAATAATCAGGTCGGTTCGACAACTGCTGAACTTGATAGCAAGCTGAATGCAATCATCAATTACTTGAATTACATGAGTATTTACAGATGAAGCTTGCAATCCTGATTGTGCTTATGTTATTCTGTGTTGGTTGCGAGCGCGGTGACTATTTTGATACCGGCGCGGTTCTGATTGATAAGAATTTTATGAAAAACGTGGAGGTTAAGAAGTGAGCGTTTATGGTAAAAAGATCGTGATTGATGGGGTTGAATATGTGGCGGTGCCGCAGAAGGGATATAATTGCAATGATTGCGCGTTTTGCATAGATGGTATTGCAACTTGTAAAGCAAGCACCGACAATGCAAAAGTTTTTGAAGCGGCATTTGGCGCGCCAACGTGTAGCGTTTCTTATAAAATGATTTTGAAAAAAGTCACGCCGAAAAAGAAGCCTGAAAAAATCAAGCTGGCAAAAGTAGAAGCCACGCGCGGAACGACGCCAACAGAAACGCTTATGGCCGGTAAGAGGAGCGATTCTACAGCAAAAGAAATGGCTTCGATTCTTATGGCAACAAGCAATATTATAAAACATTCGCCGTTCAAAGAAGCCGATAAATTCATCGTTTGCCTCTCAGAATTAGACGGATTGAAGCCCGCCGACGTGCCGAAACAGCACTATTCAGAAGTTGAGGCAATCAAAGAAGCCGAAAGACTCTGCAAAAAGCACAATCAGAAATTTGCGGTTCTGAAAGTGGTCGCAGAAGCATCGCCCATGATTTGCCCGGTAGTCACGAAAAGAGGCTAACATGCAGCAAGTAGCGGTGATTTTCTTTGATGCAAATGATGATTTCAAGAGAAGCGTCGCTACTTACCCGGCGCTTGATGACTTGAGGGGCGATGCCTTCATAGTTCATTCAGACCTAACAACCCGCGAACAGACTGAACGATATGCAAGGCATGTTTTTAATCAAATACACGGCAGAGATTGATTACAAGGCCCGCTTCGGCGGCCTTTATGCCGATATGCTGAAAAACACATTTGAAACCGAAACCGGCCTCTACCTGAGCCTGTAACAACCAGAAGCGGGGCGAAAGCCCCGCATACCGAAAGGACAAACCATGCTTAACTTCATCGCGCTGCTTCTTGCAATCGCCCTTGTAGGCGCGTTCTCAACTCTGGTCGAGCTTTGCGGCGACCACCTAGAGGATTGGATTAAGGGGAAATTGAAATGAACAAAACCGAACAAAAAGAATTTGAAAAACTTAAAACAATGCTTGCGCTGAAACATTGGCCGGAAGTTTTGCCAGATGTTGCGCCGCCTACAACAAGTATTGATTCTTTTAACAAGTTAACAATCGGCTACGTGTTCAACACATATTCAAAAACTGTTTGCGTTGCTTGTTCTTCTTCTGTTGGTCATGCGATAGGCATTACTGATAAAACCACCTCGCAACAACCAATTTACATGTATTCAACAAAAAAGCTTGCGCTTCGGGCAATGCTGCACGAACTTTCAATGCGCTTTGCGCACGAAATGCGACAAGTTGAAAAAATGTTAGAGGTAGAAGATAAATGAAAATCTATGCAATCACAGCCAACGACAAACTTTCTAGCTTCGCCTTTAAAAACATCGACGAGGCTATCTTGTGGGTAGAATCCCGCGCCGATAAGCCTATGAGTCACGGCCTTGGCCTGATTTATAGTTCGGCGACTTGTAAATATCGCATACATGAGTTAGAAGTCAATGACTAACGACGAACTACTAACCCTTGCCCATGCGATACTAATCCGTTGCGCGGAAACTGGGCAAGATTGCGTTGAAATTGAAAAGGCGGTAAATACTATCAACCACGCGCAAGAAACGCAGCAAGATGTTTATTTTGCTTTTGCCGTGCTTGCGGCTGAGATTGAGGATTTTGAATACTGGAATAACAAGAAGTCTGCACTTTAACATTGATGATGTTATCGTGCAAAAACGCTTGAAATCTGACCTAATTTGTGTTTTAATAACTTAACTTTATGAAAAGAGGTATTTTCTATGAATGAACTAATCATCACCGCGTCACCAATCGACATTACCGGCAACTTCGACGAAATCAAAGCCGAACTTATCGAGAACCTGAAAACCTTCGAGATTGCCGTAACCGATGAAAACCTTGCAGAAGCAAAAAAGATGGCAACAGACCTTAACAAACTGGCAAAGCAGATTGATGATGTAAGAAAGGCCAAAGCAACCGAATTTAAAGCGCCCGTCGTTGCTTTTGAGGCAAAAGTAAAAGAGCTGACGACCCTGATTCTTGAAGGCCGCGCTAAGATTATTGCGCAGACCGAAGTTTACGAAAACAAAGTGCGCGAACTTTGCAAAAAGCTGCTCACCGAAGAATTAACGCGGCTCTATGAAGCTCTTGCGGTATCGCCGGAATATAGAACCGCAAACATCGACAAGCTTGCAATTTCAAGTAATCTGACAGGCAATATGAAGCTGACAAAGAAAGCCACTGATGCAGTGCTTGAAATGGTGCAGGCAGACAAAAACGTGCAGGATACTGTTAATTCGCGTATCGCGAATCTCGAAAGTATCTGTAAACGCGCCGGGCTTGAGCCTGCAATCAATCCTGATGCAATCATGGCCTTCATTCGTGAACCTGAAGCGATTTACACCGATAAGCTGAACCGCATGATTGATACCGAAATCAGCCGCCAGAAGGCTATCGAAGCGCGCATGAAAGCAGAAGCAGAACGCAAAGAAAGAGAGGCCGCCGAAGCCGCTGCGAGGGCAATCAGAGAAGCAGAACAGAAAGCAGAAAATGAGCGCCTGAAGGCTGAACATGAAGCCAACGCTGCCGCAAGAAAGGCAGCAGAAGAACTTGAAGCAGCAAAGCGCGAAATCGAAGCCGCTGAAAAACGTGCCGCAGAAGCAGAAGAACAACGCAGACAGCAGGCTATCGAGCTTGCACTTGCTGAAATGGAACGGGAAGCAAAGCCGGAACCAAAAGAAAAACCCCATCAGACGAAAGTTTTCTTTATGACTGCCAAAATCAAGCTTTGCTGCGATATAAGTGCAACCGCCGAAGATGCAACTAATGGCCTGAAGCAGATTCTAGCTGAAAATTTCGGCGAGGTTGTTGATGTTAGCGTGATTGGAAGCTAATCAAATCCTAACACCAGCCCCGAAAGGAAAACCATGATTAAATTCACCCTAGACACCGTTGAAGCAAACGCATTGCGCGAAATCCTAGAAAGCCATTTAAGCATGTCTGGATTTTGTGAAATGGCAGACAAAAATAAAAATGAGCAAAAAAAATATGAAGTTTGTGAGAAAATCATAAAAAAAATTACAGGCTGAAACGTTGATTATAAGCGGCTCCGAAAGGGGCCGTTTTGTCATGCAAAAAAAATATTTAAAATAATGCTTGCAAAACAAAACCGAAATGATTATACTAGGTATGTAAGGAAAACAAACTTACAAAATAAAAAACGAGGTGCCAAAATGAATTACTGGACAAATAAAGAAGAAATGAAAAAGAGAATCGACATGACAGCTCATAATCTGATGTGCTATTCGGCAAATATGCTGATGACCAAGGCCAAAGAAGGCTTTGAAAAAGAGTTTAAAATCGCAAGAGAAAATCTTGACCTTTTAAATAATATGTATAAAGGAATGAATTAAACACCAGCCCCGAAAGGGGCTTTTTCTTTGCCCATAAAAGAAAAGCCCCGCATTACTGCGAGGCGTTCAACCCAGTTTAAAACTAAGTTGTTCTATCTTTTTGAGCGTTTAACCTTCGGCACCCACCCGGCTTTTCTGAGCGCCCCGTAAACATAGGCATCAAATTCAGCCCCGGTTAAGCCTTTTTTCTTGGCTTCTTTTTTCAACTTTTCTTCAAGTGCTTTTGGCATGCCATTTACCTTTCTTGCTTAACGGCTTTTTGCGCTTGCAAACATAAACGACGCAAGTATAAGGCTCTTGCGCTCGAATTACATAATTTTTATAGGCACCATTCCAATATTCAAGCGCGGTCATTTCAACATAACTTTGCCGCCATGCTTTTCTTTGCTTACGCCAAAATTTAACAATACAAGGCGTGTTTACGCCAAGCTGAATATTAAGGCGTTTGCGTTGCTTCTGGATAATCTTTTTTGACGGGAATTTCATCTTATATCGCCCAAAACATATTCAATAGACCAAAAATTCTGCAACTCTTGCCTTGCACTCAACGGCCGCATAATCATCAGATAGCCAAGCGCCCGAAGCAGTTTGCTTGTAAAATACAAAAAATAACCGGGCAAAAACATGACCACGAGTATAATAGTGGTCAGAATAAAGGCAATAATGTTTTTAACGCAAACCATAAATTCCCCCCTATTTCGCGAAAACCTTAACCAAAGTATCACAAATCAACGCAATGGCTAATGAAGAAAAGGCGGCTACGGCAATAATTGCCACGAGTTTATCGTTGTCATTTTCGGGCCACATATTACTATCCCCTTTTATTGTTCAAAATCCGGCCTGTTCATAAAAAATGAACGTGTTAAATAAATGAACCAAGCAAGTCTTTCGTCCAGCCGCTCTGCGAGAACACGCGCCCCTTGAGCCGTGGCAACTGCTCAAGCCACGCGTCGCGGTAGCCCTTAAAATCAGTCCATTCTTTGCCCCTGTGAATGTTAATACCGCCGTCCATCGGCACGCCGCAGAGAATAACATCATCAAAGCCAAGTTCAAGGGCCGCCTTAACCGCAAACAACCCACTAGAACCACTTGAACATTTTACACCATCTTGATACCAATAATCAAGATAATAATCGGTTTCTTTGGGAATTGAAAAGCCGCGCCTGCCGAAGCCGATAGATTTAAGGGCCATGTCATAGCCGTTATTTTCGCGTGCCTGTTTCCATTTCGGCATCTTTTCGGGGTGCAGCGTGATTGCATAATCAATCTTGCCCGAATACGCCGCGATTGAGTCATTAACGGCAAAGACCGAGGCAGAGTCTTTGACGTTGCCAAGGGCTTCAAGTTCCTGCCAAACGCCGGGGCCACCGCCTAGAACGATAGCACGCTTGGAAGGTCGATAATACCGCTTAACCCACGGCAGATTAACTTCTGACGGCTTCGGGTGCCCGTGAAAAGCGATAAATCTTGCATTTTCAGGTAGGTTGCCGTTAAATTGGCGCTTGATATTGTATTTGTAGCTGTAGAAGCCGTCTGATTCTGAAAATACGCGCTCATCATCAAGAATATATGCCAAAACCGATTGGTCACAGGCCGTAAAACCCATTTTATGCGCTCTATCGGCTACGCCTTGCGGGTCAGCTTTGAATTGCTCATAAACCTGCGGCCTTGCGCCCGGTTTAAGCACGAAAAAGCTACCGTTATACGGTTGCGGCGGCTGATAGTCTTTGCAGATAGCAAAATCAGGCGAATTGTCGAGCAAGTCGGTTAAATCGCCGGTTATCACGCAATCAAGATCAACTGAACAAAACTTACCCGGTATCACATCGCAGAAATCAGGCGCGAATACCGATAAACGCCGGTAACAGCGCCCTAACTCGCAGAAGTCGCGATACATCGGCAGCGGTATGATGTCTTTACGCAAGCTTTCAGGTTTATCGGTCACGCAATAAATCTTGCATGGCTTTTTGTAGTTGCGCCTTATCATATCGGCATAAAGGGCTACATCGGCGGCGGTGTAGCTTGATTGCCAGTTTTCGTCGTGCCAAAAGCTCAAGAGAAAGTTCATAAATACCCCCGCGCCATGTTATCACAATTCAAAATCTTTTGCAATTCCCTTTTTAACCAATCGCCCGCCATAAGATAAAATCTCTGCCGGTTCTTTTGCAACTGAATTATACCCACGAATCAACGCGCCGATAACATCTGAAACGGGCAAGCCAAAGCGGGCATCTTCAGTTAGGTGAATTGCGGTGTTCTCTGCACCATAATAGTAGTCATTACTTTCAAGCTCGTAAGCCACAAAATGAACTCTTTTAAACCCCGCGCAAAGCAGAATAAAAAGCATCATCGAGATTGAAGCGCGGCGACGAATGAAGAACGGCGGCACGTTATCGCCCAAAGCCTTAAAGAACGCTGCATAATTTGCCTGCAATCGCTCTGTATCGTGGCCGGGCATGAAATAGTCTGGCGTGATAAAGCGGTTAAGTTTATCGGCTTTCTTACAAGCGTTAATCAGGTCTTGACAATCGCTTGTTTTGTCGAAAAAGGCATCTTTAACAAGCAAAAGCCGGTCGCTGCGGTTATATCGGCTACTTATTGCATCTAACACAGCCTTGCTTGTATCAGTTTCGACAAACGGGCCACATTCTGCCGTCATTAAATCTACCATTAAGCCGCTGAATAATGCAATAGAGCTTGTGCCAATAGAAAAGCCTGCTTTAATGCGGTTTAATTGCGTGTCAGTGAGTTTATGCAAAGTCGGAGAGCAACCAACGATAAAAGCTTCCTGATGATTGCGCGGCTTTATGGCTTCAATCAGCTTTTCAGGCATTTTAAATAGGCCCGCGCCGATAGGGTCATTGAAAACCGGGTTAGTTTTATTGTGAATCAGGCCGGTTGTTAAGTTCATCGTAAAACCCCTTAATCAGCCCAAAATAAACCCTTTTCGGTCTTATCTTTGAGCTGTTTTAACGTCATTACGTTGCCCTCAGAGTTGAGCATGTCCTGAAGCGTAATTTTACCGCTCGACCAAAGTTCATATCGTTTTTTGCCTATCACCTTGCGGCCTTCTTCGGGAGCCATGCTGCGCATAAACTTTTCAAAGTTAATATCTCCTGAAATCTGGCCGCGCATGCCTGTTTCAGAGAATGCAGAGCGGCTAGACTTAGGAATATCAGGTATTCCGGGGATGTTGAGAATCTCTGAAAGGCTTCGCATGATAGGCAGTAAAATCGACCGACATCCCCAGTGCGTGTCGGTTGGGGGCTGTTTAAACGGTAGCTTTGTTTTGCCGATTGGTTGCCCATCAGACGACCACTGTGACCCGTCATAAGCCCGGCAGAGCAGAGTTGTGCGATTGTCGAGAGTTGCCATATACTCGACACCCTTAATTACATCGCTATTTTGCTTATAAACCTCCATTCTGGCACTGCCCATAACCGCCTGATAGCTGCTTTTCACAAGCGCCTTAGCGTTACGATTAGCCTTCTTAATCATGCCCGGCTCGCCCAACGCCGCCCTTAACATCTCATCAGTAACGCCCGGCACTTTACCCTTCACACCCAACTTTGTAACATCTTGAGTGCCCTTGATTCTTGCTGTCATCTGCCCCAAAGTTTCGCCACGTGCGACTGATACACGCATAACGCGCTTAAATTCATCTTGCAATGACGAGGCTTGCTTTGCCCACCATTCTGACGACGGCGCACCCTGAATCAGCGTATCTTTTGCCAATTCTTCAAGCACTTCACGCGACAAGGCATAATCAACCAAATCGACCTTTAAAACGCTATTTATAGCCTTTGCCGCAAACATTGATTCAATTTCGGCAAGCGTCATCAGTTCGGTTGTCATATTACCCGCAATCAGCTTGTATTGGCTTTTAATCGTTTTGTCAGCCATATTAAAAAGCTTATTCAATCGCTCTTGTTGATAGGCTGAACGCTGAACGCCCGTTGGGTCAACAGATTCAAGCTCTCTGATAATTTCGGCTATCAAAGATTCAAGAATCTTGCTGATGTCTTTCGCGCTTGCGTTTTTCACCTTTTCGAGGTCGAAAGCCCTCGCAAGGTAAATATCTTGGAGCTGTTCCTGCAAATTAGCCATAAATACCCCTAATCGTTAAATCCTTCTGTTTCGCCCGTTTCAATCACAAAACCCGCGCCGCAACCTTCACAATGCAAGTCTTTCAGTAAAGTGCCGACGGGCCTAATCGCAACCCAACGGTGAAAGCACTTTACACAGATAACCTCACTAACTTTATGCGGCGTCTTTTCTTCACGATACTTGTTTAAATCAATCATTTGAGCCCCCCGCCGGAATATCGGCGTTTTCATCAGCAAAAGCAACTTCTGACTCAATATCAAAATCATCAGACAGCGTGCCGCGCCGTTTAAGTTCTTTGTAGAAGTTCTCAAGGCGCATCTGGCCGAGGTTTTTCAGTTCCATCAAATAACCAATTTCCTGCACGTCGCTTGCAGTCACCGAAAACATGCCATTCATCTTTGCCATGTATTTTGAAGGCTCGTCGTCTTTAACTTCGCCCAAATATCGCTGAACATACCACAATGCCATGTTTAACGAATCTTCAAAGGCGTCAGCGGCAACCTTCAAATCTGAATTATTGTCGATGTAATCCATTTCGGCTTCTGACGCCGTTTTTGTTTTGCTTGAGCCGGTAGAATCGGCAGAAAGCGCCTTCAGGCCACAATAAGCCGCCTTAATGCGCAATTCTTCGAGGTTTTTTCGACCAGCTTCAAGAGCCGCGCCCGAGTGCTCGACGTATTTCAAATCACCATCAGCAGGCAGTATTACAATCTTATGCGGCCCGATTTCAATATCAGAGCCCTTGCCTTTGCCCGCAAGAATCGGAAATTCAGCGGTTGATATTGCCATTTCATGCGTGCTTTCGTCTTGATAATACTGCACGTTTGTATAAGCCAAATCGAGAAACGGCCCGACCGCTTCAAATTCGGTGATTTTTTCACCAGCGTAAAACGGCACCAATGGCACCTTGCCAAGAGCGTTAATCATTGGTTCACCAACCATCGAATAGCTGAAAGTGCCGACTTTGCTATTATAAGCAGCTGTAACAGCCTGCGGCGTTTCATAAATGCCGATAAAATTCTGAGTCACAAGCCGTATGCGCGTAGTTTCTTCGGTAGCTTTTGTTTCATTGTTAAACTGTGTGTATTTTTCAAGAATCTTTGCATAAATGATATTGCCGTCTGCGTCGATATCAGCATCAAGAACATCTTCGGCGGGAATGAAAAGCAAATACGGCCTGATGTTTGCGGCTTTAAAATCTGCTTCTGTGCGTATTTTGGTTGCATCGTAAGCGTCGGCCTCAACGTAAATATAACCTAACCCCTTAGCAAGCCCGTTTTTGAAGCCTGAAGCGGCAAACTTGTTCAGTGAATCGCTTTTTCTGTTCGCGTCTGCAATTACTGCTTGCATTTTTTCGCTGATTGTGTTTTTCTCATCGACCGCCCTAACGGTAATCGGTCTGAAAAAAGCCTTGCCTGCAGAAAAGCCTACGGCACGCTTGAAAAAGGGCGCAAGAACAGCCTTAGACAGCCGTTTTTTGTATCTTTTATCGGTTTCATTATCAAGCGCGGGCAAATAAGTCTGACCATGCGCCCGCATTGCGCCAGTGCCACCGAGCAGCGCGTTAATCATCTGCCATTCAAGTTCCTGCCGCTTATAAGCCGGGCCTTTGGCACTTGTGATAGTCATAGGCAAGGTTTTAAACATATTCGCTCCTTAAAAATCTTTTACCGTTATAATGCGGGTCGCTTCATCAACCGGGTATTTCTGACATTCGCGATACGATACCGCGTCGAACAAATGCCCGATTGCCTTATTTGCGTTCTTATCAATCTCGCCATTAGAGCCTTCAAGAACCGTTAGCCGCTCAAAATCTTCAACAACATGCGGCGCGGCAACAGGGTCAACCATAAATCTTATTATACCATCAATCGACTTAATTCTACAATTCATTGCGTTAATTCTCGACCTTACTGACGGGTGAGCGCGTGGCACGTCGAAGCTCATTCGGTGTTTCCAGTCTGTTTGTTCAAAAAAATCTTTTATCAAATCCCAATCTGAACCTTGCACGCCCTGCGAAGTTTTGTTACCGCCTGCCGGGTCGCCGTAGAAGATTATTTCGCCCTTGTGGTGCTTCCAATCTTCATAAAGCTTGCGGCACACAAGAAGCGTGTTAGAATGGCGAGGAATCCATACTTCACCGATTACGCCTGAGCCAATAACTGGCGATTTTATCACGCCATTGCCTGTTTCGATGTATTCAAATTGGCCGGGCATTACTTGTTCTTGAACGATTGCGGCGATACCGGGAGCATTATTGAAGTCAAAACAGATTTCAAGCGGCTTTTGTAAGCTATGAACAAGTTCGTGCTTGTAGTGTTCGCGGTCAAAGGCATAGGCAACGCGACCTGAGAAAGTTACAAAACTACCCTCAAATTCTTGTGCAAAAGTTCTTTCGTCGTAAATTCTTTTAAAATTTGCAATCTCTTTCGGGTCGATAACTTCGGCACTTTTCCAAGTGAAAAAATCCCATTCATCCGGGTATTTTGCCGCGTTAAGACTTAATTCATAAAGATACTGCAAACCGTTGGGCACGCCGCAAAACATCGCAAAAGCGCCCCTGTCGATAAAACACGGGAAAACGTGAGCTTCCCATGCCGAACGCTTAATATCATCTACTTCGTCGAAAAGAAATCCGTCTACAGGAGCGCCTTCAATGCGCGCCGGGTTATCAAGCCCTGCAAGAAATATTGTCGCGCCGTTGATTAAATAAATCTCTTTATCAGATTCGTTCGGCTTTTTTGCCATTAACTCAGGCGGTATCATTGCTTTAAAGTCGTTCCAGTAAATCTTTACGCACTGACCTTGTGTCGGAGCGCAAACAGCATAGCGCGGGTCTTCAAAGTTCGAGCCACGCAATACTTTTTTTATAAATTTTCTCTTCGCTCTTTCTGATTTGCCTTTATTTATCTACGCCTGCCCTTGCCAATTAAGACAAGGGCAAACGTAGACCGCTGCGGCGGCCAGCCGCAACAACCTCGTATCGTTTTTCAGATAAAGTAAACCGCAACCCTTCGGGGTTGTCTATCATCTTCCAGAGGCGACGCTTCCATTTGGGGATTGATGTCTTCATTTTATTAACTGTAAAAACTCTTGTCTAACAATATGTTGCCGAAAAATACCACGCAAAGCACTTGTCACCATTTTGCTTTTTTGTTTTTCAACACCGCGAGCAGTCATACAAAAATGCTGCGCTTCGCAAATTACAATAGCGCCCCTAGCTTCTAGCTCTTGCATAATTGAATCTGCGATTTGAGCAGTTAATCTTTCCTGAATTTGCGCTCTACGAGCAAATACTTCGACAAGTCTAGCAAGTTTCGATATTCCTACGACTTTTTTATTTGGCAGATATCCAACTGAAATAACCCCAAAAAAGGGAAGTAGATGATGTTCGCATGTTGAATAAAATTCAATATCCTTTAAAATAACCATCTCATCACAACTGCCTTCTTTAAAAGATGTTTTCAATACATCGCAAGCGCATTGTTTATAACCACCAAACAACTTATCATAAGCCTTTTCTACTCGTCGCGGTGTATCTATTAAACCTTCTCTATTCGGGTCTTCGCCAATTGATTTTAATATGTTTTTAATGCTTTCTTTTATCATATTTATCTCCAATTTCTTAACTTGTGTATCTGATGCCCAACTCTATAGCCAGTCACCAAGCTTATTTTTTGACATTGTTCAATATATTTTTGCTTGTTCCCTTCCGGTTGCAACCAAACCAAATCAGTTTTCTTATGTTCTGCGACATCGTTTAATAATTGATTTAAGTCTGAATTGTCAACAACCAACTTAATCTCATTAGCGTAGGCCAAATGATTTTTATTATAATGTCCGTTTTTGGGCGACATCGAAATCCAATCACAAATCGGTGGTGCATTCAATCCATTTGTTTCAATCGCAACGAAATGTTTTTTTTCTTGCAACGCAATAATCAATGGTTGAATATTTTGAATGGTAGGCTCTCCACCCGTTATAACCACAAAACGATAAGCAGCTTTTTTCATAATTTGTTCAATATTTTGAGTGGAAAAGCTTAAAAAATCAGTATCACACCATTCACAATTAAGATTACAGCCGGATAATCGAATAAAAGTACACGGAGTTCCAGTAAAAAACCCCTCTCCCTGCCAGCTATTAAAAATTTCATTAACTTTATATTTCATAACTAGCCGTATTTCCCTCGCTTTCCTGCACATCTGCGCGATAACAATTATCTACGTTATCAACAATCCACTTAGCAATATTTTCAGCAGTAGGATTAAAACTTAATTGGTCATTTAAACACTGATGGTCTAGTTTATCATGAATTATTCTTTTTACATGAGTAAAATCAATTACCATGTCATTATGATTTAATTTTTCTGCCTTACAATAAACAATAACAATCCAGTTATGTCCGTGATAATTCCGACATTTACTATCATAGTCAAGATTGAGCTTATGACTAGCTGAAATTTCCATTCGTTTTTGTATTTTATACATTTTATACTCCTATAAATTTTTTTCAGCATACCGCTGAAATTTCACCCATTCATTAAAATTATGTATTGCGGTCTTATTTGTTATTACTCTTTGTCCTGTCTTTTTATTTTGTTTTTGCATGTTTTTGCCATCAAATAAATAAACAGAGCCAAATCTATTGCCACTTAGCCAGCTTGTGCTATCAACAGAATAAAACGGATATTTTTTTAATCCAATTAAATTAGTAAATCCTAATGCGTGCACCTTACAATTATTTGAATTGGCAATGGCAAGAAGAGATAAAAACACATCGTATTCACTCGGCTTAATTTCTTTTGTAACGATTCCTCCAATAGCCACATAATCATATTTTTGAGTCAACATTTTCCAATAATCCAACCCCCTGCTTTTATGCCAAACTGGAATACATTTTTTATTGCAACGAGCCTCAAGAATATCTCTTAGTCGCTCAACAGCAGGGAGTCCAATAACAGAGTCTATGTCTAATTCAAAAAATAAATCAACATTATACTTTTTTATAAAATCAGCATATTGTTCAATGTATTTTAGCCAATCCACATCACCCGTCTTTTTATTAAGATATGTAAATGCTCCACTATCTAATAAAAAAGAACGATATTTATTTATAACAGATCGTTCGTATGTTGAAATATATGCAAAACTTTCAAGACGAAAAAAATCAAAAAAATCTCTATTAGCCCAACACGTCTTTTCCCATCCAGAACCGGCCAAAAAAATTTTCATTATTCGTATTCCGTTGTATCAAACCCATTGAGGGCTTCTTGTCGCTCCACACAACTGCCACATTTTCCACAATGTTTGTCACGACCTTTATAACAAGTCCATGTTTTACTATAATCGACACCAAGTTCTTTGCCAATTAATGCGATTTGTCTTTTATTAATATTGGTATATTGTGCTTTTATTTCTACCTTAACATAAGTTCCCGCAGTTATTGCATCAGACATATAATTAATAAAATTCGGCCGACAATCTGGATAAATAGCATGGTCGCCAGCATGATTTCCAATGTAAATATTGCTTAACCCGTTGCTTTCCGCAATTCCCGCTGCAATCGAAAGCATGATGCCATTTCGGAAGGGCACGACCGTTGATTTCATGTTTTCATCCTCGTAGTGTCCGTCAGGAATATTGGTTCCAGATTTTAACAAAGAAGATGCAAAAAATTTGTCAATAAAATCAAGATTAATAACAAAATGTTTAATGCCAAGTTTTTGACAATGGTATTTTGCAAAAGCAAGCTCTTTTTTATTGTGCTTTGATTGGTAATCAAAAGATAATGCCAACGCGATATCTTTTTTAAAATCATATAAAAGAGTTGTGCTGTCCATCCCGCCAGACAAAATAATTATACCATTTTTTTTCATATTTCAAATTCCTCGCCGCATGATGGGCATTTTGTAGTTTTTGGTTTTTTTGAAGTTGATTCAGAATTTTCAAAAAAACTATTCAAATCGACATTGCTTGAATTGCCCGTTAATGATTGAATTTCATATTCATCAAACCCAAGATTTATCAAATCAATATCTGCATTTGTAAGCGCCTTTAATTCTAACCCAAGTAGTTCGTTATCCCAACTTGCATTAAGCGCCAATTTATTATCGGCCAAAATATACGCCTTTTTCTGCACTTCAGTTAAATGCGAAAGCTCAATGCAAGGCACTTCTTTAAGCCCTAATTTCTTTGCTGCCATCAAACGCCCATGACCAGCCACAACGCCATTATCGCCATCAAGCAAAATCGGGTTGTTGAAGCCGAACTCCTTTATTGAAGCGGCTATTTGTGTAACCTGCTTTTCGTCGTGAGTTCTCGCGTTATTTACATACGGTATTAACTTATCAACTGATTTATATTCAACCTTCAACTTAGTTTCTTTCATAAACTCCCCATTTAAAGCGATTTAACGAACTCTGCAAGAGTTGTCTTGATTTCTTCAAGGTTATCTTTCTTTTGTTCTTCTTTGCGCTGTTGCCAAATATCGGGCAAGCGATTTATGAGCCAAAAAATCTGAGCGCCCAAACTCGGAGCCTGATATTTTTTAACAATTCGTTTTTTTACGTTTTGCTTATCGCCATTTTTTGTTATTTCAGTATGCACTTCTTCATACTCAAAGCCAAGAGCGTTTTTAAGTAGGGCATTTTCAACCTCTACATCAACCGGCCCCTTGCCTTTTTTAATTGCCTCTAAAAACTCTGGAAACCGCTTCTGATAAGAATAATATGTTTCAAGGCTGATGTTCAGATTCTTTGCAATCTGCTCATCGCTTAAACCACGCCTTGCAAACGCTTCTGCGAGCAAGGGAAAATCATCATTATACTTAATCTTAGCGCCGCCAAGATTCTTTTCGCCCTTTCCAGAGCCTTCCTTCGGCTTTCCAGCCATAACACACCGCCTTAATTATTTTACATGCGCCGAAAAGCCTGATATAGCCGATTCCACGGCTTCTTTTATCTCAGCCTTCTGCGTCATATCGTCGATAATAACCGTAATCCTATCATTCTGCTTGCGGCCATCTTCGGGTGATTCTTCGTCCGGGTCGGCCACAATGCCCTGAGAATCAGCCATTATCGCGTCAATATCAAGTCCAAAGTTGATAAAATCAACCTCTGGCATTGCTTCCATTTCTGCAAGTAGCTTTTCAATATCCCATGCCGATAAGTCGTGAGTTGAATTGTCGATAAGCCGTAACTGCCTGATTTTATCGTCGGGCAGGTCGAGCTTAATCACGGGCACGGTTTTCAGGCCAAGCTTATTACCAGCGCGAAATCTAGTGTGGCCGATAACGATAACCATATCTTTATCAACACAAATCGGCTGAACAAAGCCAAACTCAGCGATAGATTTTGCAACAGCATCAACCGCCGCGTCGTTCAATCGCGGGTTTTGCTCGTATGGCTTAATTTCGGCAAGTTTAAAATATTCTATGTTCATGAGGTAATTTTACCACAGGCGGCTTTTTCGCGCAATTTATAATTTTTACGCGCTTCTTTTGCAGCCCGGTAAGTGTCGTAAAGGTCTTTAAAATCGCGCCTGAGCCAAACGAAAACAGTCTGCCAGTGAACAATCGGCAGGTTTAAGTCTTTGGCAGCAAGTAATACCGCGCTATGTTTGCCTCTAACGCTGCAACCATCAGCAATGTAGGCGATAATCTTTTTGAGATAATCGCGTTTTTGAGCAACGCCCATGCGTTTCTCGCTTGCCTTGCGCGAAGCCTGCAAAATCTTCTTTGCCTTTTGATACTCAACCTGCATTTCGGGCAAGTCGCGCAAGTAGTTGTAAATCGTTACATAATTCACGCCTGCAAGCTCTGCGGCTGAACCTTTGCCCGTTACCGGGTAGCCCTGTTTCAAAAAGTCAACAACTTTCTGCAAAATTTCTTTTTTTTCTTCGGTAGTTCGCATAATACCCCCATTGATTGTATATTTTTATTTTATCACAGATTGAGTGAGTGGCCTATTTTAATTTGAAGATTTTTAAGAAATATGTTGACTTTATTTATACAATGTTATATTATAGCTTATAATGCAAAAAAGGAGATTTATATGACAAAAAATGATTACGAGCGATTTTTAACTGTTAAAGAAGCGGCAGAGCGGTTAACATTAAACGACTGGCACATTAGAAGTCTTTTGAGGTCGGGATTACTTAGGGGAACAAAAATAAGTCATAAGGCGTGGAGAATACCAGAATCAGCCATTATAGAACTTATTAAAAATGGAATGAACTCCGATGGCGTATGTATAAAATAATGTTGTGTCGTGGCTGTATTTTTATAATTTAAAATATTTTTTGGTCTTGTGCTCATTTTAACCCCGCTTCGGCGGGGTATTTTTTTTGAAAGCGCAAAATAATTTGAAAATTTAAATTGACATGAGCACTTAAAAGTGTTAATATAAATAAACAAGTTTTTACACGAAAGGACGAAAAATGAAGAATCTTAAAGAATTGAGAAAAGCAAAAGGCTGGTCACAAATGACGCTTGCTGAAAAGTTAGACGTTTCGCTTATGTCGGTTAGACTTTGGGAAAATGGAGCAGGCAAGCCAAATCTGGAAAATTACGAGAAAATAATAAAATTATTCGATATAATGCCTTTTTCGGAGGAATAAAGTGAATCTTGATAAAAGGTGTATATTTTGCAGAAAATTTATTGAATTGAGAAATCCGCATCATAAAATAAACGACGATTACTGCTGTGTTGACTGCGCTTTCAAACAAGGAATGATAACCGGAGAATATTATTTAAGGATTCATGGAATTGGCGTTCCGTTTTTCAAGGCATTTGTTATGAATGATGAAATATACGTAATGCCAATTAGAAAGCAGAAAAAACAAAATGAGCGTCAGACACCAGAGGCAATCGCTTGGAGAAATATTGTTTTTGAAAGAGATAATTATACTTGTCGACTGTGCGGCAAGAGGGGCGGAATATTAAACGCTCATCACGTGAGGTCTTTTGCAAAATACCCAAGCGAAAGAACTAACCCCGAAAACGGCATAACGCTTTGCTATGATTGTCATAAAGCGGCGCATTCTATACGACGAGGGAAATAAAATGGCAAGACCTACGCAAAATACGATTGATTATTTTCCTCATGATTGTCAGCATAAGCAAACCATGTATATTCTTGAAAGTAGACATGGAAACAATGGTTATGCTTTTTGGTTTAAATTACTAGAATTACTTGGCGCTACGCCGGGTCATTCGCTAGACCTTAGAGAAGAAATATCTCAAGAGTTTTTGGCAGCAAAAACTAGACTTGAGTGGAGTTTCTGTGCCGGATTGCTTGATTTGCTATCAAAACTGGGAGCGATTGATTCGTTTTTATGGTCACAAAAAATAGTGTGGTCACAAAATTTTGTTGATAGATTGGCAACGGTTTATAACAAGAGAAAAAGAGATTTGCCAAAAAAACCGAATTTCTGTGCCGGGAACCCTAGTTTCGGGAACGGAAACGACAATAATGCCGGAGTTTCTGATACAGAAATGCCACAAAGTAAAGTAAAGGAAAGTATAGTAAATAAAAGAAAAGATATTCCCGCCGATTTTGAAAAATCAGCGGATGATGAATTGCCTTTCGCAGATGAAGGCGATCTCGAACAAATTGAAGGGATTAAAACAAAATCGAAAAAAGTTAAAGCAGCTAAAATGCCCAAAGACTCAAAGCCTAACGCATGGGCAATCTGGATTGATATAAATCGCGAACTTGGCAGGGCCGACCCTTTTGCTAGCGGTAAAGACACCAAAGCGGCAAAAAGTATCTTATCGCAAATACAAGACCCTGAAAAATTCAAAGATATTTTGCGGCAGTATCTTGCCGATGACGACCGATTCTTGATGCAAAACGGCCACAGTATTAGCTTTTTGAGCAGTAGAATTAACAAATATTTGAATAAAAGCCATCAACAAAGCTATGACGACGAACAAGGCTGCGATGACGCCATTATCGAAGCCATAGAAGCCGAGTGTTGGGCGAAAAACCCGGAGCTTATGAAGCGACAGCAAGAAGAATACGAAGAAACAATAGCGCGAATGAAGCGGGAGCGCGAAGAAAAGGCCGAAGAACTGCGAAAACTTAAAGAGGAATTGATATGATAAAATTTTCAGTTATCACGTCGGAACAGCCCGCTTATCTGACAAAGCGGTATCGGCTTGAAAATGGCAAGCCGGTTAAATCATCGGGCGGGCAGATGACATCTGGCAGCGTAAAACTTGTATCGGTTGCAAATATGCTTGAATTTGCGGCGATTCTGCCGGAATTAAAACATAATCAAGCATTGTGCTATGGCGTGCCGAAAGGTTTAATGGTTGGCGCAAGCAAGAAATTAACGACTGAGGCAAACAGAAGCCCGGAAAATCTTAGCAGAACAAATAAAGATTTTTTCTGGTCGAACGAACCCGGAATTTTGTTTATCGACCACGACACCGGCCTTGACCGTGAAAACTTTCTTGCGATTATTGAGCAAGCACTACCAGAGGCGCGGCAGGTTGTTAAAATATGGTATCCGTCGAGCAGTAGCTATATTTTCAACGGCAATGAACAAATTAACGGCCTAAAAGGGCAGCGTTTGTATTTTGCGGTTGATAGGGCATCAGAAATGCCGCGAATTGGCAAGATTATACATCAACGCATGTGGCTTGCCGGTCACGGGCATATTTTTGTTAGTGCTGCGGGTTCATTGCTTGAACGCAGCGCGGTTGATGCTACTGTTTGGCAGCCGAACCGATTAGACTTTGCAAGCGGGGCATTATGCGATAAACCATTAATTCAAAAGCGCGGCGACCCGGTTTTGATTTCTGGAGCTAGTGACCTGCTTGTATCTGCGACCATAAAAAATTTGAGCAGCAAAGAGTTACAAGCGTATCAAGAAATGGTTTTGAGCGAAAAGAAGCGCCTGAAGCCAGAATCACAGCGCAAGCAAGCAGAACATATTGAAAATAGAATTAAAAATGTGCCAGAGGCACACAAAAAACAAATCAGAGAATTTTATCAACGGGCATATCAGGGCGGCGTTTTATCAGGTGACTTTATGATAACGGTTATCAAAGATGGTGCCGAAATCTCAATAACCGTAGATGATATTTTGAATAATCCGAAAGATTATCACGGCTGCATTACTCTCGACCCGATTGAACCGGAATACAATGGCTATCACAGAACCGGAATACTTTATCTTACTGAAGGCAAACAGAATCTTTATTCTTTGGCGCATGGCGGCAGAACTTTCGAGCTGAAGCGCATAGACTCAACCGAAAAAATCACTAATGCCAATAAAGTATTAGATAAAATGTTTGAAAGCCTCGAAGAACAAGATAGCGGCAAAAGTATGCCGATTAGTTTTCCGTGGCCGCGCTTAACAAGCTCGACTCAAGCATTAAGAGAGAAAACCGTTACAGTTCTCGCCGGTGCAGAAAAGACAGGCAAGAGTTTTTTAACTATGAATATTATCAAGCACGCACAAGAAATGGGCGTAAGTTGGGCATATCTACAACTTGAAGATGACGTAGAGGCGTGGACTTGGAGAATGTTGGCGATTCTTGAGCAAAACTATAAGATGATTGATACCGGAAAAGAAACGGTAATGGAAAGAACCGAGGCATACAAGCGGCGGCGTGATGAGTTGGGTGGTTATGCCGTAAACGTAACCGAAAACCCGCGAAATGGGCATAAAAACGCAAAGGGCGAAACCGAAATACCGAAAGTGACCGCCGATAAAGTTTTGAACTGGCTACGCAGAGCATCAAAGCGAGCTAGAATTGTTGTAATTGACCCGATGAGCCAAATTGATTTTACCGGGCGCAATTCATGGGAACAGGAAGCAGATTTTATCAGAAATTGCTGTGCAATCGTTCAAGATGGGAGATGTTCTTTGATTCTTGTTTGCCATACGGTAAAAGGCAGCGGGGCTAATGGCGTTGAACGCTCGTCTAGCGATGTTCAAGGGTCTGCGATGCTGACAAGGCTTGCTCAAACCACGCTAATTCTTGATACTTGTGAACTTGAAGAAAAAGAAATAAAACTTTCTGGCAATACAACAAAAAAGGCCGAAGCAAATAGAATTTTGCTGATTGCAGCGGCGAGAAACGGCCCCGGAACGCGCTCAAAATTGGCATATTTGCAAAACTCTAGCGGCCCGACGTTTCAAGAAATTGGTTTTTTGGCTACACCACAAAAAAAGAATAGGAGCAATTAAAAATGAACAAAGAACAACCTCGCGAAATTATTACCAGAGATTTTACTGCTTACCAAAAAACAATTATAGACTTGTGCAAAGCTGGTTATAAATGCACTTACGACGGCATGATGGAAACGCATTTATATAAAGCCGGTGATTTTGTCGCCGTGGTGTTACGACAATGATAGGCTCTTGCAAATGCCATGTTTGCGGTAGGTCTGATATTTATCTGAAAACTTCGGGTGATTTTCTTGAAAATTTAATTTTGCTTTGCCCTGAATGTTTTTCAATTTTTATAAAAAATAACGCTTGCAATTCTTCAAAACTTGTATTAAACTAATCATGGAGGTATTAAAATGTGGTTAAAAACTGAAAAACTTTTAATTGATTTAAGCAAGATTACAGAGGTTCAGCTTTCGCAAAAGAGCATCGTTTTTATTTATGCCGATAGAAATACTGTATCTATCACTAAAAACAGTCCGGAAGCCGCGCAAGCTCTTTTTGAGCACGTTGCGGCGTTATTGGAGGCGAAAGAATGAGCAAGACGCACGCGCCCGGCCCTTGGAAAATAACGCACTCAGAAGTAAACGGCTACCGCGTTTCGGACTCGACCGGCTGGGGCGTTGCCGTTGTGCTTAAAGACACGAACGATGAGGCCAACGCCCGCCTGATAGCCGCCGCGCCGCAGATGTTTGAGGCGCTTGAGCTGTTATCTGAAGCGGTCAGGTCACTTGACGAGCAGATCAGCACTGTTCACGACAAGATCGTAATAACCGACGCAGTAAGTCTATTGCGTCTGCAGAATAACGCGCTTTTGGCTGTGAAGCAGGCAGAAGCGGCTATAGTTGCCGCGAAGGGGGAAGTATGAGCGACATAAAAATTGTAGGATGGCCGAAAAGGCCGGCAGAACAGCGACGCGACGAATTGGAAATTGAGAACGCCGAGCTGCGGAAATCATTATCTGACCGCGAATCAGAACTTGATATTACGATGGCAGAGCAGGAGCAACTGATAGACGAAATAGCCGAGCTGCGGAAGCTGGTTGAGCAGATGCTTGAGGCGCTGGAAGCGTGCGCCGCATACTGGTATTACAAAAGAAGCCCAAGCATCCCAGAGCAGTCGGAGCTAATTAGCCTTGGCGCAGAACAAGCACAACGATTGATTAAAGCGGCCATAGCTGCCGCGAAAGGCAACAAATGAACCCAAAATTAAAACCATGCCCATTCTGCGGCAGCGACGGCTTTAATCATCAGGGCGGCATTATATGCTCTAACAGCGATTGTTTTATGTTCAACGCCTGCATTTCTGAACAGTTTTGGAACAATCGCCCACTTGAAAACGACCTACAAGCCGACATCGGAGACCTTAACCGCGAAAACATCGGCCTTAAAAGCATTTTAAAAACACTCGAAAATATCGACGAATACAAAATGCAGGGCCATGAATGTTATGCAAAACACGTGCTTTTGAGTTTGCGCGACAGGCTGAAAAGAATAGAAAGAGGTAAAAAATGAAACTAATCAGCGTGCAGAGCCGAGGCGATAGGCTTGTAAGAGTCGTTAAGACTTTTAAACGGCTCTATATCGCCTACGGGAAAAGGCTCTCATACCACCCCGAATGGGGCCAAACCAACACAGCTACAACCATATCGGCATCAACAGAAGAGGTCGAGGCATTAAAAGCCGCCGAAGAGTGGCTGAAAGGGGCGAATATATGAAATTTTGCACGGTTGATGGCGTAGATATAAAAGAAAAACAGCCTTGCATCGTTTTTGACAAAGACGCGGCAATACCGCATGATTGCAGTGTTTTAATGGATTTACAAGCACGAGGCAAAACGCATGAAGATTGCGAATTTTATAAAGAAGCCGATAAAACCGTATTTGAACGCGCAACCGATATAAAATACAAATCAATCGGCCTGCCGATGCTGATTGTAAGCTATAACTTTGATACAAAGAAGTGGTCTGCATGCTTGCGCAACTATGACCGGGGTGTTGAAACGCAAATACAAGAGCCTACCGCGGAAGCGGCTTGCGAAAAACTTTTGGAATTATGGGAGAAAGCGAACAAATGAAAGAACAAAAACTAATCCAAGAAATGCAAAAATCAGGCATAAATTACGCAAAAGGCTGCGATGATGCAAACTTTGCCCGCGAAAGCGGCAGCTTGAAACATCTTGAAGCCATTTATCGCGTCGCAATGTGGCGCTATCGGTATTTTTTAAGTGGGGTGAGATGATAGGCTATCGCGATAGAACTTTTTGCACTTATCTTGATTGTAAAAACACGACATGCGAGCGCCGATTAACCGATGATGTTAAAGCGGCGGCCCGCGAATGGTGGGGCAAAGATAACCCGCCGATTATTTTTTTTGCAGCAAGGCCAGAGTGCTTTGAAAACAGCATACGAAACGATTGATTGTGTTTACACATCGCGGCGGTTCTTAAATGCGCCGATTAGCCTTGATTTTCAGCATACTTTGTCGGCGGGAAGGCCAAGCATTGCCGAAAATTACCACGTTGAGCAATATCGAAGCGGAACAAATAAAAATACAACATGCACAATTACAATCGGCATGAGAAACAGACAGGTGTTTTTTGTGTTAGATGATGCTTTTGTAAGACAATCGCGACTAACAACGGCAGAATCGGCCATGTTTATGTTAAATAAAAGGGTTGCCGATATAATCAAAGAAAACAAGGTCATGCTTTATGCCGAACTTATGCAATGGGCTAATCGGGCTAATTTTGGCGAGGTGAGATAAATTTTATTTTTTTGCTTGCAATTTTATTTTGTTTGTTTTATACTTAATTTGTGAACGACGAATAAAATAAAAACGAGGTAAGAAAATGAAAACTGAAATTAACTGGGAAAACGTATCGCCGTTAGATATTCTTTTTGGTGGCAACTCTGAAGTTGATGCGTTTTTTGCATCTGAAGTTGCAGAAGCAAAGGCAAATGAAGAAAAATTAGTTACTGAAATAATTGCACTTTTTAACAAAAAAAATGAGCTCGCCGCAAAAGTTTATAAAGATAATACCGATAAAATCACTTATGGCGACATCGACGACGACCGCGATGATATGCCAAGAAGCTATACTATTGCAAAAATCAACGAAATTAAACGCAAAAAGAAACTTTCTTTTATTGCATCTGAAATTGAAAACAAAATGGCTGAATTAAAGGCAATTTCCTCCGAATCTTTTGAAGTTGCCAAAATGATGATGGAGTCATAACATGATAGAATTAAGCCAAAAAGAGGCAGAAACGCGTGCAAGCAAAGTAAAAGTGCCCGCCTTAACAGAAGAAGAAGTTTTCGACCTCGTGCAATTCGACTTTGCAACCAATAGCGCGGCGATTGCTGCAAGAGTAGCATTAGGTCTTGAGTCTATAAAATACTTGCGCAAAAGGGCTAAGGAAGTAATTGACCGCGAAGTTTTTAATAGACAGTTTCGCGAATGGGCTAAAGCTGCAAGGCCACAATGGGATAATCACCGGCAAAAATATATTTGCTATGGATTGAATAAATAAAACGCTTGCAAATATTTTTTAATGGTGCTATATTGAATTTGTCCAAAATCAAAACGAGGTGTGAATAATGAAAAAAATTAGAATTGTAAATAATGCAAACATAGAAAATCTTGATTGTGACTTTATAACCGACATTTTAACTGATAAAAATGGCGGCATAATTGCTATTAGTGTTTCAAAAAACGAAAATGCAGCCAAGATTTTTAACAATATTCTTGATGCTGCATTTTGGGGGCCGAACATTCGCGCGTATTTTGAATCAATCGGAAAACGACATGCGCGTATAGATTATATTTAAAGCTACCATTTCCTGCCCCGGAAACGGGGCAAATTTAAACGCAAATAGTAAAAGAGGTAAAAGTATATGACCGAAGCCGAAGAATTGAAAGAAGCCCGCGAAACAAACCGGCGATTGAATCGTGAAAAACAAAAGCTTGAAAGGCTTTTGCGCCTTAAAGATGATAGATATTTTATCGAATATTGGTTTAACAAAGGCTACGAGGCTGCAAGAAAGGAGCTTGAACATGACAAGATGGCAAAACAGGCAAACAAACGTAACAATTAAACTTTATTCTGACGAAGCAGGTTCAATCAACTTGCCCGCCTTGCCTGGTGAATTGCGTATAACCGCGCTGCATTCAGGCCATGACTTGCCCGCAACGTGGAATGACCCGGCAGATTTTGATATTGATATTCATAAGCTCTTTAATGGCGTTTTTGAAGACGAGAATTACAATGAAATCGAGCTGCGAGAAGGCCATTACGAGGCAATTTGGAACAATGACACAATCTTTGAAAAAATCATTTCGGCAATAATGGGGGATTAATGGAAAAATACACGGAATGGCAACTTGATGAATTGCGTCGATTATATGCGTTAATTTTCGGCAAAAAATAATTTAATTTTGCAAAACAAGCCGGTGCGTTGTATCATAAACGTATCGGCTTAAATTTTTAATGGGGTATTGTGAAATGGAATGTAATTACGAAATACAGATAAAATGTGCTTGCGGCGCGATAATGACAGCAAAAACAAGCCGTGAGCTGACGGCAGAAGAAAAGAAAAGCCTAGAGGGTAGAAAATGCGGGCTGTGTTATCTGCAAGAATTGTTAGAGCGCGACTTGCAGACGGTTTAAATCAACAAAGGGCGGTGAATCATGCAGAAAAAGAAGCGAGTTGTTAAAAAACAGCGCGACACGCGCAAAATAACGCTGACTGTGCCTGAAGAAATCTATTACAATATTAAGCAGTTTGCAAAAGACGAAATCAGAACGGTTAGTCAGCAGGCTCGCCTTTTTCTCGAAATCGGCTTGCAGGTTATGATTGAACAAGGCCAGCTATGCGAGGGAGAGCAGGAACCGCCAGAAAGAGAATCGGCAATAGGCTTTCACATGGAGCCAGACGATGAATGAGCTGCGAAAATTCTGCATTGATAATCATGCTGCGGGCTGTTCGGTAAAAGAAATATCCGACATGCTTGTTAAAAAGGGCTTCGACGCATGGACACCGCGCAAGGTTAGAAATGCTCTGCGGCCTTTGGTTGGCGACGCAAAAGAGCGGGCAGAACCAATAGAAAAACAGGGTGAAACCGAGCGCAAGCCGAAATACGAAAAAACCGAAACAGGTTACGTGATTTACTACGGTAAAAATCAGAAGCTAACCATTTCTGACGATAAGATTGATGAGGCTTTCAAGCTCTATTGTGTTGCCGATTTGAATCTTGAAGAAGTGGCAATCAAAATCGGCATTACCCGCGCTGAGTTTTATGCCCTTAAAACGGCCTTTTCAATCGTAAAAACGTCGTTGCCTTTTGCGCCGCATAGAATCGACGAAATGACCGTTGATGAAATGGCAGAGCAGGTTAGAATTGCAAAAAAACGTTATGCCCTGCAAAAATACGAAAAAAACAAACATAGCGATATTGAGAGTGAAGTTAAACGGCTTCAAAAGGCCGATTATTGGAAAGATGAGTTTTCGGCAAAAATAAACGCAATCGACCCGCGCCCATACCCGGCGACGCCGATAACCACCGAAAGCGATATTGAAAGGGTGCTTGTAATTACCGACATTCACAGCGGCCTTGAGATTGACAGCCCTTGGAATGTTTACAATTTTGATGTAATGAAGCGCCGATTTAAGGTGCTTGCTACGCGGATTTGCGCGACAATTCAGCCCTGTCGCTTAACGATTGCAAGCCTTGGCGATGCTATCCACGGCAGAATCAAGGGAAGCATACAAAAACATTCGGTGAACGTGGTTGATTCTGTTTTTAAGGTAACCGAGTGCCTTTCAGAGCTTTTTATAACACTGATAAACGCAGGATTTTCGCTGAGAATCGCACATGTAAACGGGAATCATTGCAGTATTGAAAAGGCAGGGGAAGATAGAACCGACGAAGAAAGCTTCGGGCGCTTTATTGAGTGGGGCTTAAAAGCCAAGTTTCAGCAATTTAAACAGGTTGAATTTATTGAACCAGTTTATAGCATGGCGCTTGTAAAGATTTTTGATTATAGCCTGCTTTGCTGTCACGGGCATCAGGGCGACATTAAACGCCTTGCAGAACTTGAACGCATGTGGCGCGGTGAATCAGTCCTTGAGGTCTTGGCGGGCCACCTGCACCACAGGAAAATTGAAGAATTTAACGGCATAACCGTTTTTTATCACGAAAGCTTCTGCGGTGCCGACCAATACGCCATTTCAAAAGGGTTAGGCGGCGGTTGTGGTTGTCGGTTGATTGAATACGACCGACGCGGCAGGGCTTCAGAAAGATTGCTTCGGCTTGATTAGGCTGTTTTGTCCATAAATCCTCTCTTTTTGCCCGGTCGCAATGGCCGGGTATTTTTTTTGAAAATAATTTTATTTTTGCTTGCAATTATTTTCCCGTGGTGTTATATTAAATTTGTGCGAAATTAAAACGAGGTGTAAATATGAGTAAATTTGAAGTTGGCAAAACCTACTCGACCCGCAGTGTGTGCGACCACGAATGT
>Ga0302240_1000161_pt1 | contig 74963 bp, 61 predicted proteins | sample AAG_UR_His_MG_FD_193538 | JGI IMG/M metagenome (GOLD analysis project Ga0302240, IMG submission 193538) | Enriched activated sludge microbial communities from anaerobic digester in WTTP, New Holstein, Wisconsin, United States - AAG_UR_His | ecosystem: Engineered > Bioreactor > Anaerobic >... | reverse complement strand
TTTGAGCACTTTGCTATAAGGCAACCTTTAATAATTAGGTTTTCCCAACCCCATATAAAAGAAACAGCCCGCCTTTAATAGTTGCTATAAGGCAACCTTTAATAATTAGGTTTTCCCGCCCGCCTTCGGCGGGCGGGAAAACCTAAATCCTGAGTATGCCTGTAGTTATAATTTATGGTAACTCTAAAAATTTAATTTTTAGAGGTTCCCATAATTCAAAAAATAATCAAAATTTTATTGACAAGTAAAGCAGACTGAACTATGTTCATATTATGAATATAATTCATGAAATTATTATCGAGTCCCTGCCGACTGATACGGACTGATTAGGCCCTGTTATCAGGGCGGGACCCGCACGCTCGAAAATACCCAAACCGAGGAGGCAAGATATGCCACGAATGACACCATCCGAAGCGCTCGTCGAAACTCTGCTTGCAGAAGGAGTACGCGATATCTTCGGCATTGTCGGAAGCGCCTTCATGGACGCACTCGATCTCTTCCCCGCTGCCGGAATTCGTTTCATTCCTGTCGCCCACGAACAGGCGGCGGCACACGCCGCCGACGGCTATGCCCGCGTAACGGGCCGGCCTCAGGCCTGTATCGCCCAGAATGGCCCCGGGGCCGCCAACTTCGTTTCGGCGATAACCGCCGCTTACTGGGCCCATTCCCCGGTGGTCGCCATCACCCCAGAGACCGGAAGCATGGGAATAGGGACCGGCGGTTTCCAGGAGCTCGATCAGATGCCATGGTTCGAAAAATCCACCAAATACCAGGTGCGGGTTAACCGCCCCGAGCGAATGGCCGAACTAACCCGGCGCTGCTTTTATATGGCGAAGCTTTTAAACGGCCCGACGCAGCTCAATATCCCGCGCGATTATTTTTATGGCGAACTCAACTGCGAAATTTATAAATCCGGCGACGTATGCTACGGCCCCGGACCCGAAGAGCAGGTTAAACAGGCAGCCCAGATTCTGGCCGGGGCAAAGTTCCCGGTAATCCTCGCAGGAGGAGGCGTATCGCAGTCCAACGCCCATAACGAGGCAAAGGCCATCGCCGAATACCTAACGGCCCCCGTCGTGAACACCTATTTGCACAACGACAGCTTCCCGGCCGACCACGAGCTCGCAGTCGGGCCCATCGGCTATTGCGGCTCCAAGGCCGCCATGCGGCTAATAGCCAGGGCCGACGTCGTACTGGCCCTGGGGACCAGGCTCGGGCCATTCGGCACCCTGCCTCAGTACGACATCGACTACTGGCCCAAAAACGCCAAGATCATACAGGTCGACGTCGACGCGAGCCAGCTCGGCCTCTCCAAAAGGGTGGACCTCGGCATTATGGCGGACGCAAGGGAATTCGCCCAACAGCTCATCCTTCGCCTTCGCGCGATCGACTCCAAACGCGGAAGGGACGCAAAGCGCATAGAGGAGATCGAAAAGGAAAAAAGGGTGTGGAAGGACGAGCTCGATAAATGGTCATCCTCCACCAACAAGCTCATGCATCCGCGCCGCTTCATCAAGGAGCTCACCGACGCCATGCCAAGCGGCTCGATCGTGGCGACCGACATAGGCAACAACTCGTCGATCTGCAACAGCTACCTTCGATTCTCCGGGCCCCGCCAGCACATATCCGCGCTAAGCTGGGGCAACTGCGGCTTCGCCTACGGTGCGGCCATGGGGGCCAAGATGGGCTCGCCCTCAAGCCCCGTGTTCGCCCTTCAGGGGGACGGCGCATACGGCATAAGCGGAATCGCGGAGGTCATGACCGCGGTGCGCGAAAACATACCCGTCATCGCGGTCGTTTTCAACAACCACGAGTGGGGCGCCGAGAAGAAAAACCAGATCGACTTCTTCGACAGCAGGTTCGTAGGCTGCGACCTGCCCGACAACCCGGACTACGCACAGATCGCAAGGGATATGGGCGCCATCGGCTTCAGGGTCGAGGATTACAATCAGGTAAAGGACGTAGTAAACGAGGCGGTAAAGTCTCAAAAACCGGTCGTCATCAACGCGGTCATAGAGGGCGGCGCAAACGTACTCGCGGAGCCGTTTAGGCGTGACGCCTTCAAACCCGCGGTTCGACACCTGCCCAAGTACAAACACCTCAGCATGGTATAACGATCCTTTAATCATAGCAGCCCTGCGGAGGGCCATGCCCTCCGCAGGCGCCTCCTGCGCATGCCCCTCGGCCCAACGGCCGCAGGGGATTTTTTTCACCGTGCCGGCGGACGCCATTGCGCTTTGCTTGATAAAAAGATACCCTCCGGGATAGAGTTCACTCATAAGGCGCCACAGGGTTCAGCCCGCGGGAAAGTTCAGTATACCGGAGCCATTCAATGAAGATTCTCGTTGTCAATGCCGGCAGCAGTTCGTTAAAATTCCAGCTTTTCGACGCCCTCACGGAGGCCGTTCTCATTAAAGGCCACTACGACGGTATAGGAGTGCGCGGTAAAGAAGCCGCGTGCGTAAGAAAAATCGTCGCGGAGGAAAGGTCCGACCGTGGCCCCTGCGCGCTCTTGGACCATTCCGCCGCAATTGCGGACATGCTCAAGGTCATCTCGGAATGGGGGCTTGTTTCCGATCCGGACGAGATCTCGGCCGTAGGCCACCGCGTAGTCCATGGAGGCGAGACATACAGCGCCACGACACGCGTAGACTCCTCGGTCGAGGCGGAGCTCGACAGGCTTTCCTCACTGGCCCCTTTGCACAATCCGATCAACCTGGCATGCATACGCTCGCTCGCTTCCGAATTGCCGAAAACGCCCCAGTTCGCCGTTTTCGACACCGCGTTTCATCAGACTATGCCCGAAAAGGCCTTTCTGTACGCCCTGCCGTACTCCCTGTATAAAAAATTCGGCATTCGTAAATATGGCTTCCACGGGACAAGCCATAAGTATGTGGCTCTTAAAGCGGCCGAAATGATGGGGAGGAACATCGACGAGCTCGACATCGTAACCTGCCACCTGGGCAATGGACAGAGCGTCTGCGCCGTAAAAAACGGGCGCAGCGTGGATACCTCGATGGGCTTCACTCCGCTCGAGGGGCTCCCAATGGGTACGCGCAGCGGGTCCTTCGATCCGGAGATCGTGCTGTTTTTGCTTGATAATGGCTACACTCCGGAGACCGTCAAAGAGCTGCTCAACAGGCATTCCGGGCTGCTTGGCTTGAGCGGTATATCGAGCGACCATCGGGTGATAGAGGAGAGGGCTCTCGCCGGCGACCCCGACGCGCGCCGCGCCGCCGACGTCCTGGCCAACCGCATCACCGGCATCATCGGCGCCTATGCCGCCGAGATGGGCGGGCTCGACATCGTCGTCTTTACGGGAGGCATCGGAGAACACTCATCGATGCTTCGAAGCGACGTGACGTCCGGCCTGGGCTTTCTTGGCCTCCACCTTGACAAGGGAAGGAATGAGGCTGGCGGCCCCATCATCACCCGGCCCGAAAGCCGGGTATCCGCCATGGTAATCCCCACAAACGAGGAGCTTCAGATCATGCGAGAGGCCAGGGAGGCCCTGAAAATCTGAGTGCCGGCTATTTCGCGGCCGGTTTGTCTATGTCCAGTGTTTTCAACCACTCCATGGTATGCATAAAACCCTCTTGGAACGGGACTTTGGGCTTCCATCCGAGCTCCCGCTCCGCCTTCGCTATGGAAAACCTGAATCGCGATCCGAGATTCTTCACCACATAGGTGGTGAGAAGCGGCCTCTCCGTTTTCCCCAATGCCTTCCAGACAAGCTCCATCACAAAGGAGGCGGCATACGCCGCGAAGTAGGGGATGTGAAGCCTTGCCTGGGGGGAGCCCAGCGCATCCGCTATGCCCTTGCAGAAATCCTGCAGGGTCACATACTCCCCATCGTGGACCAGATAACCGTTGCCGACGGCCCGCCCGTCGACCGAGATGAGCATCAGCAGGTCCACCAGGTTCTCAATATACGCCGGCCAAACGATGACCTTCCTTCTCCAGAACACCAGATCCCTCTTGACGATGGCTTCCGCCAGAGGATATACGAAGGTCATGTCCCCGGGGCCGAACACCCAGCAGGGATATACCATTGTGACCGGAAGGCCGTGCTCGCGATGGAAACGCCAGGTTATCCTCTCCGCCTCGATCTTGGAATCCGGATAGGGCTCACCCCATTTCCGCAAGGGGTAGGTCTCATCCATAAGGTTCTTCTCGTCTATGCCGAAAACGTCGTTCGTGCTCATGTCCACGAAACGGCTCACATTGGCCGCCAAAGCGGCCCTGCACATGTTCTCGGTCCCCCTTATCGTCACCTCCCTGTAAAGCGCCCTGGGCGCCCAGTCGGTCACAACCGCCGCGCAATGGAAAACTATATCCATCCCGGCGCAGGCCCGCCGTACCGAATCATAATCCCGGACGTCCCCGCTCATGGTCTGCACGCCCTTCTTTTTCGAGAGCCTCTCGGCGCCAGGGTCCCCGGGCAGCACCATCGCGCGGACGCTGTTACCCCTTCGAAGATTCGCCTCTACAAGATGGCCCCCTATAAAGCCGCTCGCGCCGGTAATAAGTACCTTTTTCATGCGCTTACCCCCCTTCCGGACGCCGCGGCGATATGGCCATCGGCCCGGAGCACTTCGATAAAGCTATCCCTCTCTCGGAAAAAATCAACCATATTAACCCGCCATCCCCGATGACGAAGCCTCGCCAAGGCCTCCCGCGGGAAATCAATTTCGTTTGACTGCTTCAGGCTTTCGGCCAATATTAGAGAATTGCCGCTCGACCAAACATGCCGAGGTTCGAAATGAAGGCTGAAAGGACGATCGAAAGGCTCTTCAGGGGCGAGCACACGCTAATCGTAGCGCTCGGAGATTCCCTTACACAGGGATGGATGGTGAGAAAGGGTTACCTCGCATTTCTCGAAGAGATGCTCGGGTCGCTCTTCCCCTCGGCCAGTTTCAAAATATTGAACAGGGGCATTCCCGGCGACACGGCGGAGGGCGGGCTTATGCGCGTTCGCGAGGACGTCATAGACGAAGACCCCAACTGCGTCCTCGTCCAATTCGCTCTCAACGACGCCTTTATCGGCTATCCGGTCGAAAGATTCCGGCACAACCTCCAATCAATCGTCGACCGTATAGGCGAGAACACGGACGCCGAGATCATACTCCTCACCTCCGTCCATCTCGTCGAATCCCGCGACAGCGCCACCGCCGCCCCCTTCTACGACGCGATCGAAAAGCTCGGCGCGGCGAACGGGCTGCCCGTTGTACGCGTGCATGAATACTGGCGCAAAAAGATCTCGGAAGTGGCGGAATTCCGCGGCCTCGTTCAGCCCGACATGGTTCACCCCACGGTTGAAGGCTACCGTCTCATGGCCGAAGCTGTAATGGAAGTGTTCTGACAGGCCGAAAGGCGGATAAAGAAAGGGCGGCCGGCCGGCCGCCCTTTCTACGCATCCCCGAGGGGATTCGAACCCCTGTTGCCGGGATGAAAACCCGGTGTCCTAGACCCCTAGACGACGGGGACAGATGCTCTGGCACTATAAAAAATTGCGTACATCGGTCAACGATTTTTCGCAATTTTCTATGAGTCGCCGGAGAATCGAACTCCGGACCCACTGCTTAAAAGGCAGTTGCTCTACCGACTGAGCTAGCGACTCAAAAAACGCAGGGTTAAAGGTGTAAAAAGCCTATAATACTGTCAAACTAAAATTAGCTCGCAAGCCGTAAAAATCAACCAAAAACTTCATTGTTAGGGCATTCAGGCGGTTCTACTCGAGGATAAACGTATTTTCCCGGTCCGGCCCCACGGATACAATCGAGATGGGAATATCGAGCCCCTTCCTGATATAATCGATATAATCCCGCGCCCTCGACGGCAGGGAATCGTAGGAACGGCAGGCCTCGATGCCCTCATCCCATCCGTCCAGCTCCTCATAGACGGGCCTTATTTCCCCGCGCATAGACGATGGGAAATGTTCCAATCGCCTGCCGTTCATTTCATAGGCAACGGCTATCTTGATCTTCTTGAAACCGCTCAGCACGTCGAGCTTGGTTAGCGCCAGGCTCGTAAGCCCGTTTACACGCTTCGAGTAGCGCATGATCTCCATGTCAAACCACCCGCAGCGGCGGGGCCTGCCCGTAGTCGAGCCGAACTCGCCCCCCTTCTCCCGGAGGCGCGCGCCTTCTTCCCCTTCGTCCTCCGTGGGGAATGGTCCTTCTCCCACGCGCGTTACATATGCCTTCGTTATGCCGACAATCTTATCGATGTTGAAGGGCGAAAGTCCCGTCCCGGTCAGCGCGCCGCCGATCGTGGTGTTCGACGAGGTCACAAAAGGGTAGGTCCCATGGTCGATGTCCAGCGCCACGCCCTGGGCGCCTTCCAGAAGGATCTTCTTCCCCGCCTCAACCGCGCGGTGCAGGTAATATTGCGTGTTAACGATATTATTCTTGAAACGGTCCCGGAAGCTACGCACCAGGCCGAGGATTTCGGCGCTGCCGAATGGCTGACGCCCGTATACGAGCTCGAGCTGCCGGTTTTTTATTTCCAGTCCACAGCCAAGCCGCTCCGAAAGATAGGCGTCGTCCATGATGTCGCCCACGCGTATACCAAGGCGCAGGGCCTTGTCCGAATATGCCGGGCCTATGCCTCGCTTCGTTGTCCCGATGCGCTTCCCGCGGGACTCCTCCACAAGCTCGTCGAACAGCTTCTGGTAGGGAAGAATCAGATGCGCCGCGTCCGAAATATAAAGGCGTTTCCCGACCTCGATGCCCTGTTTCTCGATTGCGTCGATTTCCGTGATGAGCTGTTCCGGATCGAGCACCACGCCATTTCCTATCACGCACACCTTGTCCGGATGCAGAATGCCCGACGGAACGAGGTGAAAAACGTGTTTTACCCCGCCTGTAACGACCGTATGCCCGGCATTGGCGCCGCCCTGATAACGGACGATGATGTCCGCGCCGGAGGAGAAGTAATCGATCATCTTCGCCTTGCCTTCATCGCCCCACTGTGTGCCGATTATAACAACGCAGCTCATATCCGTTCCTCGATATTGGGGAATCCGCTCATGCCGCGAGCGAAACTACAATAAAGTACGATTATTGAATAACAAGCCTTTTTCACATTCAAATCCGGGTCAACCACAATTTACCCAAAAAGGGCCCCTTCCGGGGCCCCATTGGCGCAAAGGCGTTTTAAAACAATCAGCGCCGCTTTCCCTTGATCTCATAAAGTTTCCGGAACATGGCCTTTCCTTCGCCGTCGAAGATCAGGATGGTGGCGTTATTGAAGAACACGTAGTCGTTCCTGTAGGGACTAAGATGCTTGGCCCGTACTACCAGCCTATCTTTAAGGGTGTAGGGCTTTCCGGTCGCGGGGTCGACACCTGCTTTGGGGTTCTTCGGGAATTTTACGAGCACCATTTTCCCCCTGCCGTCGGGGTTCTCATACTCGTAGTTCTTGATATCGTCCGGATATGGAACGAAGTTGCGAATACGCTCCCGTTCCGGAATCGGCATCTCGAAACTCGATTTCGTTTTCTCGACCTTCTCGAAGGAGGCGATGGTGAAGATATACATCTCCAGCGGGTCGTTCCAGCGGCTCTTCAATATCAACTCGATCTCGAGCAGCTCGCCCTTTCCGCCGGGGTCGATGCGCCTATTGAAGTAGCAGTGCTCCACCACAAATTTCTCGCTGTATTGCGCCTGCGAGGGTATGGCTGTACTCAGGGCGGTTTTACCCTTCCCTTCGGGCGCGTCCTGCGCAAAGAGCGCCACCGGCAGGATTATAAACGCCGCGGCCAGAATTTTCTTTAGCATGGTCAACTCCGGAGAATAGTTTGATTCCCCTTTTTTATCGGAGCGGCCCGCTTTAAAATTTAGGGAATTACCCCTTAAAGCCCCATGAAGCGCGCGATAATCAGCTTCATTACCTCCGAAGTGCCGGCGTAGATGGTCTGGATGCGCGCGTCTAAATAAAACCTCGAGATGGGGTATTCTGTGCAGTACCCGTATCCTCCGAAGATCTGCAGGCACCGGTCGGCTACCCGCTTGGCCATCTCGGTCACCCAGAATTTGGCCATGCACGTCTCGTTCATCACCGATTTCCCGTCCATGTGGGCGCGTATAAGATCGTCAACGAAGCTTCTGCCTACGGCTATCTCCGCCGCAAGCTCCGCGAGTACGAACTGCGTGTTCTGGAATTTCGAAAGCGGCTTTCCGAACAGCTTGCGTTCCTTGGCGTACTCTACCGTCATTTCGAGGCAGCGTTCGGCTGCCGCCTGGGCTCCAACGGCGCAAATGAGGCGCTCGGGCTGCAGTTTCTGCATCAGGTAGATGAAGCCCATACCCTCCTGCCCCAGCAGGTTCTCCCCGGGAATCTCGCAGTCGTCGAAAAAAAGCTCCGCAGTATCCTGCGCCTTAAGGCCGATTTTTTTTATCGGTTCCCCCCTGGAGAATCCCCTGGCCTCCCTCTCCACTACGAAAAGGCTTATGGCCTGATTGGCCGGCGCGTCGGCGCCGCCCGTTCGCGCCGCGACAACCACGAGATCCGAGAGGATGCCGTTTGAAATGAACGTCTTTTGCCCGTTAAGCACCCATCGCCCATTTTTCTTCACCGCGGTCGTCTTTATCGCGGCCAGGTCCGAACCCGCCTCCGGTTCGGTCATGGCTACGGCGAGGATGATGTCCCCGCTAACGCATCCGGGAAGCCAGCGCGCCTTCTGCTCGGCCGTACCGTAGCTATCGATGTAAGGGGCGACGATATCGTTGTGCAGTGGAACGAAAAGGCTCCCCACGCCGGCGCGGGACAGCTCCTCGGTGATGATGACCGAATAAAGATAGTCCGCACCGGAACCGGCGTACTCCTCGGACGCCCATGGGCAGAGGTAGCCGTTCTCTCCGAACTTTTTCCATATCTCACGAGGAATAATTCCCTCCTGCTCCCAATCCGCGTAGCGTTCAATTATTTCCGCGGCTATGAACTTCCTTAATGATTCACGAAAAATTACATGCTCCTCACTTATCGGCAATGTCCGCTCCATCGTCAACCCTCCATTTAGGGATAGGCCATCCTTATACCGGATGCCGCCTTCTTAAGCCTTGCCCAATAAAAATCCCTATTCCCCGCCGCGGCACGGGCTGGTTTTATCGCCCGCCCAGGGCCCTTCTGCGCGGGCCCTTACGGCATGATTAGACGCCAGTCTAACTTCCCGACGCCAGGCGCCCGGAAATGGCTTTCTATGGATACAAGGCTCATTTTTTTAAAAAATACATTGTCAGACGATATGACAAGACAGGTCAAGCAGAAATGAGGTATTCCGACTTGTTGGGTAATTTATTTTGAGCGGGGAAATAACGACATTGTCAATAATATGTTTATCGATCGGATAGAATCGCCGCTCCGGTAAAAATGGAGTTTGCCCGCCCCCGAAGGGAAAAGCGGCGATTACGCGTTCATGCCAAAAGCTCGAGCAACCTGCCGTGCAGCCCGCTACTCGCCGCGAGCACCTCGGGCACCTCTATGTCATAAGGCGATCCGTCGAACCTGGTGACCCTGGCGCCCGCCTCCTCCGCTATGAGACATCCCGCCGCGATGTCCCACGGGCTGACCTTCATCTCCCAGTAGGCGTCGAAACGCCCGGCGGCTACATAGCACAGGTCGAGCGCCGCGGAACCAAAACGCCTGACGCACTGTACGCGGGGGAGAATACGGCCCAATTGCGCCAGGTTGTTTTCATATGACAGGTTCTTGTCGTAGGGAAAGCCCGTGGCGATAAGCGAGCGGGAAAGGTCTTCCGTTGCGGAGACGCGGATGCCCTCCCCGTTAAGGAAGGCCCCTCCATGTGCGAGCGCGCTGAAAAGCTCCCGCCTGCACGGATCGTATACGACGCCAGCCACAGGCCTTCGCTCCCGTTGCGAATAAACGCCTATTGAAACCGAGAAATGCTCTACGCCGTGCGCAAAGTTCGTTGTGCCATCCAAGGGGTCGAGATACCACAGGTAGTCACCGGCGCCTTTCACGCGGCTGCCCTCCTCGGCTATGACTCCGTGATCGGGGAAACGCCCGCGGATTCGGGCGAACAGGAAATCCTCGGATTCGCGGTCGGTGCTGGTTACAGGGTTCGAAACGCCTTTATATGTAACGACCAGGCCGGAAGAGCGGAATCCTTTCAATAGGATTGCCCCGGCATCGAGCGCGATCTCCCCGGCAAAATCCAGAATTTCGCGCCGCTCTTCCATCAATAGACCGCGCCGCCGCCAAGGAGCAGGAAAAACTCGTTGCGGTCTCCCTTTCCTCCGGTAAGCTCGAAACCCAGCTTTTGGTATACGAAGAAATTCCCGTTTATCTTCTCTTCCGCCCTTACGGAGAAAACATGCCCGTTGGTGAAGTATCCCGGAAACGCGTCCCCCTTGAACCAGGTACGCGAATCCGCCCCGAAGCAGCCCTGTCCGTTGGCGAAACGATATGGCTCGTCGTTGGCAAAATCCCTCAGATAAAACCTCTCCGTAAGATCGACCGTCAGGGTAAGGAATCTCTTTTTTGTCGCTTCGTCATATCTTCCGAGGATAAGTCCGAGGCTAAGTTCGTAGACGCCGTAGTAATTCGACACCCGATTCCCATGGTCGAAAAAGTAGTAGTCCGCTGCCGATATCCTCGAATAATAGCCAAGATTTTTATCCACGTCGTAGCGATAACTGAATTCGAAAAAGCCGACGTCGAGCGTGCGCCCCTTGGAATGCGATGTATCCATGGGTAGAAATCGCGGGTATGCCGTGATTTTGGTTGTCGATTTTTCGTCCCGGAAGCCCAGGACTCCCCCGACCTTTAGATCGTGAAGCGAGAGGGATCTTCCGAAATTGAAATCGTCTTTGTAATGACTGCCTAGAACACCCACCCCAAGATACCACTTCTCTAAATGATAGAGCGCCTGAAAACGCTCCGTGAACGCCACAACTCCGGGCATGAGCGCGCCGAGGTGCGGAGTACCCGCAAGGAGGTCGAATTCCCATGAAGGCGTCGGCATGACGCTCACATAGAGCATGTTGGGAAGCGACACGGGTATGCCGCTCGTGGTCACGTATTTGAGGTTTCCACTGTCGAAGAAATAAGCTCCTCGAAGGGTAAAATCCCATGTGGCGTACAGGATACGCGCAGGCTCCTTTTCCTCCGGTTTCTTTTCCTCTTTCTTTTCCTCCGCGAGCCGACGCTCCTCTTCCTCCTTTTTCCTGCGCTCCTCCTCCCGCTGCTTGGCCAGCATCTCCTCCTGCTGTTTTAAGAGCCTCATGCGATAGGCCTCGGGCAGCCACTTGATCACCTCGGAGTTGTTGGGATCCGCCTTTATGACGTGTTCACCGGCCTCCACGGCCCTGTCGAAATCGCCCGTTTTATAATAAAGGTAACCGGCCCGTTCGTACGAAGGAAGCTGGTTCGGATTGCGACGGATGGCCTCCTCGTAATTTTTCAGCGCACCCGGGAAGTCGCCCTTAAGCTCCCGCACCCAGCCTCTGTTGTGATGGGTTTTCGCCGACGCCGCGTCCTGTATCTCGATGGCCCGGTCGAACTGCCCGGCGGCCTCATCGTATTTTTTCCGGTCGCTTAGCTCCACACCCCTTCGGGTAAGCTCCGCGGGATCATCAGCGAGAATCGCCGTGGCGCAGACCGAGGCGGTAAAAAGAATCGCAGCCGTCATCCGTATGATGGTCATTTCGAGAGTATCCCTATATAGAGTTCGCCGCGTGGAAACGGCGCGCCTTGCCTCACTTAAACATCAACTGCCAATAAATGAAAGCACTTTTTGCATTCCGACGCATTAGCGCTCCCGGGGTTAAAAGATTTTAAAATCCGTCTTCAGGTCCGCCGATGTAATGACCTGCGAATTGCGATATTCCTCACGGTAATCCCTGGAATAGAGATAAAACCAGCGGTGTTTGAGAGAGAAGGCCAGGAATCTGTTAACCGAAACCGAAAGGGAGTTGTCAATCTGGCTGCGTATATGACGTCTGCCGGTATCGCTTCCCTGAAGCGAAATGAATGAATCGAACGTCAGTCCGTAACTGAAATACCGAAGGAAGGGAATACGCGCCAGGATGACGGCTTCCATGCCGTATGCAGGGATCTGCACAGGATCGTGAACGCGTTTCTCGAATCCGAGCCCCAATTTGGCCGAGACGATCTCTCCGGTAAAATTGGCGCCCGCGGTTTCGCGGATAAGAACCGGCCTGTGCTCGTTTACCACCCTGACCACCGTATCGCACTGCGATTTATGATACGGCTTTATATGCTCAGCCAGGTTCAGGTTATACACGAATGTGCCCCGCAGCAGGTTGTTCTGGTAGTAATATTCGTCGTCATCCCGCGTGTGGAGGACGGTATAAAGCATGTAAGGTGTGAGGATGAACTGATGAAGCCTGTTATATACGGTTATATCGACGCGGTTTTCGAGGCCCCACCGGCGGTAGGTCTCACCCGGCTGGCCCGGAGGCTCGTCCATATCGTCACCCCTTTTCACCAGCGCCTGATCGTAAAAATTCGAAAGATGAAAATCCACTGTCGCCCTGAACCTGTCGTCCAGACCGCGGCAATCGTCGGCGAGGAAGGCGCAATCTCCCTTCAGATCGTCCATCAGAATGTCCGTAATATTCTTCCAGGTGTTGGTGTACGACAACTCGTGCGCAATTATCTGCTCCACCCGCTCGAACAGGGCCTGGGGCGCAACTGCGCGATACATTCGCGAATCTACTATCGGATAGCCCTGGACGCTCTTCCCGTCCGAGCCCGAGACGAGGAATGGGCCATCGGATTGGCACACCTTCTTCAGTTCGGCCCCATTCAGGTTGAAGGTGAACAGATAAAAATCCTGGCCCACCATGTTCAGAACGTCCGAGGCCCGTACGCCGTTACCAATCGAAACGGGCGTAATGGTTCCGTGTTCGACCAGGCCGATCTCGGCGTTAAAGCGGTCCCTGGCCAGGCAGGCAAGGCCTCGGTCGCCCGTAAGGACCGGCTCCGGACCGATGTCGACGATCACCCGGTCTTCCTCGTCCCTAAATTTACGCTTCCAGAGCGTCAGGCGGTTCGAAAACTCACGATACGCCGGATCGTCCGTCTTGATCGGCGCGGGCAGCCTGCCGGCGAAGGAGCGCACCTCCATACCGGCGCCAACCGAAAGCTCGAGGAGGTAATAGCGTCTTTTTTCATTGAGAATGACGATGGAACGGCCGTCCGCAAGGTCCACCCGCCCGGCCTTTCCCGCAAAAAGCTCGCCGGTATAATCGCCCCCGCAGATCGCTATCGATATCCATGGGCGCCCGGTCATTAGCGCCATGGTCTCCCCGACGGCAAGCCCGCTTAGCGCGATTACATGCCGCACACCCGCCGTCTCGAGCTCGGCGCGTATGCCTTCAAGGTCCGCCGCGCCCTTGGTCATCTCGGCTCCATATAGGTTCTTTTCGGCGATATCGAAGCGAATCTTACCGGAGGGGATTCCGACGACCGCCACGGCATTCCCTCCCCTGCTATGAATTATATAAGGGGTAAAAAGCCTATCCCCCTTTAGGGCTATACCCGTGGCGAGAAGACGCGTTTTTCTGCCCTTTTGCAGAAATTCAAGATTGTCGATGCCGATCCGCAGGTCGCGCGACGATATCAGGCTTGCGTCACATCCGAAATAGTCGAAGTAGTCCATTACGGCCGAACCGAAGCTGTACTTGGAAAGCGCTCCCGGGTAAAAGGCGTTTCCCAGGTCGAGGAAGAGGTCCGCCTTTCCCGACCGTCGCTCGGCCAGTATGTTCTGGGCTAAAATCAGGAGTGGATCGTTTTCATCCTGCCCCTTTTCCTCGAGCGAAAACCGACCCTCCAGGTTATGGGTCAGAAGAACGCTCAAATCGGCCGATAGGGCGATAGAAGCCGTTATTTTGAGCGCCGCCGCCACAATTACCGCCAAGGATACGGGCCTTAGTCTCATAGTTCGCCTTTATTGACATGACGGTTTACCCGCTGCCTGATTCATGAGCGCGTCGATCCGCTCCCGGAGCCGCTGTGTCTCCGTTTCCCGGTCCTTTAGCTTACGCTCCCCGTCCTCGATCGTCTTCGCCAAATTCTCGCAGCGACGCTCCATCGAGGCGAGTTCAACTTTAAGGGACGCCGCCTCCGACTCCCTTTCCGCCGCCGTCTTTTTTATGGATTCGAGCTCCCTCGACAGGGCCAACTCGCGCCGGGCATTCTCGTTTCGAACCTCCTCACGCTCCTTAGTATACGATTCCTGCAGCCGCCTTAGCTCGTCATTGAGCCGCACGATCTCCGCCCCGAGCCTCGACTCCGTCGACCTGTTCAGCTCCGACAGTTCCCGTATCTTTTCGGAGCTCTCCCTCGACAACACGTCGTTTTTCAGTTGAAGGTCCCGGTACTGGCCGTCCCTTAGCGCGATGTCCTTTTTATATCTGTCATCCAGCGACGCAATATCGGCCTCGAGCTTTTCTATCCTTGCCAAGAGCTGTTTCCGCTCGCTTTTTAGCTGGAGGTTTTCATCTTTTAGGACTGCGTTCTCGCGCTCCGCCAGCATTAGCCGTTTCTTTACAAGGCTGTTCTCCGCCCGCAGCTGTTCCACAACGGGCGCGCCCTTTGTCGCAGGCCTGGAGACGCAGGCCGAGGCGCATATCCCGGCGCATAGCGCGAGGGCCAGCGCCCGCTTCCAATTACGACCAATGCCATGCGTATTCATCATGAACCCCAACGGGCGTATTCAGACCAGCGCCCGCTTCAGATTGATCAGAAAATCCTGCACATTCGTCACGATGCCGCGCACCTCAAGGCTGCCCCGGTTGGCGAGCTTGTCCAGGGCGAATTCGGAGATGTCCACGATATAGAAGTACACCGGTCTTACAGACCCTTGAAGAATCTGATACGAGGGCAGCATGTTCCCCGTCGCTATCGCATGGAGCTGGGTCGCCAGGGCTATCACGGTCGTAGCGTCGCGGACCGCGTCCCGCATCGCGTCCTGGGCCATATAGGCGTCGGCTATCACCTTGGGGAGCGGGCCGTCGTCCCTGATCGATCCCGCGAGAACCAGGGGAACGCCCTTTCGCAAGCAGGCGTGCACTATCCCGTCCTTTATGAGCCCAAGGTCGAACATGCGTTCGATCGAACCGTGCCTGCGGACGGTGTTGATCGCGTCGAGGTGATGGTAATGCCCCAGACGGCGGTATTCCTTGGTATAGATGTCCTGCCCCAGCCCAGTGCCGAACAGGGCCGCCTCGATATCGTGCGTAGCAAGCGCGTTGCCCGCCAGTACGGCGTGCGCATATCCGGATTCGATGATTTCCGACATCGCCGAGCGCGAGTCGTAATCGAAGGCAAGCGCGGGCCCCAGGACCCAGACTATCCTGCCCTTGTCCCGTTCGTGGCGTAGAAGCTCGTACATCCGATCGTAATCGCGGGAGAACGGGGTTTCCCTGGTCCGTCGCGTATGAAACGAGAATTTCTCCCCTCGCCGTTCCTCGCCGGTAAAACCAGTCGTGTGGACGAAGATCCCCTCCTCGCCCTCCTCGGTCCTGCCTATAAGCACCGCCTCTCCCTTTTTAATACGCCTGAACTCCTTCACATCGAGCTCCCCGCCCCGAACGACGACCACGCAGTCCATCCTGGATGAAGAGAGCGGTTTCCATAGCCCTTTCTCCAGTTGAATGTACTCGGGATAGATGCTGGTGGAATGATACCCGTCGGGGGCTATGCCGTCCGCCTCGGCCGGTTCGGTGCGCGCCGTCGGACAATCGGCAAAGCGCGCCTCGGAGAAGTCGGGAGGGGTAAACGGCGGTAGTTCGAAATGAGCCGGCATTACGTCACCTCTCCGGAGTGAGTTTTAGCCCGGCCCCAATTCGCACGCGGGCTAAGCTACCATATCATATATCCGGGCGCATACAAATCAAAAACGAATTTCTGCAGCGCCTCGGAGCGCCGGGGCTATTTCCTAAAACGGATCTCCACGGAGCCTCCGTGTTTGTCCTCGAAGCCCTCCACGCTGGACATGGCCAGGACCGGCTCCAGGGCCCCGCGAAGCGCTTCGGGAGTCAGGTGCTGATAGGTGGTGCGCCGCAGAAAGGTCTCCACCGACACGCCGGAGGAAAAACGAGCGGCGCCTCCCGTGGGCAGTATGTGATTGGTGCCCGAATAATAATCCCCCACGGCCACGGGAGCGTGCGCTCCGAGAAAGAGGGAACCCACATTGCGTATGCGGTCCAGGTAGGCGAGCGGGTCGGGAACCATAAGCTCCATGTGCTCGGGGCCGTAGCGGTTCGAAAATTCTATGGCCTCGTCGATCGAATCGACGAGTATAACGACAGCATGCTCCAGGGCCTTCCTCTTTATCTCTATCCTTCCCCCTCCGAGGGAAATGTCCCTCTCGATTTCGGCGATGACGCTGCGCGCAAGCTCCTCCGAGGTGGTCACCAGCACCGCGAGCGCCCGCTCCTCGTGCTCGGCCTGGGAGAGGAGATCGCAGGCCACCCAGGAGGGTTCGGCCGTGCCGTCGGCTATGATGAGCACCTCGCTCGGCCCGGCCATCGAATCTATCTGAACGATTCCCATGCTGAAAAGGTAGGTCTTCGCCGCCGTTACATAGATGTTGCCCGGCCCAACGATGATATCGGACTTCGCCACGCTCTCCGTACCGAAACCGGACGCCGCTATCCCCTGGGCGCCGCCGGATTTAAGCACACGCGTCACCCCCAAAAGTCCGCACACGGCAAGCACCCCGTCGGGGACCATGCCCGTGCGGTCCGGCGGCGTGATGACCGTAATCTCCTTCACCCCGGCGATCAGTGCGGGTATCGCGCCCATAAGAACCGAAGACGGATATGATGCCTTCCCCCCGGGCACATAAAGGCCCGCGCTCTCCATGGCCTCGTACCGCACGCCCAGGGTCGTTCCGTCCGCGCGCGTGTACCGGATGTTTTCGCGCTTCTGGTGGCCGTGGAACTCTTCGATGTTATCCTTTGCCCTGCGGAAGGCATCGAGGGCCTTTTTATCGAAGCGGGCTGTCGCGCTTTCCATCTCCTCCGGGGTCGCGATAAGTGCCTCGATCCTCGCACCGTCGAAGCGCTCGGTATAATGGCGCACGGCCTCGTCCCCGCACGAGCGCACGTCGTTTACGATGGGAATCACCGAGTCCATCATGATCTCGCTGAAATCCCCGCCGAATCGGTTGAATAGCGAGTCAAGCTCTTCCCTCGAGAGCTCCTTCAGCCTCTTAACCGGTATCATCGTCCACCCCGCGTGGCGTAATTGGATGCACACCCGAACATCCGTCAGCATTTACCTTGTCCGCGCCTTTTTTTTCAAGAATAATTGCCTCGACTTTTAAAAGATAAAAAACCGGTGGCGAACGGCACTATGGACAATATCTCTAATTTCTCTTGACATAAGCCATTTTCGGGGCATAATCATCGTACATCACGGTACGACCGCTACCGGATCATTCACCGCGTGGGGAGCGCCGAAGATACATGGGGATTTCCAGGAGGTAGTATGAGATACGCACGCTTGCTGCTCGTCGCCGTTGTCGCACTGGCTCTTTCGGCCTCATGCTCTAAAAAATCGGGCGAGATGACGCCGGAGGAATTTCTCAAAATCGAGGGGGAGGTCTTCGAGACCGATCTCACTCCGGAGTCCAAAGAGGCCATCGTAAAGAAATACAACCATACGCTCAAAGAGTACGAGGACTACGCCCAGAAGGTCGAGAGCGATCCGGAGCTCAAGGCAAAGGTCGGCGAGGCCAGGCTTAAAAAGATACAGGGCGGTTCAAAATAGTCCCTAGGCTTTAAGATACGGCGCCCGACTATTCGTGCCCTCAGCCCCTAAGGCCCAGGAGCTTGCGGGCGTTTTCCCCCAGAACGGCGCGCTTCTCCTCCACGGAGAAGGGCGCCGCTTCGATCGCGTCGAGATATCTTGCGTATCCCGTCAGAGGATAATCCGATGCGAAGAGGATCTTACCCGCCCCGACGATCGAACGCGCCGCCATATAGATATCGTCCCGGTACAGGAACGGCGACGCGGCCGTATCGTAATACACCCCTTCGAACGCCTCCCTTACCTCGGGCATAAGCTCATAGAACAGTATTCCGCCTCCCCAGTGGGCCAGCACCACCGGGTGCCCCCGAACGGCGCGTATGGCCTCGTAGAGCGCCGCGAAGTCGCTTGCGTACTTGCCGGCGTAGAAATGCCCGACCGGCTCGTTAACGTGCAGGCAGACGGGCAGAGCCGCCTCCCGTGCGGCCGAAAGAATAGCCGAGAGCAGCCCGACCGATTCGGCCCCAAGGCCTTCCGAATAGAAGGAGATCTCGCCGATCCCTAGGAAACCGTCTGCGCGCGCGAGGCCTATGTCCCGATCGACCTCGTCCGCGTCCTTTGCACTCAGGCCGCGGAACGGGATTATGCGCCCCCCGGAAGCGTGCGCGGATTCAAGCAGGTACTCGTTGTGCCTTGAAAGGCGGTCAGGGTCGGCCCAGGGAAATCCCATCACCACCGCCGCGTCGATACCGTTTTCATCGAGGGCGCTTAAAAGTTCTCCGGCGGTGGTCATGCGGGCTTTCGGAGAGGAATACAGGATGCCGAAGTCGGTGTCGTCGAAATGGCCATCCCGGTCGCGGACCACGCTCTCCGGAAAAATATGGGTATGAAAATCTATTCGCATGCTCAAAATCTACCCCATCCGCCCGCGTTCGCAAGGACTTTACGGTCCGGCCGTCCTCCCGTCATGTTTTTTATTTGCCTTTTCATTATCGAGCCTTTAGCCTTTTTTTAAGGATGGTCCTTTGGGCGCCGGACGACAATAATTCCGGCCTCCGAAAAAGAGAGGCCCTTCAGGAAAAACCCGGAAGGGCCCGATCAATCGACATCCGAACTACAAACCGGAGGGATCGAAACGATGAAAGGGCTCGCGTGTATTACGGCATTGCCGGCTCTCATACTGGCGGCATCCATCTCCGCAATCCTCGTCGCTCAGGTGCTTCCCCTCCAGGTGGATAAGATCGTAAACATGGGCCCGGAGATCAACACCCCTTTCGACGATTTCGCCCCTTCCTTCACCGCCGACGGAAACACAATGGTATTCAACTCAAAGCGCCTGGGCGAGCCATACCAGAATATCTATATATGCCGGAGAGAGGGCGGTCGATGGACCGAGGCCCGCGCCATCGCCGAGATCAACTCACCGTACAACGACGAGACCCCTTTTATCACCCCGGATGGGGCCTTTATTTTCTTTGCCTCCGACAGGGACGGCAGCCTCGAAATGCCGGCCGACGCTTCCGGCAGGATCCGGGTATCCTATGATATTTACGTCAGCCAGAACATCCAAGGCCGATGGCAGCGCCCAATACGCCTCCCGGGAACGGTAAACACGGCCCATCACGAGCGCTCCCCCTGCCTGAGCCGGGACATGACGGCACTCTACTATACTACGTGGCCATTCGGCAACATCGAACGCGCCTATATCATGAGCGCTGAATACCGCGAGGACAACGGCGACGGCTCTTTCGTAAATCCCAGACCCATGCCTTCGCCGATCAACACCGGACAGCAGGACATCAGCCTAAGCCCCGCTCCCGACGGAAAGGGCTTTTTCTTCTCTTCCCGCCGCCCGGGCGGATACGGCGGATGGGACCTCTATTTCGCCCCGCTCGAAGACGGACGTATCGGCCCTCCGGTAAACTTGGGGCCGGGGATAAACTCGCCCGGCAACGACGTTCACCTGTCCATCATCGGCGATAGCCTTTATTTCTGCTCCAATCGGGAAGGCGGCATGGGGCTATACGATATCTATAGCTCAACCATCGTAAAGGCGGAGCCGCTTACGATCATCGTCCGCGATAAAAAGACGGGCAAACCCGTCGAGACCGAGCTCAATCTGTTCACCAGGGTCGAGCGGGAGGGCGCGGAGGCGCTCACCGCGGAGCTCAAGAAGAGGACCGATTCCAGAGGGCGGGCTACGATCACCTACAACCCGGCGGTAAAATCCATAGACCTGAATATCAGCGAGAAGGGCTATCTTCCGCTCTTCGAAACCATAGACATAGTTAGGGCCGCGGGCAAACCCCTTGTGCTTGAGCTTTCACCGATCGAAAAAGAGGCGCGTTTCGATATTCACGCCATTCACTTCGACTTCGAATCGGCCCGAATCAAGCCCGAATCGATTCCCTATCTGGACGCGCTGGCGGATTACTTAAAAAAGAGCCCATCCCTGCGTTTTCAGATCGTTGGGCACACCGACCTTCACGGGGCTGATTCTTTTAATAAAAAGCTGAGCCTCGAGCGCGCCCGTGCGGTCAGGGACTATCTGGTAAATAAGGGAATTGACGCCTCGAGACTCACGGTCCGGGGCGCAGGGGCGTCCGAGCCCAAGGTCCACAAAAAGGGCCCCGGCCATGATGAGCAGAACCGGCGCACGGAATTCCGGCTCATAGAATGAACAGGGTGTTCTAAGACATATAAAAGGCGAAACTATCGGGGGGATTCTATCGATTATTAAACTATGGATAGACCGCCCAGCTTCATCGTGGAAGCCTCGCGTGAAGGCCTGCCCACCTTAGCCGTGCCGCGGGGCGGATCGCGCACCTATCTGCACAGCAGGATATCCCCTTCCCGCGAGGGCTCATCTCTCGAGGCCGAATTCCACCCCGAAAGATACGATGTACTCGTTGTTTTAGGCGTCGGATTGGGCTATCACCTGCTGCCCCTGACCGCCGAGGGCATCAACTACCGCCGGATTCTACTCATCGACATTCTGCCCGGCATAGAAAATGAAATCGCGCGAAACCCACTCACCTCCTTCCTGAATGGGCCGAAAACTCGGCTTTTATCCGGTGCTTCATCGGAAGAAATTGAGGGGATCCTGTTCGATCTACTGGACACGGGAGTGGAAAGGGGAATCCAGGTTATAGAGCACCCCCCCTCCATACGCCTCTTTCCGGAGTATTACGGAAGGGTCAAAGAGATTGTCCAGAGGGCCGTCGACCGTTTCGGGGGGAATAGAGCGACAAAGGCCGCCTTCGGACCGCGCTATCTCCGCAACGCCATCCTCAACCTGACCGCCATCGATCGCTTCGTGCCGGTCTCCTCGCTGTTCGGCCGTCTTTCCGGCCTGCCTGGAGTCGTAGTCACCTCCGGTCCGACGCTCGATGGGGTTGTACCACATCTGAGAAAGGCGCGCTCGCGCGTCGTTGTCCTCGCGGTGGACTCGGCCGTTTCCTCGCTTTCCGCCGCCGGCATCATCCCCGATCTCGCCGTCTCCATCGATCCCCAGCAACACGTCTTAGAACACTTTGCGCACGCCTGGCCCGATTCGCTCGCTACCGTCTTTTCGACGACCTCCTATCCGCTCGCGCCGCGCCGGCAGGCCGGTTACATCTCGCTCAACTCGCATCCGGCATCCCAGCTTCTCGATGAATTGCGCCCCGGCTCGATCGGCTCAATCGACTCCCTTACCGGGACGGTTGCCGGGGACGCCCTGCTTCTGGCCCATCGCCTCGGACTCTCCCCCATAGCACTTGCCGGATTCGATTTCTGTTTTACCGACCACGCCATCTACGCCCGAAACAGCGCCTATCAGCGGCGTTTCGCGCTGTACTTTCAGAACCGCTTTCATCCGGTGGAATCGCAAAACCTGTCTTACATCTTCAAGTCAAGCGGGGGGCATCTCGTAGACGGACGCTTCAGCAGGAGGTCGTTCGAGGCCTACCGCTCCTCGATCGAATCGCTCCTAAGACGGGAATCCATTCGGAATATCCACCGGCTCGAACCTACCGGCGTGAGGCTACAGGGGGCCGACGAGCTCTCCGCCGAGCGCTTTTTCGAGGGAATCCAACATTCAACAGCGATCGAAGCCGTACCCGCCCTTCCATTACCTACCCCTATCAAGCCGGAAAGGCCCTTTTTTGGAGATCTAAGGGAGGTCCTGTCCGAAGATGATGTTCTGGGGCGCCTTATCACGGCATCGCTTGGCGAGGGCGCCCCTCGCGCGGTCGTAGAATCGGCAAGACGAAAGATGACGCACATGCTCGAAATGGAGAAAAAGGAATGAAGATCGGCGTAACTGGAATATTCGCCTCGGGCAAAGGAACGGTGTGCGCCATGTTCGAGGAACTCGGCGCCCGCGTTATAGATACGGACATCATCGCGCGGGATGTGGTAGAGCCCGGCACGGAGGGCCTCCTCCGACTCGTCGAGGAATTCGGTCCGGGCATCCTCGCCGAGGACGGTGCGCTCGACCGAAGGGGCTTCGCGAGGCTCGTGTTCAAGGACAGCCAAAGCGTCAAGCGCCTCAACGCTATAACACATCCCCTCATTTTACGGAGGGTCACGGAGATATTTCAAAGCGATCCAGGCGCCGTTTTCATGGTAAATACCCCGCTCCTCTTTGAAAGCGGCTTCGACCGGTTGATGGACTACAATATCGTTGTCACGGCCGACACCGACCAGGTCCTCGAACGGGGGGAGCTGCGCGACAATATCAGCAGAGAGGAGATACAGGAACGGCTTAAAAACCAAATTTCTCTCAATGAAAAGATCGAAAGGGCCGATTATGTAATCGACAATTCGGGCGCTCTGGAAAACACCAGGAGGCAGGTAGTAGAGATATGGAACACTTTGACGAATTCCACCAGAAGGGAATAAAAGAGAAGAGCATGTACACCGTCAATCTCGACACGCCGCGAATCATCATCGTCGCATCGGTCGCGATCGGGGTGATAGTCATATCATTTCTCCTCGGAATGAACCTGTACAAGTCGCATGAAAAGCCCGGTGACATCGTCGCCGGAAGGGACTCCGTCCTCGATCTGCCCGCGGACTCGATCTCCCCGGCGAAGCTTCCATCGGGGGATGAAAACATGATGAACGCGCAGTCCGAGATCGACAGACTACTGGCCCCGGGGGCCGCCGAAAAGGACAGGACAGCCCCGGCCAAAATCAACGAGTTCGCGGCGATGGAAAAGCATTCGCCCTCGCATGACCTGCTGACCTCCGAGGCCATCAAGGAGATAATACCCCCCACGCCCGATTCCACAAAGGCCATGCTGCCCGCTGAAACCAACAAGCCGGAAAAGAAACAGGCGGTCAAAAAAAGAGAGAAACCGCGGAAACAAAAAACTGTGGAGGTCGTTTCGGTGGACCAAAAGGCCACGGCCCGCGCCGCGAGGGGGGAATACTCGGTACAGGTTGCCTCCTTCGACAAGAAGGCGAAAGCCGAGGCGGAGATAGAAAACCTTAAAAAAATGAACTTCGACGCCTATGTGGACCGGGCGAGGATAAGCGGAAAAAACTTTTTCAGGGTGCGCATCGGGCCCATCGCCACAAAGGGCCGCGCCATCGACATCCTGAACGAGATACAGGATGATTCGCGCTACGCCGAGAGCTATATCGTGAGAGAGTGAGCGCGCCGAACTTTTACCGAATTGAAAGAGCGCGGTTTCCCGCGCTCTTTCGTACTCCGGACCCGCCTACGATTACAGCTCTTCGGAGATGACCGCGAAATCGGTAACCATGTCATTCTCGCCAAGCTCGAGCAGTTTCACCCCGACCGTGGCCCTCCCCTGAACGGATACATCCTGAGCCAAAAGCCGGATGGTCATTCCCGCCTTCGAGGCGATGATTATCTCATCCTTCGGAAATACCGAGCGGATACCCGAGGCCGGGCCGTTTTTATCCGAAACCTTCAGATACGCCATTCCCTTGCCGCCCCTGCCCTTGGTCGCGAAGTTACGGTAATCCATCTTCTTTCCGTAGCCTCCCTCGGTGACCACGAAGAGGGACGAGTTCTTCTTTACCACGTCCATCCCGATCACCATATCGCCGGCGGAAAGGCGCATTCCGATTATGCCGGACGAGTTCCGACCCATCGGACGCATTGAACGGATATTGGTCCTTACGAGAAGCCCCTTGCGCGAGGCGATAACGACATCGTCATCCCCTCTGACGAGCTTGACCTCGGAGAGTTCGTCCTCCTTTTTTAGATTTATCGCGATTATACCGCCCTTTCTGGCGTTTCGAAAATCCTCTATCGAGGTCTTTTTCAATATTCCGCCTTTGGTCACCATGCAGATATACATTTCACTTTCAAGGTCGGGGACGGCGCATATTGCGGTGATGTCCTCCCCCGAGGAGAGGTTGATCATTCCCTTGAGCGATTTTCCGCGGCTTGTCTTAGAGGCCTCCGGGAGTTCATAGGTCTTCATGCCGAAGATCTTCCCCTTGTTCGAGAAGAGGAAAATGGTGTCGTGAGTGGCGGCGACCATCATCACCTTGATGAAGTCCTCCCGCTTGGACGACATCCCCGTCACCCCCTTGCCGCCGCGGCGCTGTTTTTTAAACGTGTCGACGGCGAGGCGGCGGATAAACCCGTCGTTTGTGACCGTCACCACCATATCCTCGTCGGCGATGAGGTCCTCCACATCGAACGAGGTGGAGGACTCGGCGCCCACCAGTATCTCGGTCCGACGCTGATCGGAAAATTTCGTCTTAACGGCCGAAAGTTCGTCCTTTACGATGCCGAGAATGCGCTTGTCGCTCTTCAGTATGGCCTTGAGCTCCTCGATCAGCTTCAGGAGGTCCCGCAGTTCCTCGACGATTTTTTTGACCTCCAGGCTGGTAAGCCGCTGCAGGCGCATCTCGAGTATCGCCTTCGACTGTACGGGCGAGAGTTTAAAACGCTTTCTAAGCCGCTCGTCGGCCTCGTCGACCGTTTTGGACGAGCGGATGATGCTTATAACCTCGTCGATATTGTCCAGTGCGATCTTTAGCCCCTGCAGGATATGCGCCCTTTCCTCGGCGCGCTTCAGTTCGAACTGGGTCCTGCGCGTCACCACCACTTTACGGTGAAGGATGTAATTTGAAAGCAGGCCCTTAAGGTCGAGCACCTTCGGCTCGTTGTTGACCAGGGCGAGCTGGATGATGCCGATCGACGTTTGAAGCGGGGTATGCTTGTAAAGCTGGTTTAGGATGATGTTGCTGTTGGCGTCCTTTTTAAGGCCGATAACTATTCGAAGGCCCGAACGGTCGGACTCATCGCGTAGCTCCGCGATGCCTTCGAGCTCCTTGTTGTTGACCATATCGGCTATTCGGGTTACGAGCGCGGCCTTGTTGACCTGATATGGTATTTCACTTACAATGATGGTCTCACGCCCCTTTTTGTCCTCCTCTATATCCACCCTTCCCCGCACCACGACGCTGCCCCGACCGGTCGAATAGGCCTTTGCGATTCCGTCGGAACCCATGATGATTCCGCCGGTCGGTAGGTCCGGCCCTTTGATAATCTTCATGAGCTGGCGAATTGTTATATCCGGGTTGTCGATAAGCGCGATGGTGCCGTCGATCACCTCCCCCAGATTGTGCGGGGGGATATTCGTCGCCATGCCGACCGCGATACCGGAGGAACCGTTTACAAGCAGATTGGGATACGCCGCGGGGAGCACGGTCGGCTCCTTCCGCGATTCGTCGAAATTGGCGACGAAGTCGACGGTCTCCTTGTCGATATCCTTAAGGAGCTCCTCGGCCAGAGTGGCCAGCCGCGCCTCTGTGTACCGGTAGGCCGCCGGGGGATCGCCGTCCACGGACCCGTAGTTTCCCTGTCCGTCAATAAGCTGTATACGCATGGAAAAATCCTGGGCCATTCGAACCATCGTATCGTACACGGCCGCGTCGCCGTGCGGGTGGAAGTTGCCTATGACCTCACCGACTATCTTGGCCGATTTTACATAAGGCCGGTCGCTTCTCCATGCGCGCTCGTTCATGGCGTGGAGAATCCGCCGGTGCACCGGCTTGAGGCCGTCACGCACGTCAGGAAGCGCCCTGCCCATTATGACGCTCATGGCATAGGCCAGATAGGCGTCCTTCATCTGGTCTTCGATCTCGATGTTGATGATCTTCTGAAACAGGTCCCTGCCCTCTTTGGAGTCCTTCTTCGCCACGTCCGGTTCTTCCTCCGTCAATCGTTCTGTACCGCCTGGACGGCCGTTACAGATCCAGGTTTTTCACATTGCGCGCGTTGTCTTCGATGAACTTCCGCCTGGGTTCCACGGCGTCGCCCATTAGCACCGTGAATACGTCCTCGGCCTCCACCTCGTCCTCCATGTTCACCTGGAGTATGGTCCTGTGGTCGGGATCCATGGTGGTCTTCCAAAGCTGCTCCGGGTTCATCTCGCCGAGGCCCTTGTAGCGCTGTATTCCCGCCTTGGCCTTATCGATACCCTTGAGGATTTTATCCCGCTCCTCGTCCGAATAGGCATAATGCAGATCCTTTCCCGATTTTATGCTGTAAAGCGGAGGCTGCGCAATATACAGAAAACCGCTGCGTATAAGCTCCGGCATGTAGCGGAAAAAGAAGGTCAAAAGGAGCGTTCTGATATGAGAGCCGTCAACGTCAGCGTCGGTCATGATTATTATCTTGTGATAGCGCACCTTTCCGGCATCGAACTCGTCCCCTATCCCCGAACCGATGGCGGTTATTATGGTCTTTATCTCCTCGTTCGATAGAACCTTGTCCAGGCGCGATTTCTCGACATTGAGTATCTTTCCCTTAAGCGGCAGGATCGCCTGGAAACGCCTGTCGCGCCCCTGCTTGGCCGAACCTCCGGCCGAATCCCCCTCCACAAGGTACAGTTCGCACTGCGAGGGGTCGCGCTCCGAACAATCGGCGAGTTTTCCCGGAAGGGTGTCGTTTTCAAGGGCGTTCTTACGCCTTGTAAGCTCTTTCGCCTTTTTTGCCGCCAGGCGCGCCTGGGCGCTCATTATGCACTTTTCCAGGATCTTCCTTACCACCTGGGGATTTTCCTCGAAAAACTGTCCAAGGTTCTCGTTCGTCGCGGACTCAACGATGCCCTTCACCTCGCCGTTGCCGAGCTTCATCTTCGTCTGGCCCTCGAACTGCGGGTTTGGAAGTTTTACGCTCACTATGGCCACAAGACCTTCACGAACGTCATCGCCGGTAAGCTGGGACATCTTTTTATCGAGCCCCTCTTTTTTAAGCGATTCGTTTAGCACGCGCGTAAGGGCCGATTTGAACCCTATAAGATGCGTCCCTCCCTCCTTGGTATTGATATTGTTTGCGTAGGTATAGACCATCTCGTTATAGGAGTCTATGTAGTCCATGGCGACCTCTATGTCCACCATCTCCCGGACTGAATGAAAATAGATGGTCTTCTTCGTAATGGAAACCTTGTTTTCGTTCAGGTGCTGGACGAAGGAAACTATGCCCCCCTTGAACTGAAAAACACTCTCCTTTCCCTTTCCCCTGTCGTCACGCAGGATGATTTTGACCCCCGCGTTCAGAAAGGCGAGTTCCCTGAGCCTTCGTGCAAGCGTGTCGAAGTTGTACTCGGTCGTATCGAAAATCTTTGTGTCTGGTTTGAAGATCACGCGTGTTCCCGTCTTTTTCGTTTCCCCCGTCTGCTTTACTTTTTCCTTTGGAACGCCCCTCACGTAGCTCTGCGCGTAGGCTCTGCCGTCCCGGTACACCTCGACCTTCATCTCGGATGACAGCGCATTCACAACGGAAACGCCTACACCATGCAAGCCGCCTGAAACCTTGTACGACTGGTTGTCAAACTTGCCGCCGGCATGGAGCTTCGTAAGCACTATCTCCAATGCGGAGATTTTATATACAGGGTGGATTTCAACCGGTATACCCCGGCCGTTGTCGATCACCTCGATGGAATTGTCCGAGCGGATGGTCACTACGATCGTATCGCATGTGCCGGCCAGCGCCTCGTCGATGGAGTTATCGACGACCTCATAGACCAGATGATGAAGTCCGTTGTGGTCTGTGGAGCCTATGTACATGGCGGGCCGCTTGCGTACCGCTTCCAGGCCCTCCAGAATCTGTATCTTGTCCGCACTGTAATCACTGCTCATTTTGCCTTCTCCAGATAAAATCTTCCTCGTCGAGCCCCCGTTTAATCACGGTGAAAGGGCTTACTATGCCGAAAAGCCTTTCATTGTTCCTGTCTATGACGACGGTCCTGTCATCCTCACCCGCCCCGATAAGGTGGTGCGCATTGTCCGATGACATGCCGAGCGTCTCGGTGTTGAATACTCCTACGATCCTTCTGTCCGAGGCCATTACCCTGCCGCCGATATGAATGAACATCACACTTTACCCCTGCCGTTACCGACATGCGAAGGCCTCGCTGCAAAGACGTCTCTTCTCACCAGGACCCTTAGATCTCTAAGCCCTGCAACGGAGCACTCGGATGAAACCCTTTCGAGAATGGCCTCACGCATCATGCTTATCTCGCCCGCGTACACGTTGTGGTCGACAGCGATATACAGGACTCCAGACTGGATACGGTCGGGAAAGCTGTGGGTGGCGATGAGCTCACCGACTACCGAGGGCCACTTCGCCCGGACGGCCTCAACGAGAAACTCCTCGCTTAAATTGAACCGCTCCAAAATCGACTCGACCAATACGCCGAATCGCGTCGGTTTTTTGATTCTATCTTCCCTGATCCTGAATTTCATTCAGCGCGCACCGCCCCTGAGGGCCCTGTTTTGAACATGCGCGCGTTGCTGAAAGCGATGGTATCGAGGGATCCCGTGTTTACCATGGTGAAAATAACCTGGTTTTCACCATGCAGCGACTCAACGAGGTTCTCCCTTCTTTCAGCGTCGAGCTCCGAAAAAACATCGTCAATCATAACGACCACCCTTTCGCCGGTTGCCTTCTCGATTGAAATTCGCTCGGCGTTCTTCAAGGCGATAGAGGCTGTCCTCTTCTGGCCCTGGGACGAACAGGCCGAAAAAAGACGACCGTTCTCATGATAAAGAATATAATCATCCCTGTGGGGCCCGGCGGTGGTCGTTCCGGCGGCAATGTCTTTCTTTCTCAAACCAAGTATTTTATCGTTAATCCCCTGTATCGTAAGGTCTCCAAAGCAGCACTGATAGCCGAGGGATGGAACGCTGTCACCGCCCGCGATTCCGCTGTACGCATCACGGAAAGAGGGCGTAAAAGAGGAAATAAAATCCATTCTTTTTTTCAATATGCCATAGGAGCTTTCGGCCAGCATATTGTCCCACACATCGAGTTCGGCTTCGGTCCCTCTACTATCCGCTATGGATTTCAACAGCCTGTTTCTCGAGGAGAGTATCTTCCTGAACTCCCCCAGCATGGACAGATACTCACGGTCTATGCGGGCCAGAATAGCGTCGAAGAAACGCCTTCTTAGCTCCGGCGCGCCATTTAATATCAATATATCACAGGGCGAATAAATAACAGTAAGAAGCCTGCCAAAGTAATCCTGGACCCTATGGATCTCGCGGCCATCCACCTTGGCCTTCTTTCTCGAAAATCCGGGTGAGGACGCGTATCCAATTTCGATCTGCCTGAAGGGCGAATCGCCCAAGAGCAGTCCGCAGAAATAAGACTCCTCCCCCCATTTGACCATTTCCGAATCAGCGGCGCCTCTGAAGGAGCGGATATTGGCCGCCACGGAAATTGCCTCCAGTATGTTCGTCTTGCCGCTGCCGTTCGGCCCCACGATGAAATTGGTTCCTTCTGAAAACTCGATCTCCAGGTTATCGTAGTTTCGAAACCTCTTCAAGACGATGCTTTCAACGAACATTTTACAGACCCTTACAAACGGAGCCGCAAACATGGCATATGGACATATCGTCTACGAAGACTTCACCTGAATCGGCATAATGACTGAAAGGCAATCCGGATCGCCTTCAGGCATTATCGTTACCGGGCTCATCTGGCCCGTAAGACCTATCGATATGGAATTTGCGTCCAGGTCCTTCAGGGAATCCATCAGGAACTGGGCGTTTATTCCTATCTGCAGCGTCTCTTTCGCGTTCGACTCAATGGGTATCTCCTCGCTCGATTCGCCGAGGTCCTGCGTTTTGGCCTCGACGAGCAGGCTGTCGCTGTTGAAACTTAGTATTATCTTGTTCGCAGGTTCCTTTGTAAATACCATCGCCCTTCTCACCGAATCCATCAGTCGCTTCGTCTCCATGACGGCCGTGATACCCTGCTCTTTTGGAATGACCTGCCGAAAGTTCGGGAATTGTCCCTCGACTATTCTAGAGACCAGGTCCGTCTCGCCGACCTTGAAAAAACACTGGTTCTCGAAAAAGGAAAAGCTGCACATACCGCCGGAAAGCAATCTTACTATCTCGTTCACGGTCTTAAGGGGAATTATCACGCCCTCGGGGAGCTGGGTCTCGTTTTCAACGTCCCTTGTAACCATCGATAGACGCCTCGAATCGGTCGCCACCACGGTCAGCCTTCCCTTTCGCTCGGAAACCATGTAAATGCCGTTGAAGACCGGTTTTATCGTATCGATAGCTGCCGCATGCAGTACCTTCCTGAGCATGTCCTTCAATACACTCTGACCGATCTCGACGGCGTTCTCTCCGTCGAAAAAAGGCACAGCCGGGTAATCATCCTTCGATGTCCCGACAAGCGTATAAAGGGCCTTGATGTCCTTTGACTTCGTCTTGATATTTACCTGATATGAATTGCCGACTTCAACGACGACTTCCCCCTTGGGCAACTCCTTCAGTATGCCGGCGAACCTTTTACCGTTGGCGGTAAGGGCCATATCTCCATCGGCTACCGCGTCGAGACGTGTACGTATCCCTATTTCATTGTCCGTCGATATAATTTCCATATAATCGCGGGTTATGTTGAAAAGACAGTTCGAAAGGACGGTGTTGACGTTCTTGCTCGATATTATCGAGTCGGCGATCATTATAGACCGCTGCAGTGAATCCTTGTCGATTGTCAGAATCATATCCTTCTCCGTCTTAAAGATTTTTATTTATCCGCCGTAAACCGCTACATGCGGGCGTTCCACCGGGATGATAAATGGAAGGCTGCCCGCGGGTTTAACGGCACTGTTATTAATAATATAAAAAAATAATTATATTTCGTAATAGTAGTAGTGCCTTGGGATATGTTGATAACTCCCGTAACCGCTGATGTATCCAGCTCTTTACACCTTAACAAACATGTTTATAAAATCAACAACTTAATGAGACATAAGAAAATTATCCGCGTCCGAAACTCGATAAAGAGAGCCTATAAAAAAAAGAAGACCAATCAACAATCAATACAGATGAAAAAGAAGGATATACACCGGTTATCAAGAGGGAAATAACGGTAGATCAGCACTTGAGCTCGGCAACCATGTCCTCCAGCCGCTCTTTGAATTCCTCGTCCTCCTTGATCATTTTTTCCACATTGTTCATCGCGTTGAGCACGGTACTGTGGTCCCTGTCTCCGAATTCCCTGCCTATATCGATGGTAGTGAGATCGGTAAGCTTTCTGGTGAGGTACATGGCGACAAACCGGGGGAGAACGACGCGGCTGTGCCGGCTTTTCGATGTAAGGTCGTCTATGGAAACCTCAAATCGCTCCGCAACCCTGGACATGATGTCGGAGGTGGATATCTTCTTCTGGGTGTCGTCGTCGAATAAATCCTTTAAGTGCGTCTTGGCGTGCGCTATCGTAATGGGCTCGTTTTCTACTACCGCGACCATGTTAAGGCGAATAAGGGCGGCCTCAAGAGCGCGAATACTCGACTTTATACGACGGGCGATATAGTTGAGAACCTCGTCCGGTATGTTCATGTTGTCGCGCTCCGCCTTGTTGCGGAGAATGGCCTCTCGGGTTTCGAGGTTCGGCGGCTGAATGTCGGCAAGAAGACCCCATTCGAACCTTGTGCGAAGCCGCTCCTCGAGGGTGGAAAGCTCCTTGGGAGGGCGATCGCTCGATATTATAATCTGTTTCTTGTTGTTGTGGAGCGTGTTGAAGGTGTGGAAGAACTCCTCCTGGGTTTGCTCCTTCTTTTCGATGAACTGTATATCGTCGATGAGGAGTACGTCGACGTTTCGATACTTTATCTTGAAGCTCGTAATGGTATTGGTGCGGATTGCCTGGATGAATTCGTTGACGAACTCCTCGCTTGGGACATACAGGACCTTGAGGTAGGGCCGCTCCCTGAGTATGTGATGTCCTATTGCCTGCATGAGGTGCGTTTTTCCAAGGCCGGTGCCGCCGTGAATGAAAAGGGGATTGTATTGAGTGGCCGGGGCGCGTGAAACGGAGACGGCCGCCGCATGCGCAAGCTGATTGTTAGGGCCTATGACGAAGTTTTCGAATGTGTATCTGGGATTTAGTCGCTGGGCCGAGTAATCGGTGCTGTCCGATGATTGCACTGGCTCCGGAGGCGAGGTAAAATCGGCGGAGTTGGAATGACCGTTTCCAGTTACGAATTCGCAGTAAATATTCTGCCCCGTTATCGCGCCGATGGCCGATGAGATAATAGCGGAATAATTCTCGGATATATGGCGACGGGCCACATCATCGGAGACCTTCACTTTAAGGGTGTTGTTTGACAGGGAAACCGGTTCGGTATCCTTCAGCCACATATCAAACGATTGCTTGTTGATGCTGGACTGAACGGAAGTAAGAACCTTTACCCATATTTCCTGTACCATAAAGACGACTCACCGGTTATCAACAAATGTGGATAACTTTGTTCATAAATTGAATACTGGTTCGAGTAATGTTTGTATAATTTTATCTGATGCGTTTGGCGGACAGAAATAAGTCAGAAAATCCGTTAGCACCGCGCTGCCCTTGCTCTAGTTTAGAGCTTATTTTTTTGCAACCAATTAATTCGCCAAAAAAAGTGTATCGAAAAAAAAATCGGGATTCTGGATATCGTGAGGATAAACCGGTCATTTCAAGTGAATAATATGTTGATAAGTGACTGAAAGTTGTTAAGTGATGGGGTCTACGCTGTGGATTTAAAAAAAAGGGGAAATGGGCAAGAAACCCATCCCCCTTTTTTACGCCGAGAGATGAACTATTTTACTGCAGTTCCGAGAGGTTTTTCCTGTAGTCGTCGTTATTCGGGTCCCGTTTAGCCGCTTCGCCATACCAGAACTTGGCGGTGGAGACGTCGTTCAGCCTGTTTCGGTAAAGCCAGCCAAGATACCCGGCGGGCCAGGCGTAATCGGGATGGAAATCGTTGGCCTGTCTGAGATATTTTACGGCGTTTGCGTTATCGCCGGTCTGGGCATAGCAGTAGCCGAGATTTGCCAGAGAGTAACGGTATTTGGGATCGTATTTCAAGGATACGAGATAGTTCTTTATCGCGTCCGGGTACTGGTTTTTGAGAAGATAAATATAGGCGATCTCACTCCACGCGTTGGCATAATCTGGTTTGACCTTTACCGCCTTCTGGAATTGAGCCATGGCCTCGTCGAAATTGTTGAGCCGGCGATATCCGATGCCCAGATTGATAATTCCGAGCGGATAATCGGGATATTTCTGGAGAACGATCTTATACATCTCAAGGGCGCGCTCGAGCTGGTTCTTGCGATCGTAGACGACGCCGAGGTTCATATATCCGGTCTTGAATTCCGGATCGATCTCCACCGTCCTGGTAAAGGCCCGCTCCGCCTCGTCCAGTTTTTTCTGATCGAGATAAATGACGCCGAGATTGTTGTGGGCGTCGGTGAGAAAATTGTTGAGGTGTATGGCCTTGAGAAGATATTCCTCCTCCTTGGCGTCATCATAACCGTAAATCCTGCTGAGAAGAAAATAGGCTTCGGAGTTGTTTGGATTGATATCGAGCGCCTTTCGTGTCTCATCCTCGCAGAGTTTCCATTTATTGGGATACTTATTTTCATCGGCTTCCTGATAATAGCGAGCGACGGAAAGGTGCGCCTCGTCGAGATTGGGACTTATCTCGAGCGCCTTTTTACTGTATTTAAAGGAATTCTCTATAAGCGAGGCGTCGATCTTGTTCGCGTAGTTACGGAGCTCCCAATAACGAAGGGAATACGCCTTGCCAAGGCCGGCATACGCAAGGCTGTAATTGGAGTCTATCCCTATAGCCTTGTTGAACATCTCGATGGCCTTGACGTAATTAAGCTTGTTGAGCACGAATTCCTGCCCCTTTACGTAATACTCGTAGGCGCTGACGTTGCTCGTAAAATTCTGTGTGATGCGATTTTTTACGTCCTGCGTGATGGCGATATTCGTCTGGTTTATGATTTTCAGAGCGATCTCGTCCTGAAGCTCGAAGATATTGTCAATAACTCCGTCGGATTGCACCTGCTTGAGGATCTTGTGGCTTTCTACCTCCACGAGTTTTGCGTTGATGCGGACCCTGTTCCCGCTCTTTACGTAATTGCCGACGACGATTATGTCGGCGCCAAGGGCCTTGCCGGCCTTTTTCGCCTTGTTCTCGTCGAGCACTCCCGACTGTCCCAGCTGGACCTCGCCAAGGACCTTGTCGACATTGACACGGTCGATGACGATGTAATCCTGCACGTTTTTAAGCTTGTACGAGATCGAGTCCGCCAGCCCGATCTCGAGCCAGGCGATCGATTTGTCCATGGTGAGATTGCTGAAGGAGGACACGCCGATCACTTTTTCGGCAAAAAGTGAAACACAGAAAAAACATTGAAACAGGAAGACAAATATGAGAGATATGAGCTTCATGGACGATCTCCTGAATCCTGGTTTGGCCGGCCTGTACCACATGGCCCCGCCCTTGCGGCGCAAAGAAGAATAAGACGACCGTGGAATAAAATAAAGCATATTTTTTTGTCAAAAGCAAGCGCGACCGGGCATGGTTACGGAAAAATATGAATATCCACACCGCCACCATACCGTAGAACGCTACAAAGATATTGGGAGGCTATGAATGAAAAGGCTGCTCATACGCGGAGGAGGCATAGCGGCCGGGGTGGGGACGCCGGTCTCCTATGCCTCAATGATATCCGGGGAGCTCGCGAAAGACGGCATAGAGGTGGTGAACCGCTCGCGGAAGGGGGAGACCAGTTTCGACGCGCTAAGGACCTACCTCGATGACATAGAACCGCTGCGGCCGGATATGCTCCTTCTTCACTTCGGCGTGGATGACATGTACCACCCGGTCTACCGTTCCGAGTTCAAGGAAAACCTCGTGCAGTTGATACGACTCGCCAGAGAGCGCTTCGATCCGCGGATATTGTTATTGACCTCGCAGACATTTTCGGATCCCTCTGTGATGGACGCGGCATCCATATATTACAGGGCCATCCGCGAGGTCTCAATGGATCTGAGATGCGGATACATAGCTGTACACCTGTGGTGGATGTCATATCTGGCATCAGGCAGTGGGGACGCCAGGGCGCTTTTCGACGAATGCGAAACCTATCCGAACGAAAAGGGGCATGGGATAATAGCATCTGCGGTCGTTCAAAAAATCAGGCGGCTATCAATATTATCGGAGAGTTCACAATGAGCGTGCTTATTAAGGATATTCAGAAATCTGGAAACGAGATCATCAGGATAGAGATTTCCGAATTCAAGGGAAGGGAGCTCATCAATATCCGCATTTGGTTCCAGGCTTTTGACGACAAGGGAAACGCGGTTTACAAACCCACCCAGAAGGGGATAGCGCTTACCGTTTCTCAGTACGATGAGCTAAGGGAAGGGATAGAGAGAATCGGCGCTTATTTAAAGGACAAGACCGACGGCACTATGCCGAAAAACGAATAGCCCCGCTCTCAACGAGTTCGAGTATGCGGTCCGCGAGAGTATCGCCAGCGGCCCGGATGCCGGATTCGTCGTGAAGAATGTCGGGGTTTATCGTTCCATCGAGCATGTCCTCTATGAGATAACGCGCGGGAAGCGCTATGCCCTCCAGGAACCTCCTTCGAGTTTCGAATGCAACCCCCTTTAGTGCGGTCGCGACGCGAAACCAGCCGGATTCCACGAGCAGCGTGTCGAAGTCGGCAGCTCTTTCGAGACGGGAAAGCAGGAAAGCGATATCGGCGTGTCCACGGGAGATGCGCCGAACACGGGCCCTTCTAAGCGCGGAGGCGAACCGGATCCTCGCCTCGAGCGACTCCTGTGCGCCTATTCCTCCCGGATCGGCGGAAAGCAGCTCGATCGAGGCCCGGCTGGAAACACAGGCCCTCAGCGCGTCTGAGAAATAGTCGGGGGCCCCGGAAAGGGCGATTCGGGATGTCCGCTCACCGCAGAGCCCGATCGCCTCATACAGTTCCCCGCTTGCGGCCATACTTGCGCAGAAAGACCAAAAATCGCCTTCCGGAAGAGAGCGCCTGAGCCGAAGACTATAGATGACGGCGCGCAGCCCGCGAAAAGGGCGCAACGGCCCCGGGGGCTCAGGCTCATTGAGCAGCCTGAAAACGGCATCCTCCAGGGAATAGACGCCTCCGGCGAGGTCGCGCCGGTTGATGAAGAGCCTTCGAGACGCGACAAGCTCGCGCCCCTCCCTCACAAGCGAGGCCGGCAGCGCGGATTCGATTCTGTCGGCCTTGTCGGGAAAGGCCCGGAGAAGAAGGACTGTCTGATATGACGAGAGAAGTCCGCGGAGGCGAAGTAAATGGAAAAGTTCCTCGAGTTCACGCGGAGAGAGGCAGTCCACAAGCGAGCCGACGCGGGGGAAGCACGACCGATGTCCGACAAAGAAGGATGCGATTTCCCGCTCCACGGACATCGGATCGGAGGGATCGACCGGTATTCCCATGAAGGCTCGAAAGAATTCTAAAGGGATGCCGATTCGAAGAAAACCCCCGCCGGCGAGGGAAAGGTCGACAATAAATTCAGGAGAGCTTCCGCCTCCAGTATCGGCCGCGACAATTTTGGCCGAGGCGGCCCTTCCGGAAACGAGGCACAGGAGTAGAGAGACGGCGGCATCGATCACGCCGGAGCGGGAATGTATGCGCCTCCTCGTCCGGTCGGAGATTCCAGTTGACGAGAGGGGTGCCGAAAGGCGGAGGTCTCCGGAGGATATAAGCAGCGTAAAAATTGTTTTCATCCGAGGATCGAACGGATCCGCCGACACCAGAGGGGAGAAGGCGGCAATTGCGTCGCCGATCCAATCATCGATGTCCGGCAGAAGAATGTTTATTATTGCCCTCGAGGGCAAGGTATAGTGCATGGCTCGTTTCTATTTTGGCGATTAAGGCTGGAATATGATACGAAATGACCCGTATCAGGGCAACAAAAAGATACGCTGGGGATGATCTCAGGCAGGGCGGGGATCAGGACCCCAGGCGCATGTTGACGATATAGGGACCCGCGGCATGAGGGATCCTGAGGTCCTTTAGTATCTGGAACTCGTCCTCAAGAAGTATGTTTCGAACCATGACGGGAATCCCGAGCTCATCGGCGAAAAGCTTGAGCCCGTTTATGATCTTAATGCGCTCGGGGAAAAGGTGAATGTTCCGGATGATATTTTCGGAGAAGCAGAGGACACGGAGATCGACCGTGGAGAGTATGTTCAGGATGTCGTTTCCGATATAGCAGTTGTCGATTCCGAGCGATACGTTATCGGGTAGATCGGTGGCGATTCCGATGAGAAGCTCTGTGGGCATGGACTCCAGAACGCTCTCGTTTAGCATTAGGATGATATCCCCGTCCGGCAAGGCCGCATGCAGCATCCGGGCGTACTCGTCAAGTTCTACTGCGGAGACCCAGGGAATGAGAAGCGGGCATTCCAGCTCCTCCGCGAAACTCTCGGCGAACAGCCTCGTGAACCTCTCGAAATCGTCGGTACACCTTATGCTTTCATGAAGCAAGAGCTCTGTGAAGTCAGCCTTGATGATGAAGTTGGAGGATGTGAAGTAATGATAAGTCGGCTCCATCGAAAAGAAGTCATAAAAGCTCTTGATCTCGAGAATGCCTTTCAGTGGGGAAGAGTCGTTGAGGGCGCTTCGCATCTCGTCGAATATGTTTACGAAGAAGTCGCGCTTGTTGTCAAGCAGGTACATCCTGTCGCGGATCTTCTCAATCTCTTCCAGCAGAATGCGCGGCCTTCCCTTTTCCAGGTAGATGACGTCTCCGGAAAAATAAATATCGAAGAAGTAATTGAGGATAAAAATGAAAAAGTCCATGGAGATGTCCCGGCAGAGGCCCCTGAACTTCTCGGGATTGTAGGAAAAATCGACGATGCTTGGGAAGAAGGCTATCATTTCGTGTGAGAAGAAGCTCGTAGCGGCGAGGTAGGTGTCGGAGGGGAAGTTGCTCTCGCAGGCCCAGCCAATGGTAAAACGCAAATTTTCGATATCGTAATCGATGTTCCGCTGTCCGCGGAGGGAGCGGAGGTCGAAAAGGGGCTGGAGCCTGATGATGAGCACCCCGATGCTTCGAACCTCATAATCGAGATTGATTATCTGCTCGAGAGTATGCGGAAGGTAGGGGAGCTTCGATACGGGCTCGTTGAAAGGGGCCTCGAAGAACGTGCCCTTGCGGGTTTTCAGGTATTCCCAGAAACGGTCGTTTCGCGCCATTATGGGCCGGAATATATAGGTGCGCGCCCTGCCATCGTTTTTCGCCGCGTAGAGGGCCTGGTCGGCGCGTGAGAGCAGCTCGGAGATCGTCGAGGCCATGGCTGGATATTCGGCTATGCCGGCGCTGAAGGTGATATGAAACACCTCCATGGAGCCCGCCTGCCGGAAATGGGTGGCCTTAAGCTCATCCCGAAGGGAATCCATAACGGCCGCGGCTGAGGCGGCTGTCGTGCCGGGCAGCAGTATCACGAACTCCTCCCCCCCGAATCGTGCCGGGAAGAAGTTATCGGATGTCCGGGTTTTAAGAATCTCCGCAAGCTTCATGAGAACCAGATCGCCGGTTTGATGGCCGTAGGTGTCGTTTACCTTCTTGAAATAATCCAGGTCCAATATGCAGAGTGAGACGATAAGGGTATTCGGGTTTTCGAGCTCACCCGCGAAACGCTTGAGGAATTCCCGGCGGTTGTAGAGCCGCGTCAATTCGTCGGTTATCGAGAGCTGGTATAATTCATCGAAGCTATTCACTTTAGAGCGGACAATCGCGCGCAGCTCTTCGGAGTTGAACGGCTTTGCCAGATATGCGTCCGCTCCGGTCTGGAGCGCCGTGATGCGGTCGTCGACGCGGTCCGACGGCGCGATGAAGACGAAGGGAATGAGGCGGGTCTTTATGCCGGTGCGGATCTTTCGGCACAGCTCGTAACCGTTGAGTTCGGGGAGGTCGATCTCCGATATGATAATATGTGGGAGCTGGTATGTTATGGCGCCGAGGGCCTCTATGCCGGTATGCGCCGTGACATAATCGTAATCGATGTCGCTAAGCGCATCACAGATGAGGGCGACGTCCTCCTGAAGGTTCGCCACTACCAGTACTGTTTTACGATTTCCCCTCGTATCCTTCAAGCGCCCCCCTCCAGTATGCCCGGGAACGAGCGCACCTCCTCGTTCAGATCGGACAGCGCGACGGCTGCCGCGTCGTCGAAGCGCAGCTCCGGTCTCTGGCGATAGGCGTAGTTGATCGCGCTCGACGAGTTGATCCTGTGTATGGAAGGGTCCGGGTGCCGTCCGAGCGCTCTGCATACCGCCTCGACGCTGCCGCCCTGCGATCCGATTCCGGGTATGAGAAGCGGGACCTCCAGGCCGGATTCGATAAAAATTCCGCAAATGCCCGAAAGTTCCCCGGGATAGGTGGCGCCGACCACGGCGCCCATCCCGGGGCGGTGCCATTCTACGATCTTCCTCGATAGGCGCTGGTGCAGGGGTTCGCCGTCGACTATGAGGTCCTGCAGCTCGCCGGAACTCCTGTTGGAGGTCTTGTTGAGGATATAGGCGCCCTTTTCAGGGTAAAGCGAGAAGAACGGCCCTATGGAATCGAAACCAAGAAACGGGGAGAGCGTTACGGCATCCGCTTTGAAAAAGTCATAAGCCTCGCGGGCATAGGCCTCGGCCGTTGTGCCTATGTCCCCGCGCTTGACATCGAGAATCACCGGAAGGCCCAGCCCCCTGCAAACGTCGATAACCGTCGTGAGCGCGCCGATACCCTCGAGGCCGTACTGCGCGTAGAACGCGTAGTTGGGCTTAACGGCGGCAGGCATGATGTTGCGCCGCGCCATGGTATTTAGCATAGTCTCGTAGAATGAGCGTATGCGCTCACCCGGGCTTCCCTTATCGAGGGGTATGGAGTCGAGTACCGGATCGAGCCCCAGGCAGACGATGGAATTGAATTTACGTGAAGACGATTTGAGGAGCGAGCAGAAATCCATCTTCGATTCTCCGGTTGGTTCATAATGGCTGTAAACGCCCGGGAGGGCGGCCGCGGCGAAACGGCGTCCGCCGGGGTCCCGGCCGGGCCAGAGCGGAGCCCGAGGTTAACGTAGCGATTCAATAAAACTATTATATATAGTATAATTTATAGAGTCATATAAAATGAAATATACATCAGCCAGATATCCGGTGTCGAGCATAAAATCGAGCACCGTCCTAACCGCCACCTCGCAGGCATCGGCTGCCGGGTATCCATACACCCCGGTCGAGATGGCCGGAAAGGCCACGGAGCGAAGGGAATATTCCTTTACCAGGGTCATAGAGTTGGCGTAAGAGGCGCGGAGGATTTCCCGCTCCCCCGAGGAGCCGCCCCTGTAAACAGGGCCAGGGGTGTGGATTATGTGCCGGGCGCTCAGATTATAGGCCCCGGTTATCCGCGCTTCACCTGGATTGCAGCCGCCTATTCGCCGGCACTCATCGAGCAGCCCCGGCCCCGCGGCCCGGTGTATGGCTCCATCGACTCCGCCTCCGCCGAGAAGCGAGGGGTTGGCTGCGTTGACTATGGCGTCGACGCGTTCCAGGGTGATGTCCCCCCGCCGCACGAAAAGACGGTCGATGAGTTTTGGCGGATAAGAGGCCACGGCGCGCGCTCCTCGGCTTAGTTAATCCTTACGCGAATCCCCTGAATTCCAAACGGGCCCGCGGGTGGATTTCTCTATACGGCCCGCCCAGCATATCACCGGCCTAGGTTACGCGATACTAAAAAATTATCGCATCAGGAAAAATGTTGTATACTGGATGTGACGGGGCCATGATGCCCCGTTTGAACACCGAATTCATGATATAAAATTATGTCACATTATCCCGACAGTCCGCGCGATAGAAACGGGTCGAAGGGATTGGGCAATTTTTCGCTATCGGTCCTAAAGGAGAATGGACAGTGCACGGATTGCCCAAGGGGACGAGAAAACGATGATTAGAAGGTTCGACATAATAGTGGTAGGGGCGGGACACGCCGGCGCCGAAGCAGCGCTGGCCTCTTCGCGCATGGGCTGCTCGACGCTACTACTGACGGGCAATCTCGACACGATATGCCAGATGAGCTGCAACCCCGCAATCGGCGGGCTCGCAAAGGGTCACCTGGTGCGCGAGATAGACGCTCTTGGCGGAGAGATGGCGAGGGCGATCGACGAGACCGGGATTCACTTTAAAATGCTGAACAGGAGCAAGGGGCCGGCCGTGTGGGCGCCGAGGGCCCAGGCGGATAAAAGGGCCTACCAGCGGAGGATGAGAGCGGCCATAGAGTCCGAAAAAGGCATAACGCTGATTCAGGACATCGCCAGGGGAATCCTCGTGGAGAACGGAAGGGCGCGTGGCGTGATTACCGTGCGCGGGCAAGAGCACCATACAGGGGCCGTAATAATATGCACCGGGACCTTCCTGAAGGGCCTGATCCACATAGGCGAATACAGCGAACGGTGCGGCAGGCTTGGAGACTTCTCCTCGGAGGAGCTCTCCGATTCGCTGAGGGAACTGGGATTTCCGGTGCTAAGGCTAAAGACAGGGACTCCGCCCCGCGTTAACGCGGACTCCATAGACTTTTCCAGATGCCAGGTCCAGATGCCCGACGAGAGGCCTTCTCCGTTCTCGTTCGAAACCCTCTCGCTCGAAAGGCCCCAGGTGCCATGCTGGGTGACGAACACGACCGAAGAGACGCACGAATTAATACGAAAGAACCTACACCGCTCGCCGCTCTATGGAGGGAAGATAAAGGGGATAGGGGCCCGCTATTGCCCGTCCATAGAGGACAAGGTGGTCCGCTTCGCCGGGAAATCCTCCCACCAGTTGTTTCTGGAGCCGGAGGGGCTGGATACAAAAGAAATATATATAAACGGCTTCTCGAGCTCGCTGCCGGAGGACGTTCAGCTCGAGATGATGCGTACGGTTCCCGGCCTCGAGAACGCCAGGACCATGAGGCCGGCCTACGCGGTGGAATACGATTTCGTGCCGCCGGGGGAGTTAAAGAGCACGCTCGAAACAAGACGGGTGAAGGGACTCTACCACGCGGGCCAGATAAACGGGACATCCGGCTACGAGGAGGCGGCGGGGCAGGGGCTATGGGCCGCAATAAACGCCGTGCGGAAAATAAAGGGGATGGGGCCTTTCGTGCTCGGACGCCACGAGGCCTATCTCGGGGTTCTCATTGACGATCTCATCACCAAGGGCGCCGAAGAGCCATACAGAATGTTCACATCGAGGGCCGAACACCGGCTTATACTAAGGCAGGACAACGCGGACAGGCGGCTTATGGGCTACGGACTCGAAAACGGGCTGATCGATGCGGAGAGGCACGAGCGCATGCTTGAAAAATACCGGCGAGCCGACGAACTCGTGCTGGATCTGTCATCACGGCTCATCGCTGTGGACGGGCGGATCAAAGACAGGCTTGGCGCATCGGGAAGGGAGGGGGAAAAGCTCGCGGCGAGAATGACGGCGGGGAGGCTTTTAAAGCGGCCGGAGATACGGATTGCGGACATTCTGGAGGAGGCGGGCCTGGAAATGGACGAGGAAATGGCCGCGATAGCGGAGATGCAGATTAAATACGAGGGCTATATAGAGCGCGACCTGGAGAGAATAAAAAAGATGAAGCGAATGGAGTCCAGAAGAATACCCGAATCGTTCGATTATGCCGGCGTGTCGGGGCTTAAAAACGAGGCGAGGGAGAAGCTCGAGAGAATAAGGCCCGAAACCATAGGGCAGGCTTCGCGGATCTCGGGAGTGGATCCCTCGGACATATCCCTTGTCGCGGTGAGGCTGGAGGCCCTGTCGCGTCGTGAGGCGAGGGCGAGGACGGGGGCCTGCAGAGGTGAATAGGGCGGAGGAACTCGCCGACGGCGCAATGTTCCACGTGGAACAGAACAGGCTGCTCTCCTGGGCGGGGCGCTCGGGCGTGGAGCTTGGAAAAGGGGCCCCGGCCCTCATGGTGCGCTACGCGGCCATGGTGCTCGAGGCAAACACCAGGCAAAACCTCACCGGATGCTCGACCCTGACGGAGGCCGTAGAAACGCTTGTAGTCGAAAGCCTCGAGCCCCTGGCGCGACTGAATGTTCCACGTGGAACACGATACGCGGATATCGGCTCGGGCCCGGGCGTTCCGGGCATTCCGCTTGCGCTCGCAAGGCCCGACGCTTTCGGCGTGCTTATCGAGGCGCAGGCAAAGAGGGCGGAATTCATGGAGAGCGCAATCAGGGGGCTCTCGATTGCGAATCTGACGGTGGAGTGCAAACGGGTGGAGGAGATGGCCCGTGTAGAGCGGTGGAGGGGTTCGCTCGACATGGTCTTCAGCCGGGCCTTCGGCCCCGTCTATGTGGTTCTGGAGATGGCCCTGCCGCTTTTAAAAATTGGGGGTCGCTTGTATATCTATTCCAGGCGAGGCGGCGAGGAACTCGTGGATGCGCTCGCCGACCAAGCCTCGTCGCTTGGGGGTCGGATTGTCCCGGGGGGGCCCGGAGTGGTCGTTGAAAAGCTCGGCGCAACGCCAAACTCCCGCCCGCGCCGCTATCCGGCTATAAAGCGGGAGGCGGAGCGCCTTGGGTGCGAGTGGAAGAATGAGACATAATATGGCGGCGCGCATCTTGAATGCGCTGGGGGGTTTGTTGATGCATCACAGGGCTGTTGCGTGCGCCATCCTTCTCGTATGTGCGGGTCTGGCCCCGCCGGAGGAGATGGCCGTGCGGATAAAGAACGATCCGTCCCTGGTGGCCCCTGGTTTCGGCGCCGAGAGGGTGCTTCTGGGCGAGCAGGCCTCCTCGCTCCAAAGGGACCGTGGCGCGCCCGACCGCATCGCGGCGCCCGGGTCGGTGCGGCTGCTTTTCGGGGATATCTTCGGATACGAAGAGGGGCCGTCGGTCCGCTTCGACAGGATCTTTCACTACACCTATGGGCGCTTTACGGTGTTCCTGCTCGGGGGGGAGGTGGTGGCCGTCGCCGGTTACGACAGCGTCCGGGTCACTACGGACGCCGTGAACATATCCTCCGGGGTGGAGTCGTTTATCTTCAACTACGGTAACGCCGGCCTGGAGCGCCTTGCCAGGCGCACGAGCACGATGTACCTGTATCGAAACCTCGGCATTGCGGTAGCGGACGACGGAAACGACGATTCGATCGATCTCGTGCTGGTATTCCCCGCGCTCACGCCCCGGGAGCTTGCGCCACGGCCTCGCTGATTCGGGCGGCCTCCGCGCCACCGATGCCGTACATGTTGAACACCATGTCCTCTATGCTCTCTCTGGCCCGTTTACCGGCGGGCGAGCAAGGCGAGTCCATCACCGTTCGGACCAGGGTGCGGATTCGCCTGCGGGTGGCGCCGTCTGCCTGGCACAGCGGCAGGCGCTCCAGGTTCCCCCTTAGCACCTTCACCGTGAAGAAGTTCTTCTCGTAATAGTACTGCATCAGCCGCGAATTGAGAAGCGCCAGTAGATATTCCGGCTCGAGTGCAGGGTCCTCCGGTATGAGCGCGTTCACGTTGTTCAGGGAAAAACGGCCCTCCGTGTCGAGTGCAAAGACCAGGCGCCTCCCTATGAATCGATAAAGGAGCTTCCGCTTGTTGAGGTATAACTCGCGCGGCGCCACCTGCTGAAGGGCGGAGGGGTCGTACTTGAAGTGGTGTCCGCTGAAGTCGATCCTGTACTGGGACAGGTCGCGGCCGATTATGATCGGGTCGGGCGCTTCGCCGGATCGGCCCTTGCGCAGGTGGCGGGGGTTGTCGCCGGTGACAACGCCGAGAAAAAATCTGGCGGCCCCCTTCAGATAGCGGCATTCCCGCTCCTCCATGCGGCTTATCAACTCCACCGCGCGCCTGGTATAGTGGATGTTGAATATATTCCGGGGGGTGGAGAGGTAATGGGCCTGGGGTATGAGGGCAGCGGTGCCGGTTCCCTTTTCGGCCGGGGAGGAGACCCGGATTATGTGGCGCTCGAGAGCGGAGGGTGAGTCTTCCCGCGCCGCGACGAGTGAGACGGCCGGCGCGAACACGCCCCTGAAGCGCTCGCCCCAGGAGGCTATGTCCAGTATGCGCATGTGTTCGAGAACGTGCCGCCTGGAGGCGCTGTGGGCCCCGATGTTGAGATAGGCCTGGGGCAGCAGGAAGGCCATCACTCCTCGCCGTGTGAGAAGCGAAGCGGTGCGCTCTATGAAAAGCGTAAAGGAGTTGATGCCGGAGCGCGCGGAGACGTAGAGCTCGCGCGACATGCGCCGCTCTTCGGGGCTGAGGCCGGAGCCCCATGGCGGGTTTCCGATAACGGCGTCGAAGCCGTGTTTCGGAAAAGGATTGACTGGGGCGTCATGAGTGAACAAATAATTATTATTGTATATGTTGTGAATTCGTGATTCGTCCACGCCGCTTATCCTGGAGAGGTTCCACCTGCAAATTTGGGCGGCAAAGGGGTCGGAATCCATGCCGTAAAGCCTGGGAAGGAGGCTTTCGGCATCGACCTCGCCCGGTGCGCGTTTGCGGCCGCCGGCGCGGAAATGGGCGTAGGCCGCAATGAGGAACTGCCCGGAGCCGCAGGCGGGATCGAGTACTGTGGGGGGATGGGATTCCGGATTGGCCGCCATGGCCTTCGATATGATGTAATCCACGATATCGCGCGGCGTGAAATAGCACCCGTTCCTTTTTCGCTTCTCCCTGGCCTGGAGTTCTTGATACACGTATCCGAGAAGGTCCCCGTCTTCGAGGATGTTCCATCTGTAAAGAAGGTCCTTAAGCTCGGGAAGAGCGCGGAGGGCCTCGCCCCGGACGCCTTTCGGCAAAGCGGCGTGGTCCATGAGGTAGTCGAGCATTTCGCCGTAAGGCGATACCTCGGTTTTTTCGCGCGGAGAGGCGCCTGCCAGCGCGGCGATTCGATAGTCAACGTATGCGCCGTGGCGGGCGAGATAATGTCTGCGGTTCATGCCTGCTTTTGGTCGCCGCCGGGAAATTGTCTTGAAATTAACATGGCGGTCTCAGCATCTATATCGTGCCCAAGCGGCCGAAAAATTAGGCAAAACACCCGGATAGGAAGCGCCCTCAATGCACGAGCTTTCCATAATGAGCAACATACTCGATATCGTTTTGGACTATGCCGGCCGCGGGGGCGCTCGACGGGTTGTGAGGATAAACCTGGAGGTCGGCCAGATCTCAGATCTGATTCCCGAATGGATGCAGACCTATTTCGATTTCGTGAGCAAGGATACCATAGCCGAAAAGGCCGAGCTGTCCGTTGAGAGGGTGCCCGCGGTGTTGCGCTGTAAATCCTGCGGCGCGGAATTCGGCTTCACCAGGGAGGACTGGCGCTTCTCATGCGCTTCGTGCGGATCGGCTGACATAAGCATAGTCAGCGGCCGCGAATTCAGGATCGTCAGCATCGAGGTGGAGTGAGGGGGGTCAAATGGTCCGAGTGGGGATAATCACGGTAAGCGACAGGTCTTCGCGAGGCGAGCGCGCGGACCTCGCCGGTCCGGAGATACGCGCCTGGGCCGGGCGGATGGGGCACGCGGTTGTGGCCGAATCCATCGTCCCCGACGAACGGGAGCGCATTAGGGATGAACTCGTCGCCTTTGCGAAGATGGGGGTAGACCTCATCCTGACAACCGGCGGCACCGGCTTCGCTCCGCGCGATGTGACGCCGGAGGCGACCCTGGACGCCATCGACAGGGAGGCCCCCGGTTTTGCCGAGGTCATGAGACAGCGTTCGCTTGCCATCACTCCGCACGCAATGCTCTCCCGCGCCGTGGCGGGCATACGAGGCTCCACACTGATCGTCAACCTGCCCGGAAGCCCCAAGGCGGTGCGCGAAAACCTCGAGGTCATAGAAAGAGCCATACCCCATGCGGTGGAACTTTTAAGAGGAGGGGTGGGAGACTGCGGCAGCCCCTAAGGCCAAAGGCCTTTCACGCCAGGCGAAAAAACCTCCACCGATTCCATGCCGGGGCCGATAGTATATACAGAGTATAAGACTGTGCATAGTACCCGTACCGGAAGCGTGCCATGACACATGCCTTCAATCAAATGATGCGCCTTGCGTTCCTCGCCACTATTACGGCGGTCCTTGCCGTGCTGTTTGCCGCACCCGTGCTGGGGGGGCCGTATGTAAAAATACTGTCGACCGATACATCGGCGTTTCCGACCGTTCTCCTGAAAGTGGCCGTTTCGAACGGTGGCCGAGGGGCCCCGTCGGACATCACGGACGAGGGCCTCCTGGTGTACGAAGACGGCTTTCGCGTCAATACTGTGAGCGTGAAGCGAGTGGAGTCGGAAGAAGCGGGGCGTTTTGTCCTCGCCATCGACTCGAGCAGGAGCATAAAGGCCGCGGATCTGGAAATGGTAAAAAAGGCGGCGAGGCGGCTGATCGACGGCTCGGCGGCCTCGGACAGTTTCGCGGTGGTACGGTTTAACGACGAGGTGAGGATCAACTGTCCGCTCACCACCGCCCGCGAAAAGCTCGCACGTTGCGTCGATGGAATACGGGCACACGGCTCACAAACGAAGCTGTACGCGGCCGTTTACGATTCTATCGATCTGCTGGGTGTGGAGGGTGTGGGTCCCAGGGCGGTGGTGGTATTCACCGACGGTAAGGACGAGGGAAGCGGTCTGGAGAGCGGCGATCTGGTCGCCCTGGCCAGGGAGAATTCCGTTCCGGTACACGTAGTGGCCGTAAAACCCGGCAGGGAGTCCCGTCGCCTGGAGCGTCTCGCCAGGCTTACGGGCGGATCCTACCTTCGATGCTGCAAGGAGAGGAACATCGACTCCCTTTACGGCGTATTAAAAAGCGGCCACACGAGTCGCTACGACGTACGTTTCCGTACGACGGCCCCTGCCGACGGTATCGCTCGTCCGGTCGAGGTCCGACTGCGTTACGATTCTCTAAGGGACAGGGATTCGATGGAGGTGTCCTATCCGCGCGGGGGGATCGATCTCGGACTTAAAAACCTTCCACAGTCGCTTATGGCGGCTCTCATCCTTGCGATAGTCCTTCTTTTACTCGGCTGCGTGATCCTCCTTCTGAGGAGGGGGACTATGGCCATGCGTCGAGCGGCGACGGAGCCCGCAGGATTCATCCCGGGCACGAAGACACCTTATATAGTGGAGGATTTCGAGGGGGCTCTTAGACGAGACGAGGAGGCCCGGCGCCGTCGGGACCGGCTTATCGGTACCGGGGACCCGGAATACGTCTACGCGAAGGCCTGGCTGGTCGAGCGGGACGGCCCGGAAGCGGGAAAGAAATTCCCCATGTACTGGGAGGAGATAACGATCGGCCGCGACGAGGAGAACGCCATCATCATCAAGGATGACGCCGTATCCCTGAAGCACGCCCGCATCAGGGAAATGAAAGGGGCCTATTATCTCTTCGACCTTGCCTCCGACAACGGCACATTTTTAAACGGCAGGAAGCTCCTCAGGCCCAGGCCCCTTTATGACTGGGACGAGATCCGAATGGGGCGCACCCTTTTCATATTCCGCGGGTCCAAAATATCCTGAGCGTATTTGTCCGGCTGACCCGCATTTTTACTTGCCAATACGACATCGCCAAACTTTTATACAATCCTTGGGCGGCGAGCCGCGGCCCGTAAACGCCGCCATGTTTGAAACGAGGCCCGGGGGGCATATATGCGTTATTGCGTAATAGGATCGGGGGGACGCGAGCACGCGATCGCCTGGAGACTCATGACAGACGGAAGCGCGGACGAGGTATACGTACTTCCCGGAAATGGCGGTATCGACGAGCGCTTCAGGGTGCGTATTGGTATCGATGACTTCGAAGGGATCGCCCGCTTCTGTTCCGAGAAAAAAATGGACATGGTTGTCGTGGGCCCCGAGGTTCCGCTCTCAGCGGGGATTTCCGATTTTCTAAACGAGCGGGGAATACGGACCTTCGGACCATCGCGAAGAGCGGCAATGCTGGAGGGAAGCAAAATCTTCGCGAAAAGGGTCATGCGCGCCTGCGGCGTTCCCACCGGCGATTATCGCGAGTTCGACTCGCGCGACGAGCTTCTCCGGCATATCGATTCCACCTCCACATTCCCCATGGTGATAAAGCTTGACGGCCTGGCGGCGGGAAAGGGCGTGGGCATTCCGGAGAATAGAAAAGAGGCCCGGGCGTTCGTGGACTCGATGGTCGCCGACGGGATGAGGGTCCTTGTGGAGGAATACCTGGACGGAGAGGAGGCATCGGTCCTCGGGATATGCGACGGGCGGAACGTCGTTCCGTTGGTCGCGGCGCAGGACCACAAGCGTGCCTATGACGGGGACCGGGGCCCTAACACCGGGGGCATGGGCGCGTACGCCCCTGCGCCGGTGATGACGGCGGAGCTGCTCGAACGAGTCCGCCGCGAGGTGCTGGCGCCCACGATCGAGGGCATGAGCAAAGAGGGAACGCCCTTCAAGGGGATCCTATACGCCGGCCTCATTATAAAAGGCGACGATATCCGGGTACTCGAATTCAACGTGCGTTTCGGCGATCCGGAGACGCAGGTCATTCTTCCGCTCCTGGAGAACAGGCTGGGCGAGCTCTTCAACGCTTCGGTGGACGGCGCCCTTTCCGGCTGCGATATACGCTTCGCCCGGAAAAGCGCGATCACGGTCGTGATGGCCTCCGGGGGCTATCCGGGGAATTACGAAAAGGGCAGGCCCATAGCCGGCCTCGATGCCATACCGGATGGGGCCATCGTATTCCACGCGGGAACCGAGCGCCGTGGCGATGAGCTCTACACGGCCGGGGGAAGGGTGCTCAACGTGATGGCGACCGGGAGTACGCTGGCCGAGGCGAGGGACGCGGCATACGAGGCCGTCGGAAGGATATCGTTCGAGGGGGCGTTTTTCCGGAAGGATATCGGGCACAGGGCGCTTGGGTAGTTCTCTTGTGTCGGGAGGATTAAATGAATGTGCGAGGCCTGTCTTCATGCGGTACCATCATCCTAATGCTCCTGCGTCTCCCTGCGGGCGCCCAGTCCGTAACGAATTTCGATTACTTCGGCGCGGAACTGAAGAAGAGGGATGCGGGAGTAGAGGAATACTCCAAGCCGGACGGCACCGTCATTTATAAATACCCGGACAGGGAAAAGGCCCGGTTGAAAGACGGAACGGTAATAGAGCGGTACCCTGACGGCAGGAGGGAGATAAAGGCTCCCGATGGGAGGAGTCTTGTAATCGATTTCGATGGGACCCGGCATTACCGCTCGGCCGACGGCAAAGAGCGGACGATTTCCATGGATGCTAAAACCCCCTGGGGGGATCCCATCTCCCCGGTGGAGACGGTGGTTTCACAGGGAGGGGCCAGGATCGTTCTCGTTTTCGATCCCTCCCTCTCGGACGATCATCTCGAAGGCGCGGCCAAAAAATTTTTCGATGAGCTGGCGGCGGCGCTTAAGGCCAAAATGGCTTCCGTAAAACCCGCCAGCGGGTTCGAGGGGCGGATAGTCATATCGCAATGCAGGTTCGCCAGAACCGGCCACTGCAGGAGAAAAAACGCGCAGGAACTCGTGGCCCGCATCAGCCTCCAGGGGCGAGAGAGAGCCTCCTTTTGCCTATCGTACGAATCGATGCTAAGGGACGAGGAGCGAATCGGCTTTGTCGGGCGCGTGGCGGACCGGGCCCTGGGGGCTGAGACCGGTAAATAATCATTTGACTAAGCTCCGACGGAGGGGCAGAATATATAGTGCGGACGGTCCCTTGCCGCGACAATCGAGGCGCCGGGGTGATAGATGACCAATAGTAATCATAAAGACGAACGCGCTATTCTAGATAATTTGCGAGCCGAACACCCCGAAAAATTCACCTCTCTTGAAAGGGCTTTCTCCCACATAAAAAGCGGCACACGCATATTCATTTCCACGGCCTGCGCCGTTCCGCGCTTTCTCGTCCGCTCCCTCGCCGAGTACGCCGAGGCAAGCCCGGATTTTCTTCCGGACGATGAGACGCTAAACACGTATACGCTCGGCGTCTCGCCATATCTGGACGAGCGGCTGAAGAGGAATTTCCGGTATAATTCGTTCTTCATCGGGCACAGCATACGGGAGCAGGTCAACGACGGCGAAGCGGACTATACGCCGGGTTTTTTCTCCGGTCTCCCTCGGCTATTCCGTCACAGGCTCGTCGAGATAGACGTGGCCCTCATTCAGACCTCGCTGCCCGACCCAAGCGGCATGCTGAGCCTTGGAGTGAGCATCGATATCGTAAAGGCGGCGGTGGAGAACGCGTCGATTGTAATGGCCCAGGTCAATTCGTTCATGCCGAGGGTGCATGGTGACACCTTTATAAGCGTGGATGATGTGGATTTCCTGTTCCACCACGACGAGCCGCTTCTTGAATACGATTCCGGAGAGCCCGACGAGGTTTCGGAGCGCATTGGACGTTTGGTGGCACGGATGGTACTGGATGGTGATACTATACAGGTTGGATATGGGAGCCTTCCTAACGCGATAATGGCCAATCTTCACAATAAAAGGGACCTCGGGGTACACACCGAACTTTTGTCCGACGGCCTGGTCGAGCTGATAAAAAGCGGCGCCATCAACAATTCCAGGAAGACGGTCGACAGGGGTAAAACCGTCGCCACCTTCTGCATGGGCAGGCGATCGACCTATGAATTTCTACACGACAACCCCAGCATCTCCTTTCATCCCGTGGAATATACGAACAATCCACTCATAATCTCCGGGCTTCGCGGCATCGCGGCGATAAATTCCGTTCTGCAGCTTGACCTGTCCGGCCAGGGGAGCGCCGAATCCCTCGGCGCCTACAACTACAGCGGAATCGGCGGCCAGGCCGATTTCATGAGGGGGGCCATGCTCGCCCCCGGCGGCCGGAGCATTCTGATGTTGAAATCGACGGCAAGGGGCGGGAAGGTATCCCGCGTGGTGCCCGTAATCGACGCCGGGGCCGGCGTTACCCTCAATCGCGGAGACGTGCATTATATCGTCACCGAATACGGTATTGCCTATATAAACGGAAAGAACCTTCGCGAGCGGGCCATCTCCATTATTGCGATAGCCCATCCCGATTTCAGGCCTTGGCTGATGGATGAGGCGAAGAGGCTCGGTGTTGTCGAGAAGGGCATGATCGGCATCCCTGGAACGAAGGGATGGTATCCGGCTCACCTCGAGGCGCGCCGCACTACACGCTCGGGAGATCGCCTGCTCCTTCGCCCGGCACGGCCGGAGGACGCCGCTTCGCTTAATGGCTTCTTCGGCTCCCTGCAGGACAGGAGCGTGCGCGGCCGCCTGCTTGGGGACGTGAGTCATGGGGATATCGAATCCTGGTTGAGCGGGCTCGACTTCGTGAACGAAACGGTAATCCTGGGCACGGTGCTCACAAGCGACGGAGAGTTCATTCTCGGTATCGGAAAATACCGGATCATGGAGCAGGATCATGGCGCGGAGCTTTCACTGGTGGTGCGCGACGATTACAGGAACCGCGGGGTTGGGACGGAAATAATCTCCCACCTAGCCCTGATAGCGCGGAGGGAGGGGCTTTTCTATATTTCGGCGGAGGCCCTCATAGAGAATAAACCGGTATTGCGTCTGCTTGACAAATGCGGCCTCGACACGGAGCGTAACCTCGGAGCGGGCGTCTACGAACTGAAGGCGTATTTCCATAGAGAATAGAGAATAAAGGCTCTTTCCTCTTGCCGACTGTCCGCGACCGGTGTAAATTTGATCCAGATGTATTCGGCAACGGTGTGTAATCTGGCCGCCTTAAAAAATGGGGAATCGCGCCGCTTTCTCCACGGAGAAGTCCGGCGGCAAGGAGCGTATGGCTGTGGTGAGCAGGGGATGGTTGTATGGAATGATCGTCGCTATTGGCATGTCGCTTGGGGGGACATCATTTCTCCAATCCCCCATCCTCTTTGCGGACGTCCACGGAGACGGCTCCCAGGAGTATTCATACACGCAGAGCTTCATCAACATCAGGACGCCGAACGGAAAGCTGTATGCGTATGTGGTCCTCCTCTTCAATGAAAACCCCCATTTCGTGAACATGATCCAGGAGTACACCATTCCCGTCGAGAAGATGCAGAAAGACGGGTTTCATATCGCGGAATACCGCACCTATCTGAAAAACCTTCGTGACCCGGCGATCCACCGCATCGCAGAACAGCTTCTGAACGTCAACCTGCAGCCCAAGAAGTATTCCGATCGTGCGCTCGACTCGCTAAGCGAGCTGCTTGAAAAGCGGAACATCATCCTCAGATTCTCTCGCGATGGAAGGGGAGGCGAAGATGAGAGGATACTTCTCGACTATTGCATTTTCGGCGCTCGAAAACCGCTCACCATCAGCCACCCTCTTTTCAACGCCAGTGAGCGCTTTTACAACATTATCCCGTTCATCTATTACGACGAGTTCTCGACCAGCAATTCGACATTTTACTTCGACATGATCTACATCAACCCCGAGGAGGTCCAGAATGATTACATCATCGCCAGGCGCGTACTCTCGGGGGAGAACGTCGATTCCATGTTTTTCGTCGGAGCGCGGGTAAGCGAGGACATCAAGTACTGTCTGGCGAAGGCGTTCGACAATTCCAAATCGATCCGCGGGGAGATCTGGAAGCTCTTCGAGATACACGAGCTGACGCATAAGATACTCAACAACAGCTTTAATTATTTCGACCAGGTGATGGGCGAGGAGCTGGCCCTGTCGAGCACGATCTACGCAAACCCGCATCTGGGGCTTTCGGTGTTGTATGCCTACCTGGATTACAACAGCACCAACCCTCACCGGATAGCAGCCGCTAATTTCATCCGTTATGTGGCCGCCGAGACTGGCCGAAAGGAGATAGTGGAGAACGCGTCGATTTTAAAAAGCCTCTCGCATGGGGACCTCCAGAGGCTGGCGCGTCTCCACTTCAATTCGCTGATCAAGAACCTAAAATAGGCCCTAAGGGGGGGGGGGGGGCACCCGTGTCTCCGCCTTACAGGCGCATTCGAAGCGGCTTTTTAATTCTAAGTGACGATGGGCCGGCGCCCGCCTCGCCGGTGTGTGAATCGGCCATGAATTCCGAAATGATGGCGTTTATGTCGGCCTTACCGGTGTAGAGGCCCGATTCCATCCGTTCCCAGGCCGCGACGGTGCGCTCGCGCGCGATCTTGAAAAGGTCCTCGACCGATTCATAGTGCAGGCCTGCGGCGCCGGTCGGGTGGAACCAGCGTTCGCGGTGCAGGTTCAAGGCGTGACGGTTCATGCGCCTGGGCTCGGGGTAGCGCGTCACATAGTCCGGGAAGAGTCTGCGCCGCACCCTAATACGATCCATAATCCTTCGGATTGTCGCGTTACCCGTGCGCTTGATCCGGTAGCTTATTCCGATAAGGTGCGGCAGCAAGTCGACAAGGCCTCTTCCCCATCGATCATTCTCCTGGCGCTGTGGCGGGGTCTTACGGGCCAACCGGGGGAGCTCTGCGGGACACGAGTCGGCCAGCACCTCGAGGAGGAGGCTCTTTATCCTCCCGTCGAGCACCCGAAATCCCCATGGGGTATGTTCCACCGGCAGCGAATCATCGAGGCTGAATTCGAATACATGGTTGTTGTAGTGATACTGAAAAAACAAGTCCATGTTGTACTGGAACAGGAGCAACTGCTCCCGATAGTGGAATATATCCCTGCGGCTGCCGCCGTCGGGGAAACCGGCCCAGTAGTATACGAAGGGATGGAATACAGCGTCGCCGATAAGATGGGATACGTACCCATAGCAATAGGCGCGGCGGGTCGCCGACCATTCGTTGTTGAAATCACCGACCAGAAGCGTGCGGGAAAGAAGAGAGGAGAGGCTGTCGGCCATCGAAGGGGAGTGGAGCCGCATGGTGAGTCCGGTTCCGAAGAAATCCCTGCGTCTTACGGGGAGGTAGTCGAAAATGTCGGGCCCGAGCGCCCCGAACAAACCGGCCCTTCGCCGTTCGGGTGGGGCGAAAAGGGCCTGTGTGGACCTGTTGTACGGGGTTGGGTCTTTCGTCCTTTGAAGGGACGAAAGGGATTCGTGAAAAAGCCTGCTGTGCGTTATAATTCCGGGCATTGGATTTGTACGGTCTCCGAGCTTGGGTATGACATATCGTTTCCGGCGGCGAGTCAAATAAAAAAAGCATGCCCCCGGGGGACATGCTTTTTCCGGCAGGCCGAAATGACCCGGATTATTTCAAGGGATGGCATCCCGCTCCCATACACAGCGGGTTCTTGTTAACGAGCGCGATTCCATACCCCTTCTTTTTCTCGATTTTGGCGGTGGTGTGGCAGTAGGCGCAATTGATAACCTTGCCGTCCTTTTTATGGCCTTTGTGCTTTTTTTGAATTTCGGGATTGGCGAGCGCGATCGATGAGGCGCAGAATATCGTCAGCATTACCAGATATCCTATTTTCTTCATTTGACAGCTCCTCGTTCCTATAGTTTGGTATTGCGATAGCCGTCAGGTAGCTTGCTACCCGAAGGCTTGCGCGTCAATAATTTTTATTTTTTGTTGGGAACCGCCCCCAGGGCCGCCTGCCCGTCTCCTGATGGACTCCGCTCGCTTTCAATACATTGTTTTGAGCGGTACGGTAAAGGCGTGTATGCCCACTCCGGGAAACCGCTTCTTTAGGTCCCGCATCTCTTCGACCAGGGACTTTTCCTGGTTTTTGTCGACAACCGTCATTATACAGTTGTTGACCCCCGGCCAGATGTGCGAACCGAGATGGGGTTCTCCTCGTCCCTCCCCGTGTACCCCCAGAAAGCGCGTATATCCGTCCGCGGCGCGGCGTATCGTCTCGACCATCTCGTCGTCGACGGCGTTACTGTATACGATGAACATGAGGTTCATTGGTTTAACCTCTCCCTGAAAAACTCTTCTTTACTCTCGCCGAGAGGTCCTCGAAAAGGGAGTAGACCACCGGCACAAAAAGCAGCGTGAAAATGAACGAGGAGCTCATTCCCCCCATGACCGTGCGGGCCAGGGGCGCCGAAAGCTCCGCTCCCTCGCCCAGACCCAGGGACATCGGGACAAGCGCAAGGATCGTGGTAAACGTGGTCATGAGGATCGGCCGAAGCCTCTTGCTTCCGGCCTCCATAAGGGCCTCGCGTGTAGGAAGCCCCCGCGCCTTGAGGATGTTTGTATAGTCCACAAGCACTATCGAGTTGTTGACCACAATTCCCGAAAGCATGAGTATCCCCATGAACGATACGACATTGAAGGTGGTTCCCGTGAGGAACAGAAAGATCATCACGCCGAAGATGAGGGTGGGGACCGAAAACATGATGATAAATGGATACAGATATGATTCGAACTGGGCGGCCATAATGATGTATATCAGCACTATGGCGAGGAGAAGCGCAAGCCCAAGGTCCCTGAAGGATTCCTGCATGTCTTTGAACGCCCCGGCTATTTGGACGTAGAAATTCCGGGGTTTGGGCAGGGTGTCGATTTTCGCCTGTATGTCCCTGGCCACGGAGTTGAGGTCGCGGCCTACGGCCTTGCAGTTGATGTATATTACGCGCTCCTGCTTCTTCCGCTGTATGGTGGTGGGGCCGCTGGATGAACTGACTTCGATGATGTTGCCAAGCGGCACCGAGGCGCCCACCGGGGTGCGGACAAGGAGCGATTTGATGTCGTCGAGGCTTTTTCGGTCCTCCTCCCGCAGGCGCACGAAGATGTCGTATTCCTTGCCCTCATGGCGATATATCGATGCGATCTTGCCCGCCACATTGTCCTTGATGAGATTCGCGACATAAGAGGCGTTGAGGCCCATCTTGGAGGCCTTCTCGCGATTGACCACTATGACGAGCTCGGGAAGGCCCTCCTCGCGGCTTATTTCGGCGTCCTTGAGGCCGGGGATTCCGGTGATCGCGTTTTTAATCTGCTGGCTGTATTCCTGTGCCTGGTCGAAATCGTAGCCATATATCTCTATGGATATTTGAGGGCCGCCTCCCATGGAGAGCCCCTGGCCCTCAACGGCGAAGTTAAAGGTGACGCCCGGTACGTCCGCTACGGCCTTTCGAACCGCCTCCCGGATATCGTGTTCGGAGCGATCCCTTTTGGAAACCGAGACCAGGCGCATCTCGATCTTGGCCGTATGGTCGGTCGTTTCGCCAAAGGCGGCCGCGAAGCCCTCGCCGTATCCGGCGCGCACGCTGACCACCCGGTATTCGTTGCGGCGAACCACCTTGAGCACCCTTTCCTCAACCATGCGCATGACGCTTTCGGTGGTATCGAGGTTTGTGCCTATAGGCAGCTTGGCGGTAAAGACGACCTGCTCCTGGTCCTGCTCAGGCATGAACTCCATGCCCGCGAGCGGTATGAGGGCGAGACCCGCGACAACCGCAAGGGCGGAGAATAAAACCACGCGTCGTCTATGGCCAAGGGCCCAGCGGATAGTAAGGGCGTAGAAGCGTTCAAGGCGCGTAAACATGCCCTCGCTCCACGAGAAGAGGTCGTTTAAAAAGGCGGTCCTCCCGGTGTGGCGGACGGTGATGGTCTTTATGAATCTGGCGGACATCATGGGCACGAGGGTTAGAGCGACCGCCAGAGAGCAGAGCTGCGAGAAGGTGATCGTAAGCGCCATCTGACGGAAGAGCTGGCCGGCGAGCCCCGTGGTGAAGAAGAAGGGAATGAAAACGCACAGGTTGGTGAGGGTGGAGGCGGTGATGGCCATCGCCATCTCGTCCGCACCGAGCCTGGCCGCCTCGTTGGGGCGCGCCCCCTTTTCCCTGAAACGGAAGATGTTTTCCAATATGACGATAGAGTTGTCGATGAGCATGCCGACGCCAAGGGCGAGTCCTCCCATGGACATCATGTTCAGGGATATATCGAAGTAATACATGGCTATGAAGGTGGCGACAATGGAGACCGGAATCGAGAGGCCGAGGATCAGCGCGGAGCGCAGGTTTCGAAGCATAATGAATACGACGAGGATGGCTATTATCCCCCCCTGCCAGGCGCTGTCGATCACGTTATCTATGGAGCGCTCTATGTATTCGGCCTGGTTGAAAATGGGGGTGATTTCCATGCCCCGGGGGAGGGTCTTCCGTATCACCTCGAGCTGTTTCATGATGTCCCGCGCGACGATGACCGTGTTCTTGTCGGACTGCTTTGTCATCCGGATCACGACGCCGTTCTCTCCATTCAGCCGGACCAGTTCCTTGCGTTCCGCCGGGGCGTCGTATACGCGAGCGACATCCTTCAGGTATATGGGGGTGCCGTTCTTTACGCTCACCACCATGTTTCGGATGTCCTCCAGCGATTCGAACTCGCCCTTGGTGCGCAGGGTATATTTGCGATGCGGCGATTTGATGTCTCCGCCCGCCACGTTCATGTTCTCCAGCCCCACCATGCCGACAACGGTTTCGATGGAGATGTCGTAGGCCTCCATGCGATTTTTGACGAGTTCAACCCTTACCTCGCGCTTCTGGCCGCCTATCGGCACCGCCGAGGCGACGCCGTCGATCTGTTCGAGCAGGTTTTTCAGGTTGTCCTCGGCGTACTCGCGAAGGTAGCTCGAGTCCTTGCTTCCTGATACCGAAAGGACCATTATCGGCATCATCGAAACGTCGAATTTAAGAACCACAGGGGTCTCAATTCCTTCGGGCAGGAATTTTTTGATGATATCTATGCGCTCCCTTATGTCCGATACGGCGAGGGACATGTCGGTTCCCCAGATGAAGCGCACGCCGATCAGCGACATGCCCTCCTTGGAGGTGGAGGTGATGTAGTCGATGTTGTTGATTCCGGCAAGTGACTCCTCGAGCCGCCTGGTGACGGTGCTCTCGATCTCTTTGGGGCCTACTCCCTTATATTCGGTTATGACCGCCGCTATGGGAAACTCGATATCGGGAAGGAGGTCGAGGGGCATCTTGGAAAAGCCGACGTATCCGAGCACGATGAGCGCAACGAAGATCATCATGGCCGTGATGGGCCGGTTGACGGACATTTCTGTTATTTTCATGGTCAGTCTCCGGTCTTTTTCTGTGTCGCCACGGCGGGCGGGCCCTCGTCCTCGCGGTATACCAGTAGCTCATCGCCGTCGGCCAGGGTCTCCTGGCCAAGAGTCACCACTATCTCACCCGCCCTTAACCCGCTCGTCACCTCGGTAAGGCGGCCGGTCGTTATGCCGGTCCTTATCGTCCGCTTATGCGCACGGCCGTCCTCCACCACGAAAACATCCGACTCGCCCGAAAGCCCGCTCAAGATGGCGTCGACAGGGGCCGCTACCACGCCGGGTCTGGAGCTCAGCACGATCTCGATATTCGCGAACATGCCGTGCTTGAGGTTCATGCCGGGATTGTCGAGCCTTATACGCACCTCCTGGGTGCGGCTTAGCTGGTCGAGTACGGCGCTCTTCTTGTAGATGCGGCCGGAGAAGATACGGCCAGGAAAAGATTCAACGGTAATGAGGGCGCGCATCCCAATGTCCACACGATTGATATTCTCCTCCATGATGCGTATGACCGCTTCGACCGAGGACATGTTGACTATCTGGGCCAGGGGCGTGGCATTGGTGACGGTCATGCCGCGGTCGACCATGATCTTCCCTACGTGACCGGTTATGGGCGACTCGACGATCGCGAGATTGTATTCCATGCCCACGATATCCCTGTCGATCTTGAAAACCACGGCCCCCTTGCGGACGAAATTTCCCTCCTTGATCAAGATGGACTCGATTTTACCCGGGGCGGGAGGAAAGACATTTACGACCTCGGTGCCTATGATATCCCCGGTCAGTTTGAGGGTGCTCTGCATGTCGGTACGGCGCACAGCCTCGGCCTTTACGGGGATCTTCCTGGTTTCCTCGGTTTTCCGGGAGGCCTGTATGCGGTTTATAATGATCTTGCTGACCCGGTATCCCGCAATTAGCAGGATAACGATCAGGATGGCGGTGAGTATTCGTTTGGTACTCTTTTTCATCGTGTATTCTCCGTTGGAAGCCTGTCAACGCACCGGAAAGAATTCGACCCCAATCGCGCGATTGAGTTCGGCGCGCGCGACCTGGAAATCGTAAAGAGATTGTATGTAAAGCGTCCGCGCGGTGATAAGCTGGACATTGGCCTCGAGAAGCTTGGTGTTGTCGATTATGCCGTTGCGAAACTGGGTAATGGCGGCCTTTAGCCCCTCTTCGGCAGTTGCGACGTTGCCCTGCTGGGACGAAAGGGAGACATGGGCGGCTTTAAGCTTGAGGTAGCCCCTCTGTATCTCGAGCTTTACGCCCTTTATAAAGTCGTCCATCTGGTGTTCGGTCTGTTTGGCGGAACTGCGCGATTGCTTGGCTTTGGCGTGCGATGTGTCGAGCGGTGAAAGCGCACCCCAGCGGTAGGTCGCGCCGACCGTAACGTTCCACGACTTGTTCCAGCCGGAGGGCGCTAAATTCTCGCGCATTCCATATATCATCTGGTTTAGCATGTTGGTCAATGGATCGGGGCTCGTGGGAGGGGGTGAACCGGAGTCCGAGCTTTCGGTCTTTGAGGTGCCGTAACTGCCGCTCACGAAGAACGTTGGCCATAGATATATGGCCTCCGCCGCCGAGGCGATGTCCTCCTTCATCTCCCTGGTTTTTCTGATCTGGATGACCTCAGGCCGGTGTTTCAGGGCCTCTCCTATCATGGAGACGAGGAGCTTGCGCTCCCTCTCCGCATCGGAGGGCAGGGCCTCGAGAAGGGCCTTGTCTATCTGCATCTCCGCCGGGTCCGGTTCTATGCGCATGAAGATATCGTTCCCTATCTGAATGTTAAGGTCGGCCATGGCCGAAAGGGCGTCGTTGCCGGCGTTTATGAACTGGGTCTTTTCATTGGAAAAAGCCACCTGGGCGCGCAGATAGTCCAGGCGGGAGAAAATTCCCTTGTTGTATCCTATCGTCACTGTTTTTAGGTTTTCCTCGAGCGCCTTGAGGGATTCCATGCGCATGGCTTCGGCTTCCCGGGCCAGGAGCAGCCTGTAATATGACTGTATGGAGCGCACCACCGTTTCGCTCCTCTGCTTTCGAACGTTGTTTTCGGCTATGATATGCGCGTTTCGGGTGGCCAGGAGGCTGTTGTAAAAGACGCCCGGGTTAATCGCGATCTGGCCGTTTATGAACTTGACGTCGTAGTTGGCCTTGATATTCGAGCTGAAGCCCGCGTCGGCGCCCTGGCGCGTATAGGCGACGTCCGTGGAAAGGGTCGGCCACAGCATTCCCCATGACTCGCGTACCTTCTGTCTGCTCTCCTCCACGGCCTCGATGGATATTTTGTAATTGTTGTTGTTTTCGATGGCCAGGCGAACCGCTTCGCGAAGGGATAAGGTCTCCGCGGCGGAAACAGCGGAGGCCGCCATGGCGGGAAAGATTAAAGCCGCAAGGGCAAGGCGCGTGGATGTCATCGATAAAGCCCTCTGTAAAAAATTGAAATGAACGCCATCAGGTCTTTTTCCGGGACCGTTTGTTTTTCCAAATGGTAACTCTGTAAAACCCCCCCAAGCATATCCATAAACAGGCGGGCCGCCCTGGAGGGCGGCATAATGGGATTACCGTCGTCCGACTCGAGGACCTCCATTATGAGCTGGATATTCTGGCTTAAAAAGATATTCCGTATGCGTATGAGGTCCTCGAAGTTCTGGAATATCTCATCGACCGTAAGGTTGTAAAGATTGTGAAAGTCCTGATGGAACTTATTGCTGTGGCTCGCATAGACGATCAACTTTTCCTCCACGGTATTGGCGCTTGAAAGCAGGCCCCGGACTTTGGTGAAGAATAGGTCCACTTCGTGCTCGAGCACGGCAAAGAAGAGCTCCTGTTTATTGCGATAATAATAGTACAGCGCGCTCTTCACCATGCCGAGCCTGTCGGCGATGTCTTCTATCGTCGTCTTCTTGTAGCCGTGCCGCGCGAACGCCTCCTGCGCGGCCTGTAGGATTTCATGTGTCCGCGGCTTCCTGTCCGTATCGCCTTCGGCCATTGCGTGTTCCCGATTGTATTTGCGAATTCAATAAAGATAGCACATTCGAACACATTGGTCAATAGTTCAAATATTTAATTAATAAAATTTGTTTTTTAAAAAATATGCTTGGCCTATTTATTCATATTTATGATTTATAATATTGTAATTATTAATGGATTTTCCAGAGGTTAAATTTTTAAGATTCATATAAATTGCAACTACTGGCAAATTAAGCGCTTGGGTTTTCCCGCCCGTCTTCGGCGGGCGGGAAAACCTAATTTTTAGAGATTGCCTAATGATTTATTTTGACAGCCCCCGGATTTGGATTGTCACGAGTTTCAATTTTTAGGGTCGTTCTCGGTCGAATGAATTTTACTCCCGCGGACTTAAGGAGCATTTCTATTCACTGAAGGTAGGATGGAGGATTATGAAGGGACTGGCGGACTTTTTCGGTTCAAGAAAAGCCATTATCGCGACCGGCTTTCTAATAGGCATGGGGGCCGCACTGCTGCAGAAATTGGGGAATCCCGCGAACATGGGCATCTGTGTGGCCTGCATGGAGCGCGATATTGCAGGGGCCCTGGGCTTTCACAGGGCGGCCGCGGCACAATACATCAGGCCCGAGATCATAGGCCTAATATTCGGTGCTCTTATCGCCGCTCTCTCTTTCGGGGAGTTCCGTGCCCGGTCCGGCTCGGCTCCCATGGTGCGCTTCGTACTCGGGTTCTTCGCCATGCTGGGGGCTCTGGTCTTCCTTGGCTGCCCCTGGCGCGCATTGCTGCGCCTTTCGGGAGGCGACGGAAACGCAATCGTCGGCCTTGCCGGGCTTGCCATCGGTGTCGCGATAGGGGTATTTTTTATAAAGAACGGTTACAGCCTCGGTGCGAGTAAAAAGACCCATACCTCCGCAGGCTGGATAATGCCGGTGATGATGATCGCCCTTATGCTGCTCCTGCTTGGGAATACCGTTTGGGGCGCCTCGAAAGCATTGCTGTATGCGGAGCCGGACAGCTTTGCGCCGTTTTTCAGCGCAAAGGGGCCGGGCTCCCAGCACGCTCCGGTTCTCATTTCACTTGGAATCGCCCTCGTCATCGGCTTCCTCGCGCAGCGCACCCGTTTTTGCACCATGGGGGCGCTCCGAGACGTCCTTCTTATTGGGGACATGCATCTGATGTGGGGCGTGGTAGCGCTCGTCCTGGGCGCGTTCGCGACCAATTACGCGTTCGGACAATTCAACCCCGGTTTTGCCGGTCAGCCGGTGGCGCATACCGCGCACACCTGGAATTTCGGCGGAATGGCGCTCTCGGGCCTCGCCTTCGCGCTTGCCGGGGGTTGCCCCGGAAGACAGCTCTTCCTTTCAGGGGAGGGCGATGGAGATGCCGCCATCTTTGTGATGGGGATGATCGTCGGGGCCGCTTTCGCGCACAATTTCGCCGCGGCAAGCACGTCCGAAGGTCCCGGACTCTGGGGGCCGGCCTCGGTGATTGCGGGGCTTGTCGTGTGCCTTGTAATCGGTTTTACCATGCGCCAGAAGGCGTGATCGAAGGAGGATTCTATGGCGGATAAGCTGGATATGCGCGGGCTTTCGTGCCCGCAGCCGGTCTACGAGACGAAGAAAAAAATCGAGGCGATGGGATCGGGCGTGCTCGATGTGCTTGTGGACTCGGGCGCGGCGCGCGAGAACGTCACGCGGCTGGCCGAGAACAGGGGTTGGTCCGTCTCGGTAAAGGAAAAAGAGGGTGAATTCCTGTTAACCCTGAAGAGGCAATAAATGGGCGCACTGGAAGGCGGACGCGTTCGCTTTCGGGGAGGCTTTTTATCGCCATGATCTATCTCGATAACGCGGCGACCTCATTTCCCAAGCCCGCCCGGGTCGTCGATGCCATGACCGAATTCGCGCGGGAGATCGGCGCAAACCCGGGGCGGTCGGGGCACCGCCTTTCGGTCGAGGCGGGTCGAACCATATACGATGCGCGAGAGGCTCTTGCCTCTCTCTTCAAAATCCGCGATCCGCTAAGGGTGATTTTTACCGCCAACGCAACCGTAGGGCTGAACCAGGCCTTGCTGGGCCTTCTGTCGGCCGGGGATAGGGTCGTGACGAGCGGGATGGAGCATAATTCGGTGATGAGACCGCTTCGCTTCCTCGAGGCTTCCGGTATCCGCGTAGCGACCGTTCCATGCTCCTCTCAAGGCCTGCTCGACCCGGATGAACTGCGGCGAACACTTTCCGAGAGGACCGCGATGGTCGTCGTCAACCACGGCTCGAACGTCAATGGCTGTATTCAGCCAGTCCGCGCGCTGGGGGCCGCCGCGCGCGAGGCCGGGGCCCTCTTTCTTGTTGACGCGGCCCAGACGGCCGGTTGCGTGGAGATAGATATGGCGGAAGACAACATCGATCTCCTGGCGTTTACCGGCCACAAGGCCCTGTACGGGCCGCAGGGAACTGGCGGGCTTGTCCTTGGGGGGAGGGTGCCGGTCGAGCGAATGAGGCCTATAGTCTTCGGCGGAACCGGAAGCCGCTCAGAGTACGAGACTCAGCCCGATTTTCTGCCGGACCGCTACGAGAGCGGCACGCCCAACACCGTGGGCATTGCGGGGCTTCTGGAGGGCGTTCGCTTCATACTCGAAACCGGGGTTACGGCCATACGCCGCCGGGAGGATGCGCTTGCCGACGTGCTGACAGAGGGCCTTGCCGAGGTCAACGGCCTGCGCATTTTCTCCGGCTCTGGCGGCAGCCGTCTGCCGACGGTTTCCTTTACCGGAGATACGCTCCCGCCGGACGAGATCGGGCTACGGCTCGACGAGGAATTTGGAGTTCTCTGCAGGGTGGGGCTTCACTGCAGCCCGGCGGCCCACAATACGCTGGGCAGCTTTCCGGACGGCACGGTTCGTTTAAGCGCGGGTTTGTTTACCACGGAGGAGGAGATCCGGGCGGCAATTGATGCGGTGCGCGTAATCGTAAGCGAAGGAGGCGCCCGGTGAATGAAGGACAATGCGTGGCGCTGTTCCATTCTACAAGCCTTGCGCTCCGGGGAGAGAAGCTGTGTCGGGCCGAGGGGATACCCGTAAAGCTGATCCCCGTTCCGCGCCGCTTAAGTTCGGACTGCGGCGTATGCCTGCGTTTCGCGGGAGCCTTCGAGGAGCGCGTGCGAGCCCTCTTCAATGAAAGGGCGCTCGAATTCGAAGATATCGTGTGCCTGTAGGCCTCCCGCCGGGTATTTTGGGGTTTTCCGTTCTCGAGGGTTTTTGCCCGGCCTTAAAAGGCGCTTCAGCCGGTCGAGTCGTCAATCCATTGCAGGTATGGAGCGTTCCCTTCCACGATAGGCAGTGCGATGATCTCCGGCACCTCGTATGGGTGTAGCGATTCTATGCGTTCCCGGAGCCGTCCGAAGAGTTCTCCTCGTGTTTTTATTATCATGAGGCATTCCTCATCCCTGCACAGCTCTCCTTTCCAGGTATAGAAAGACGATATTCCTCCGATTACGTTCGCGCACGCGGCCAGCCGGTCGGGGACAAGCGATTCGGCAATGGCGACCGCCACCTCTCTCGAAGGCGTGGTGCAGAAGATTACTATATGCTTTTCCATCGTGAGCCTCGAAATAATTGTTTACCGGCCCGTGCCGGGGGCTAAGACTATCCCTGCTTGAACGCGCAGTCAAGCCTTAGAAAGCGTCCAGCCGTGGACGAATGGATGGAGCTCGAGATGAGCGGGTGGGGCTTATGATAAATAATTTGAAAAATCGTACCATGATCTTGGCGTCCATAATTCTGGTTTACTGCGCGCTTCCGGTGGGGGGAGGGGCGCAAAACAATGACTATTTCGTAATCGGCTCAAATACCGCGCAAAAGGTTCGCTGGGAGGTGAGCTCCAGCCATGGACCTGGCAATTCGGGCCTTATGGCCCTCGACAGCGATCCGGAGAGCTCGTGGATGTCCGCGAGGTCCGACTCGGCGCAATGGCTGCAGGTCGATTTCGGCGCGAAGCGCCTGCTCACCAGAATAGTGGTGGTGCCGGGCTATAGGGACAACTACCGCATGCTCCGCTATTGCGTCGTGCAGTTCCTTCATAATGGCGAATGGTTCGATTTCAAGCGCGTCGATTTCGGCGGAAAAGAGCGCAGGGGCGTATTCTCCAGGCTGTTAGGAGACCGCTCGGGGTCCGCCGACCGAGCAGTTGTGGAATTGGGGGGAGTGGATGCAAGTACCTTCCGGATTCTGGCGCCTCCCGACGCAATGGTCGACGGCAGGGCGGCGATAGCGGAGGTGGAGTGCTATGTCGGATCGATCGCGTTGAGATATTTCGATGGGAGGCTTAAGGGGCTGTGCGTTCCCGTGAGAAACGCCCTTCTCCCTCCGAACGACGCGTCATATCCGAACGCACCACGAGGGTACAGGGGGGGCATTCATGCGGGACTGGATATCTATAATTCTTTCGCCGAGGGGAGCTACGAGCAGGTTCCGGTTGATTTCAGTACCCCTGTGTACGCGGCGGATGGAGGGACCGTCATCCGCGCGGACTGGAGCTACGAGCCGATGACGCCAAGCCAGTGGAGGGAACAATCCGAATATACCAGGAGCAATCCGCGCACATTCGTTCTTCGCTCTTTCGGCGGCAGACAGGTGTGGCTGGACCACGGCAACGGGGTCGTAACGACCTATAATCATCTGTCGGCCATCGACAGGAAGGTCGTACAGGGGGCCAGGGTATCCAGGGGGCAGCGGATTGGCCATGTCGGAAACTCCGGACTTTTCGGAGAGGCCGAAGGAAAGCGCTACGGCGCTCATCTGCATTTCGAGATATGGGTTGACGGCTTCTATCTGGGATACGGAATGACTGTCGAGGATGTTAGAAAATACTTCGGCTGGATTTTTCAGACGGCGGTCCAACCCGGCGATTGATGCGGATGAGCCGGGCCGCCGTGGGAGTTTTTTCCTTATGGATTTACGCAAAATATATGATAAAAATGACAGGGAGCTTGCGCGGGGCAAGGGGCGCGAAGATTATATGCATGCGTTCTCTCCAGCCGCCCGGCTCGTTGAAGAGGCATTCGGTATGACGGCGCGTGGCGCATAGGGCATTACTATATGGAGTACAGCGGATTCTATGGAAAAGCTCAGCGAGTATACGAACGAGAAATTCATAAAAAGGCTAAGGGCCAGGAACAAGTACAAGGCGATCGAGGAGCTCGCGAGGCTTTTCGATGGCGCACAGGTTTGCTCCGATATAGACGAGCTGGTAACCGCCCTCGTCGAAAGGGAGAAGATCATGAGCACGGGGATAGGTTTCGGCCTGGCCATTCCTCACGCTAAGATCAAGTCGGTGAAGGATATCGCCTTCTCCATCGGAATATCGCGGGCCGGAATCGATTTCGATTCCATGGACGGCAAGCCCGTAAACCTCATCATCCTGGTCGCGGCAGGCGACCGGCAGCACAAGGACTACCTGACGCTCCTTTCCAGAATAATGTCCATCCTGAAGGACGAAAAAAGGCGGGCCGAGATCATCAATGCCGCCGGTCCCGGGGAAATAATGGAGATACTTTCAGTGGAATGATGTCGGGTAGAAGACGCATTAACTGGGCCGGGCTGTGGAAGGCGCAGCGGGGCTTGAGGGCCCGCTACACCAGCACCGACATTTCCAAATACATCTCTCATATCGTATTCTCGGTGGTCCTGGGGCTCTTCGCCGGCGCCGGAGCGGTCGCGTTTCATTCGATGCTGGAAGGGACACGCCATTTCTTCGAATTCTTCAATCTGAGGTCCTACCTGGGGGTGGATGTAAACCTGGTCTTCGTATTCCCGGTCGTAGGGGCTCTGATAGTGGCGGCCATGACGCGCTACCTGCCCGCGCTGGCCAGGGAACGCGATGTAACCAGCGTCATCAAGGCCGTGCTGCTTCGAAACGGATTTATACCTTTCAGGGTAACGCTCTTCCATTTTTTCGCTCCGATCATATCGATCGGTTCAGGGGCCCCTCTTGGCCCCGAGGGGCCGGCCGCAAAGATGGGTAGCGGCCTGGGTTCGCTCATGTCGCAGTTCTTTCGGCTCAACCAGCGTGAGATGCGAATGTACACGGTGGCAGGCGCCGGCGCGGCCATCGCGGCCGTGTTCAATGCGCCGATAGCCGGGGTCTTTTTCGGGATCGAGGTGATCCTATTGAACGACCTCAAGAACCAGGCGATGAGCGCGCTGGTAATCTCCTCCGTGGTCGCGGACGTGTTCTCCCGGGCGGTGCACGGGAACAAGCACGTGTTCAGGATACCCCAGTACGTTACCGGAGAAGTCGGCGAGTTCCCGTATTTCCTGATGCTGGCCATTCTGTGCGGCGTGGTCTCGCTCCTCTTCTTTCAGCTCCGCCGCGCATCCGGATTTCTTTTAACAAAAAAGCTCGGCCTGCGGAACGAATTTGTACGGCTGCTCCCGGTAGCCGCGCTTTTCGGAATAGCGCTTCTCCATTTCCACGAGCTCTATGGCATAGGATACAATACCATTAACGAGGTCCTAAACAGGCACCATTCGCTCGCGTTCGTACTGGCGCTCCTGTTTCTCAAGCTCGTATTCATGGCCCTGTTCCTGGAGGCCGGCTCCTACGGAGGGACCTTCGCGCCATCGCTTATGATCGGCGTTCTGATGGGCCACTCCTTCGCGCTCACGCTAAACTCCCTGTTCGCCCTGTCGCTCGACCCGGTGGTCTTCGCGCTGGTCGGAATGGGAGGGGTGCTCGCCGGAATCAACTCCATCCCTCTGACCTCCATCCTGCTGGTGTTCGAGGTGACTGGGGACTATCACTTCATACTGCCGCTAATGTTCGTTTCCATTATATCCTATTTGGTGGTGATCTACGTAAACCGCGGGAGCACCTATGCGCTCGAACTGCTGAAGGAGGGGATCGATGTCTCCAGACGGGGGGAGATGGATCTTCTGGGCAAGATCAAGGTTAAAGAGCTGCGAAAGGCCGACTTCGACACGGTTAGCCATCGCACTCCGTTCGCGAAACTTTCCAAAATCCTTATGCACTCGACCTACGGCGATGTGTTCGTGCTGGATGACCGCAAGGAGCTCGCCGGCGTGATATCCCTTCGGCAGGTCAGGCAGGCCATCATGTCGAATGAGCTCACGGATCTATTGATCGCGGGGGACGTCATCGACGAGGTGCCGGTGGTTACGGAGGACGATCCCGTGTCGCTCGCCATGCAGAAAATCGAGGAATACGATCTGGAGACCATTCCGGTGTTGAAGTCGGAGAATGAGCGCATTGTGACGGGCGTGCTGACGCATCGCGATATCATACAGGCCTATAACAGGCTTCTGGACGTGTGGGCTACCGACCAATTCCTGACGGACACGAGGCGCGAACGAGGCTGACCCCGCGTTTTTCGGCATTGTACTTGACTTTTATTCATCGTAAAAAGAATTAAAGCGACAAAAGGGAATCTCTAAAGATTAACTTTTAAGATCCCATAAATTGTAAAGTCGGCAAAATCAGCGCTGGCGCTTCCCCCGCCTCAGGCGGGCGAAAAATCTTGATAATCAGAGATTGCCAAAATATTGAGCTGTGAGGTGTTCCATGACGGAGCGCGGATATTTATTCAAGGATATAGAATCCAAATGGCGGAAGCGCTGGGAGGATGACAGGGTATTCGAATCGCGGCGCGACCCCGACAGAAAAAAGTATTATCTGCTGGAGATGTTTCCCTATCCGTCGGGCCGGCTTCACATGGGCCATGTACGAAATTATTCCATAGGCGATCTCATGGCGCGCTTCAAGCGCATGCGCGGATACAACGTACTGCACCCCATCGGCTGGGACGCGTTCGGGCTTCCGGCCGAGAACGCGGCGATAAAGGAGGGCATCCCGCCGTTCCGCTGGACGCTCGACAATATCGGCCACATGAAGGAGCAGTTCGGCAAGCTGGGGGTGTCATACGACTGGACGAGGGAGTTTGCCACCTGCGACCCCAATTATTACCGCTGGAACCAGTGGGTTTTTCTGAAGATGTACGAGAGGGGGCTGGCGTATAAAAAGAAGGCCTCGGTGAACTGGTGCCCTTCGTGCAATACGGTGCTCGCCAACGAACAGGTGGTGGACGGGCTGTGCTGGCGCTGCGAGTCGAACGTTTTGCAGAAGGAGCTGGAGCAATGGTTCTTCAAGATTACCGATTACGCCGAGGACCTGCTCAAAGGGCATGATGAGCTTGGCGACGGCTGGCCCGAGCGGGTCGTGACCATGCAGCGCAACTGGATAGGGCGTTCGACCGGCCTTACGGTTAAATTCAGGCTCGAGAGCGGGGAGGATTTCCCCATCTATACGACCAGGCCGGATACGGTATTCGGCGTTACCTTTATGGTCATTGCGCCCGAACATTCACTTCTGGACCGAGTCGGGGACCCCAGGGTCCGCGAATTCATCGAGCGCTTCAAGTCGCAGCCGCTGGTCGACCGGCTTTCGGACGAAAAGGAAAAGGAAGGCGTGGACACCGGCCTCAAGGTGATCAATCCCTTTAATGGCGACATCGTCCCGCTTTACGTCGGCAACTTCGTGCTGATGGAGTACGGTACAGGGGCGATCATGGCGGTTCCGGCGCACGACACGCGCGACTTCGCCTTCGCGAAGAAATACGGGATTCCGGTAAAGCTCGTAATCGACCGCCCCGGCGAATCCCTGTCGGTATCGACCATGGAGGACGCCTATGTGGAGGACGGCGTATGCGTGAACTCCGGTCCCTTCGACGGCCTTGGAAACCGCGAGGCCATGTCGAAGATCTCGGACTACGCCGAGGAAAAGGGCTTTGGAAAACGCGCCGTAACCTACCGCCTTCGGGACTGGCTGATCTCCCGCCAGCGCTACTGGGGCTGCCCCATTCCCGTGGTCTATTGCGATAAATGCGGGCCCCAGCCGGTAAAGGAGGAGGAGCTGCCGGTTGTACTTCCCACCGATGTGGAGTTCCGGGGCGATTCGCGTTCCCCTCTCATCTTTATGGATGATTTTATCAAGACGAGCTGTCCCAAATGCGGGGGCGCCGCGAGGCGGGAGACGGACACCATGGACACCTTTGTGGACTCGTCGTGGTACTTCGCCAAATTCACCTCGCCGAAATCCAGCGGCATGTTCGACCAAGAGGAGGTTAACTACTGGATGCCGGTGGACCAGTACATCGGCGGCATAGAGCATGCGTGTTTGCACCTCCTGTACGCGCGCTTTTTCAACATGGTGCTAAACGACCTGGGGGTCGTAAACTGCCGCGAGCCCTTCACCAGGCTCCTCACCCAGGGGATGGTGATAAAGGAAGGCGCCAAGATGAGCAAGTCCAAGGGGAACATAGTGGACCCCGATAAAATAATCGAGGAATACGGCGCGGACACGGCGCGGCTTTTCATGCTATTCGCCTCTCCGCCGGAGAAAGACCTCGACTGGTCCGACAAGGGCGTTGAGGGCTGTTCCCGTTTTATTGGACGGGTATGGCGCGTAGTTTCCAAATACGCCGCCGACTATACGGCCGAGCGTTGCGCCGCGGAAGCGGCCCTTTCGGACGAGCTTCGGGCGCTGCGCATAGAGCTCCACCGCACCATGAAGATCGTTACCCACGATATCGAGGAACGCCTGCAATACAATACCGCCATAGCCCGATTGATGGAGCTTGTAAACGCGCTCTACCAGCTTCCCGACTCCGAGGCGGCCACGCCGGACGGCAAAAAAGTCCTTTCCGAGGTCTTCGACAGCCTGATTCCAATGCTCTCACCCTTCGTACCCCATGTCGCCGAGGAGATGTGGGCCATGCTTGGGCACAAGGAGCTCCTTGTAAATCAACCCTGGCCCGCCTACATAGAGGCGCTTTCGGTCAGAGATGAGATCGAGATCGTCTTCCAGGTAAACGGCAAGAACCGCTCCAAGGCCCCGGTCGCGCCGGACATCTCGAAGGATGAGATGGAAAGGCTTGCGCTCGCGGACCAGCGAATCGGCGATTTTATCGCGGGAAAACAGGTTGTTAAGGTAATAGTCGTTCCGGGGAAGCTCGTCAATATCGTCGTTAAATAAACGGATAAGGCCTCACCAGCGAAAAGGCCGGGTTAATCCCGGCTTTTTTATGAATAAGGAGTTGCGTTATTTGCGCGCAAATATATTATTTTCGATATATGAACGAGCGCAATAAGGGTCCGTTACCTTGTCGTTCGCCAATCGGAGTGTCAGAATGAAAGTCGACAGCCCCTCGATCCATATCGCCTTTCGTTTCCATGTCAATTTTTACCATTCCTACCGCGGCGATACGGCCGATGAACTCGGATTCGGAAAGGACATCCGCGTGATTCGCCGCATCATAGAGGTCCTCGATTATTATAATTCGAGTGGGGTTCCGGTAAGGGGGACCTGGGATTTCGAGAACTATTTTTCGCTGCAGCTCATAATGCCCAAGCACTGCCCGGATATCATCGATTCCATATCGAGGCGTGTTCGTAAGGGATCGGACGAGATACAGGTGATGTCTTACAATAACGGCATGATAAACGCACATACGGCGTCCGAGTTCGACGCGGCGATCTCCCGTGCGCTGTCCAACGACGATGGTTCCGGGGTGGCGGATATATTCGGTTCGTTTTCACCGATGGTCCGTCCGCAGGAGATGATGTACAATCCGTCTCACCTGTCGCTCTATCCCCGGCACGGGATAGAGGCCATAAGCCTATATTATAGCGCCATCCCCTTCAACGCGTTCAGCGCCTTTGTAAGGCCGCTCTCGGTTGCGGAAAGGCATAATCCCCTCCGGCTTAGGTCTCCAGGAAGCGAGGGGGAGATGGTCCTATTGCCGGCATATAATCCAGGCGATCTAATAGACAATATCTCGCTTCGCCGTTGGGTGAAGCGCCTGCGAAGGAGGCAGCTTGGCATGCGAAGCCCGGTCGATCTGTTGATCCTTATGGACATGGACGCGGACGACGAGTTCTGGAGCGGTATAGAGGTTCCGCTCGTCTCCCGAGTCTATTCGGTGGGGAGAGGGCTTCGCGGGCTTATCGAGAGCGTACTCGATCTGGATTATATCCGATTCACAACCCCCTGCAAGTATCTGGATGATCACGCCCCGGTCGGCGCCGTGGAAATCGGACAGGATACGGCGGACGGGAGTTTTGACGGGATGGCGAGCTGGGCGGAGAAATGGGAGAACCAGGCCCTGTGGACCGGCATAGAGCGCTCGCGATTGCTTGAGCTGCATGCGCGCCGACTGATGGAGAAGGCTTCAGAGCGCGCCGCTCGAAAGCCCAGGAGCCTTCTTTCCGCCTCTTTCGAGGAGAGGCTGCGTTCCCTTTCCTCCACGCATTTCGGGATGGCGGCGCCGGTGATGAACCGGGCCAGACTCTTGGCGGCTGCGGAGATCGTGAAGCTCTCGGTGGTAAAAGCGGAGGTTTCGCTTTCCATGATGATCGAAGCGCGAAGGCCCGAGACTCGAGGCCTACGGCTTTTAGATTTTAAGCGGGGGGTCGACCATGGTTCGATAAGTTACAAAAAGCGCTCGTCGAGGGCCCTTGTGCGCGTTCCGTTGAGGCCCGGGGTACTTAGTGACGGCATGCACTTTTTATCCGATGAGTCCGGGCGGGCCGTTCCGTCCGCGTTAAGGAAGGGCGAGTGGGGCGAGGAGCTCGTTTTCGTCACTCGCATGAGGGCGGGAGGGGAAAAGGCATACCGCCTCGAGACCGGCGAAGGCCGGAAGAAGACGCTCCGTATTAAAAGCCCGGTGCTCGCCGGGGCCGGTTCGCTTTCGAACGAATCCATCTCCATATCGTTCGATTCCAGGGGCTCGCTGAAGGGGCTTTCGTTCCATGGCGATACCTTTTTTGGGGCAGGCTCCATGCGCACGGGCGTTCGCTACTCCAACAATCGCCGCGAAATTGAGAGGTGGTCGAGCGTCGAAGAGAATCTTTCGGGGGGCGGCCTTATCGGCGCGATAAGGATGCTCGGCGAGCTCGGTTTCGGGCGGGGAGAGAGGCACAGGCTCTGGGTGGAGAGGGAGATCCTCCTCGCCTCCGGTCTGCCTTATCTTTATATAGACCAGACCGTTCACTATCCCTATACGGGATTTTTCGGATACAATCCAGGCCGCGCTCGTCGGCTTCAGAGGAAATGGGATACCAGATGGAGGGAGGTAATGCCGCTCGAGATAGAGCCCTCTTTCAGGGGCTCCCCGGAAAGGGAGCTGCGTGTATGGAAGCACGATTATTTGGATAATGTGAGCTCCTATGCACTCGATTACGGGCGCTTTTCGAAAAACAGACAGCTCGATTCCTGCAACAACCACATCACGAACGGCTGGGTGGCCGTCTCGAACGGGGAGCGGGGGCTGCTGGTGGCGCAGACGGCCGATATGCTTTGCTCGCCGGCCTTCTGCCCGCTAAGAACTCGCAAAGACCGCGAAGGGCTGCGCGTCATAATGAATCCATTCGGAAGCTATACCGGTAGGCAGTACCGCTATCCGGGCACCTATAGCGGGCTTGGCTGGATGGCGGCGGTCCGCTTTTCGGCCTCCGACCATATCGGGCCCTATGCGCCTTCATTCAATGGGAGGACTCAGCGCTTCCGCTTGATGATAGCGCCGTACAGGGGGGACGCTCCGCCGGAGGATATACGGGCGGACGCGGCGGCATTCGCGTATCCGTACCTTGCCCTGGGCGATGGCCGCTTCTTTGCCGCCCCGGCCAACCGTTCATGGGGGATGATTGACGACAGCTTATTCGATTGATGGGGAGTGACCGATATGGAGATTCCTTTTCGTGTGGGCCTCGACGGTAAGGTCGCGGTAGTGACCGGCGGGGCGGGCGTACTCTGCGGCTTGTTCGCCTCGGCGCTCGCCGAGTGCGGGGCACGGGTGGCGGTATTGGACCTTAAGGGGGAGGCCGCGGCCCGAAAGGCCCGGGAGATAGGCTCCGGGGGCGGCACGGCTATAGGCGTGGAGGCCGACGTGCTCGACGCGGGGAGCCTTCGCAAGGCCGCGGATAGGGTGAGGGCGGAGTTCGGGAGATGCGATATTCTCGTCAACGGGG
>Ga0302240_1000156_pt1 | contig 77714 bp, 72 predicted proteins | sample AAG_UR_His_MG_FD_193538 | JGI IMG/M metagenome (GOLD analysis project Ga0302240, IMG submission 193538) | Enriched activated sludge microbial communities from anaerobic digester in WTTP, New Holstein, Wisconsin, United States - AAG_UR_His | ecosystem: Engineered > Bioreactor > Anaerobic >... | reverse complement strand
TGAGGGTCGCGACCCCAAAACGCTACTTCCTGACCATTGTCAAGCAGCACTTTGACCAGCGCTGTGCCCCAGCTGCCGGTTCCTAAAACCGCAATCTTCAAGATTTCACTTCCTTCTTCTCCCTGACGATAAAACGTATTGGCGTTCCAATAAAGTCGAAATTCTTTCTCAGGAAGTTTTCAATATAGCGGACGTAAGAAAAATGGGCCAGCTCCTGGTCGTTCACAAACAGGATGAAAGTCGGTGGTTTGACAGAGGCTTGAGTCATATAATAGATCTTAAGGCGCTTGCCTTTATCCGACGGCGGCTGAGTCAGCATAACAGCCTCGTTGAGGACGTCGTTCAGCATGCCGGTCGAAATGCGCTTGGCGCACTCAGTTGAAACGTGCTTGATCGTGTCGAGCAATTTAAACAGTCTCTGCTTCGTGACCGCTGAGACGAAAAGGATTGGCGCGTACTGCATATACGCCAGCTCATTGCGCACCAATTTTTCGAATTGGTTGAATGTGTAGTTATCCTTCTCAATCAGATCCCACTTGTTGACGACAATAACGACGCCTTTGCCGGCTTCATGGGCATACCCGGCAATCTTTTTGTCTTGTTCAGTCACACCTTCTGTGGCATCCAGAACCAAGAGGCAGACGTCCGCCCGCTCAATCGCTGTCAGCGCTCTCAAAATACTGTATTTTTCAATGCTTTCATTGACACGGCTTTTTCTTCGAATGCCTGCGGTGTCGATAAAGACATACTGATCTTCGCCGTATTCGAAAGGGGTATCAATGGCATCCCGGGTCGTACCGGCAATGTCGCTGACGATGACGCGCTGCTCTCCCAAAATACTGTTGATCAGTGAGGATTTCCCTGCGTTTGGCTTTCCAATGACCGCAACGTGGATCGTTTCATCTTCCCCTTCTTCTTCCGATGGTTTTGGAAAATGCTTGACGATTTCATCCAACAAATCTCCGAGTCCCAGGACATTGATGGCAGAAATGAGGAACGGCTCGCCGAGTCCTAAATTGTAATAATCATAGTAAAACTCATTTGGCAGCGCATTGTCCACTTTGTTGACTGTTAGAATGACAGGTTTCCCTGCCCTTTGGAGCATGAGGGCAATTTCTTCATCCCCTGTGGTATAAGATGCTTTACCGTCGATCATGAAGAGTATGACGTCTGCAGTATCAATGGCAATCTGCGCCTGCTCGCGCATCTGCGATAAAATGATATCTTTCGAATCCGGCTCAATGCCCCCGGTATCGATCATGGTGAATCTGTAGTCGAGCCATTCGGCATCGACGTAGATTCTGTCTCTGGTGACGCCTGGTGTATCCTCGACAATGGAAATTCTCTTTCCTGCTACCTTATTAAAAAATGTTGACTTGCCTACGTTAGGTCGACCAACGACAGCAACAATTGGCTTTCTCATTTTGTTCACTCCTGAATTTTTGTTTCCACAAGGCTTAAGTGGATGCCTTCTGAATCAGATCGATCAGTTGATCGATCAATGCTTGCCCTTCCACTTTGACAGGTATCACTTCGGCTTCAAGCTTTTCACTCAAGCCAGCTACAGACCAGTCGTCCAAAAATACTGTTTCCTCCGACTTCAGCATGGCTTCCGGCATCAGCACCCATTTGAGATTTTGTTTCGACTTCAGCGTTTCATAGAGATCCGCTCCGGTCACCAGTCCCGCCACCGTAATGGTGTCGCCAAAAAATCGGTTGACGATGGGATGTATCCTGAGCTCCAAATTGGGCAGACGCTTCATGACGGCTTCTGCCAAGCTGGCCATAAAGTCACCGGCTAAGGTACCGGTCACCAGATCTACCGTGACCATCGGCAAAAACGCATTTGCACTATCTTTGTCAGGCTTTGACGGAAGATGCTCAAGGGCACTTAAGACTTCGGTGCCAAATTTCCGGATTAAACCGACGCCATTTTCGAGTTGCCTGAAGCCCTCGTAAGCTTCATAAGCCGGCACTTCCCGCTTTGCTGTCAGATAGAACTCGTCTGACAGATGAATAAATCTGCTGCCTCGTTGCTCGAGAAATTTGACCTGCCACTGAGTGACCTGATCGATGAGGTCGGATGCCGACTTTTGATCGTAGAGGGTTAATAGCGCAAGGCCTTCCCTGAACTTCGTCATGCCCACCGGCACAGCGGCGACGCTGACCAGGTTGGGACCCATCTTCGAAAGATCGCCCAGTGTTCTGTCGAGCTCTGTACCGTCATTGACGCCGGGAACGAGCACAATCTGCCCATTGACTTCTATTCTGTTGTCGGTCAGCCTTTTTAGCCTGCTCAAAATATCCCCCGCGAACCGATTGTTCAGCATTTGTTGCCGCAGCTCCGGATTGGTTGTGTGGATGGAGACATTTACCGGACTCAGCTGATAGTCTATCATTCTGTCAAGATCCTGGTCTTTGACATTCGTCAGAGTAACATAGTTCCCCTGCAAAAAAGAAAGTCTGGAATCGTCATCCTTGAAATAAAGGGACTGGCGCATGCCTTTTGGCAACTGATCGATAAAGCAGAAGATACAGTTATTATGACAGTGCTTGGCATCATCCAGAATTGGGTTACCGAATTCAATGCCTATCTCTTCATAAAAGTCCTTTTCTATTTCGAGTGCCCAGACCTCGCCATCAGGTTTCATGACTTCAATCTCAATCTCATCATCCCCGGAGTAAAACAAAAAATCCAGGACGTCCCTTATTTCTTTGCCATTAATGGTCAGCAAGCGGTCGCCTGCCTCAATTTCAAGTTCCTCAGCAATGGAACCAGCTTCAACTTTGGAAATGATATGTCCACGATCCTTGCTCACACGATCACCTCATTGTGCTCATTGAGGCACGCAAACGCGGCCATCCTGCCGGTATGGCCGCCGTCTCTTCTATTTGAAAAGAAACTGTCGTCACATAGAGTACATAGTGGAGATACTTCTATGGCCTCTGCAGGGATCCCGCAAGAAATCAGAATTTCCGCATTGATCCCCTTTAAGTCAATCTTATGCTTGTTGTCAAAAGGCACCAAATGCTCCGGATAAGCCTCAAAGAGGCTGGAAACATCAAAGCCAACTTCATAGCAGCATACGCCAGCAGCCGGCATAACAACGGCACTTAAGGCTTCCGGGCGGCTTCCATATTCCTTGATCATACCCTTGACCAGCGCCTCAGCGGCGCGAAGAGAAGTCCCTTTCCAACCGCTGTGGCAGAGTCCGACAGCTTTATGCTGCGGATCATAAACGAGGATGGGTACACAATCCCCGTAAAAGGTGATCAGCAGCACGCCGGGCTCATTCGTCATCAGAATGTCAGTTTCCGGAAAAACAGAAAAATCAGGCTCAAAGCTCGATTCAGGCGGCTCCTTGCCTAGTACAGCATAGCGCGTGCCATGAACCTGCCTGGTCACTGCTACCTTCCACGGACGAACCGGCAATGCGCGGATCATGGCTCTCATATTTACAATGGCCTTGTCATCAGGTTCGTTCGCCAATATCCCCATATTGTTGCTTTCAAAGATACCTTCGCTGATGCCGCCATGACGTGTTGTCATCCCGGCTATCAGCTCTGGAAATTTTTCCAATGATTGAAACGTTATATTTGACATTTTAAGTCCTCACTGCCCGGGGCGCTTTTTTTCGTTTAAAAGTTTGGTTAATTCGTCTACGAAAGTATTTATGTCTTTGAACTGTCTGTAGACTGACGCAAACCGGACATAAGCTACTTCGTCCAACTCCTTCAGTTTGAGCATCACCAGCTCCCCGATAGCTTGGGACGACACTTCCCGATCCAGAGTATTTTGGAGTTTTTTCTCAATCCAATCCACCAAATGTTCAATCTGCTCCATGGACACAGGTCGTTTTTCGCACGCCCTGATAATGCCGCCCAGAAGTTTGTTTCGGTTGAAGGACTCCCTGGTCGTGTCTTTTTTGACGACGACAAGCGGTACTTCTTCAATTTTTTCATAGGTTGTAAAGCGGTTCCTGCACTGGGTACATTCACGTCTTCTCCGGATCGACGCGCCCTCATCCGCAGGGCGTGTATCAATGACCTTTGTTTCACTGTCACCACAATATGGACAATTCAAGTACGCTCTCCCCCTACTAACAAAAGACCACCTGAGAACAGGTGGTCCCAGACTGAAGGCTCAATGGTTTTCAGTCGACTTGTTACCTTCTTTTTCTTAAAAACGGTGGAATTTCAAATTCTCCGGATTCATTGCCGCCGGAGCTCTTTACGACGTTCTGAACTGGCACAGCAGCTTCCTGAACCACTGGTGTTTCAACTACCGCAGGTGCTTCTTCCTGGACGACAGCCGGTTCTGCCTTGACTTCCTGCGCTGCCTTTTTAATGACATCTTCAAATCCGGTTGCAATAACCGTTATTCTAATCTCGTCCTTGATAGTTTCATCAATCACCGCGCCAAAGATTATATTCGCATCTTCATCCGCTTCTCTGGCGACAATTTCAGCCGCTTCATTAATTTCCAAAAGTCCCAGGCTAGGACCGCCCGTAATGTTTAAAAGAACGCTTTTTGCGCCATTGATCGTCGTTTCCAGGAGCGGGCTGTGAATCGCCTGTTTGGCAGCCTCAACGGCCCTGTTGTCGCCGCTGGCACGACCAACGCCCATATGCGCGAGACCGCGTTCAAACATGATCGTTTTAACGTCAGCGAAATCCAAATTGACAAGGCCAGGAATCGCAATTAAATCCGTGATGCCCTGAACACCTTGTTTAAGTACGTCATCCGCGATTTTAAACGCTTCGACTATGGAAGTCCGCTTATCCACAACCTCGAGGAGTCGGTCATTTGGAATTGTGACCAAGGTATCCACACGTTTTCTTAGCTCATCAATGCCTCGCTCGGCGTGGGTCATGCGGCGCTTGCCTTCAAATGTAAACGGTTTGGTGACTACTCCAACCGTTAAGATTCCCATTTCTTTTGCAATTTCAGCAATGATTGGAGCTGCACCCGTACCAGTGCCGCCGCCCATGCCAGCAGTGATAAAGACCATATCCGCCCCTTGAAGCGCCTGATAGACATCATCACGGCTCTCTTCCGCCGCCTTGCTGCCAATTTCTGGGTTCGCGCCAGCGCCGAGGCCCCTTGTCAGCTTTTCACCAATCTGAATTTTATATTCTGCTCTTGAATTATAGAGTGCTTGCTTATCCGTATTTATGGCTATAAACTGAACACCCTTCAGGCTAGCCTCAATCATACGATTGACAGCATTGCTGCCGCCGCCGCCGACGCCGACGACCTTAATCTGGGCAAATTGTTCCATATCGATATCAAATTCCAACACTATTTAGCCCCCTCGTCTATTCTATGTCATTCATCTTGTGTTTTCGCTAAATATTAATTTAATAATACCACAACATATTGTACATAAGAATATCTTTAATCAAATTTGATACCTTTTTCACGTATTTTTTGTCATTTTCTGCCGATAACTGGTAATGATATCCCTGCGTATGATCGCCAGGTTATTAAACAACCTCACACCGAAGGCAAATACGGCAGCATAATAAATTGGCACGCCTAAATTATCACCTATATAGGCGAGAAACGCAGCGAGTATGGCGTTGGTGAAAAAACCGCTGACAAAGATCACCATGTCAAAGGTTCCATCTCTTGATGTCCGAATGGCACCAAACACGGAGTCGATCGCTGCCAGAATGGCGACAGAAAAATAAATTGCAAAGCTGGTTGTAACTGATAATGGTATCAGGTAGCCAATACCAAGTCCGACAATAATGCCAATGACAGCGATGATCATGGTTTGATTTCCTCCAACAGGTTCAAATAAAGGGGATTTTCAAATTCCGTATAGGCTGGAATTTTAACATTGATGCTGGAATTAACCTCAACGTAAAGTCCAATTTGCCGCAGCAATCCGGCATAACCGCTTGGTCCCTCAGCCACTTCTATCAGTCGATCTCTGTTGCCTATGGCAGTTATAACGTAAGGCTGAGCGAAAACCTGGTTATTGATCAGTATGGTAGGACCCGTACAATAGAGTTCGGTTTTTCCCAGCAGAATTCTTTGGTTATTAATGGCGATGGCTTCAGCACCGGCATTTCTTAAATCGTCGATCAGTGCTCTGATGTCATAGTCGTGTACTATGAGTGTGTTCGGATCCTCACCTTCCTGTAAGTCTCTTTCACCATCTGAGACGATAATTACGACACCTGGACCAGCCAGCGGTGCATACCCGGAAAAGGCTTTATAAAGTCGTATTTCTTCCATCAGCACCGACTCGAAGGACACATTCGGATCTTGAGCTGACTCATATTGCTCCGACTTTTGTAGCAATTGATTCTTTAGTGCCACTAAACGCTCAATTTCTGCCTTTTCCTTTTCGATAGTTCTTTGAAGTCCGTCAAGATCAGAAATCTGAACGTATTTAAATCCGAGGTTGGTGACCTTCAGCTGAAGCGCGATCAGAATTCCCAGCGTGATCATCAGCATCATAATTATGGCTTTACTGCGATTCACTTTCACCGGACTTCCCCCATCTGCTTACTGCTGAACAATATTGGCATAGCGAAATTCAACTGCGCCCGCGTATTTCAATATAGTGACTTTCTCCATGCGTTTTACTTCTACGATATATTTCCGGTCCCTGAGCTCAGAAACAATACCCATTCTATTGGTGATGGCATTTTCAAGCGTGACGTTGTTCCCAATCGCCCGGATGACGAGAGGAAGATTCTGGGGGATTTTGTTGACATTGATATTCTCCCCTGCTGCTCTGATTTCAGTGGTGCTGAGCACTCTTTGGTCATTAATGCTTATAGCTTCAGCGCCTGCCGCATTCAGTTCATTGACCATGGATAAGATCAGTTCATAATCATAAACCAGATTGGATTCGTAAGCCGAATCAATGGACCTCTGAGGATTGTCTATCAAAACCTCAATGCCCTGGCCCGCGACATCCACGAGGCCTGATAACGCTTTATACTTGTTGAGGTCTTCATTCAAGTTTTTAATGAGGACACTGCCCCTGGATTCCGTTTCTTCGATTTCTTTCAGCCGGGCATCCAAGGTCTCGACTTCGCTCTGAAGCAAATCCCGCTCATTTTTCAATTTTGTAAGCTCTGTCACAAGCTGTGTGGACTTTTGGATTGGACTTAAGCCCTGGAGTACATTTTTTTGTACTGTTTTAAACTGTATGGCCACAAAAATGCCGAGAACAATACAGATCAAACCAATCATCAGCTGATCTTTTCCGATTTTCACGCGGGTTGACCTCCTATTGATCAAACGGTTTAAATGTTGGAAGGCCTTCCGTACTGACATCAATCAGCCCAGTCGAAGTGCCTTTCTCTTTTAGATTTTCATAAATCACGACAAAATTATTGAACCTGCGCTCAACATTTTCAACTTCGCCAAAACTGCCCTTTATACCATCTTCTGTTTGGATCTGAACACTTCCATCTTCATACTCTATCATATTTGTAAAGGTCAAGTGAGATTTTTTCATCAAAAAAACCAAATCTACGGTGTGGTCTAAAATCGACTGATTCTCCACTTTGATTTTCTCGCCAATTTTGAACTCTTTAAACCTAAATCCTGAGACACCGACCGCTTCAGGCGGTGAATCATCGACGCCAAGGACCCGCAGTGACTCATCCAAAAGGATATAAAATCCGCTGTTGTATATGCTTAAGAAAGGGGTCCTGTAGGTCAGATTCAGCTCTATGCCGGATGGTAAAATCTTACTGACTTCAGCTTTCTCAATAAATGGATGTGTCATCAGCTGTTGTTCGAGGCTGTGTTCAGACATCAGAAACACCAAGTTTTTACCCTTGGCAAGGCCCATTTGCTCAATGAGGATCTCCTCAGTCATGTAGATATTTGGCGTATAAATCAGTGTCTTCAAGCGAAAAAAATCGGTCATGAAGAGGCTGACTGTAAAAAGAGCCATTCCTGCCGCCAAGATCACAACGGCAACTGTAATGGATTTTGAAGGAGAATTCATTGACGCTTCCGTATTCATGGCTCATATCACCTCGCTGACAACACCTGAACGATGTCCTTTACAATGGCCGCGGCCGCGTCCTCATGTTGGATCGCCGCGAATTTAGACTTCATTTTTTCCAATTTTTCCGGATGATTGATCCAATCGTTAATCATACCGACAATTCTAGTGTCACTCAAATGCCGTTCAGGGAGTAAAACGCTGACACCGGCGCGTTCCAGGGATCTTGCGTTGTATTCCTGGTGGTTTTCACTGACATTTGGTGATGGAATTAAAATAGAAGGTGTCGAAACCGCGCAGAGCTCCGCAATAGTCGTTGCCCCTGCCCTGCTGATGACAAGGTCTGCCGCTGCCAAATACTGCGGCAGATCATAAAGATATGGCACTACCTTCAGATGATTGACCAACTTGAACTCATTTTGCTCAAGCAGTTTCATATAGCGTTCATAATGGGCTTTTCCAGTGACATGAATAATCCTGACTCTGGACTGATGTCTGTATTGATTCATTACCAGCATCATGGTCTCGTTCAGTTTTTTTGCACCGCCGCTTCCGCCAAAAGAAAGGACCACAAATTCGTCCTCTATTCCGATCTTTGACCTGCACTCAGCCTTGTCCAGATGTTTAAACTGTTCCCGAACCGGATTTCCAGTCAGGAGCGCTTTCTCAGGATGCTTAAGAGATGAAAGGGTCTCAGAAAAACTGATATAAGTCCTTTTAACTCTCTTTTCAAGCATGCGGATTGTTTTTCCCGGATGGACATTCTGCTCATGGATCGCAGTAAATCTCCCGGAAAGCGCACCAGCTAAAACAACAGGCCCGCTTACATAACCTCCAGTACCGAAAACGAGATCCGGATTGAATTTCTTGATCAGACCGTAAGCATTGAAAAGCGCACCAACTGCCTTATACGTCGTTTCTAAAATATCTCCCGGCGTTTTTTTCTGAAAGCCTTTGACATCGAGGCCTACAAAGCGGAATCCTGCCTTTTCTACAATATCTTTTTCAAGGCCGCGCTTTGACCCAATATAAAGCACCTCAAGGTCGGGATCCGCCTTTTGAAAAGCTTCAATAACCGCCAGTGCTGGATAAATATGGCCACCGGTACCGCCACCGGTAACTGCAATTCGCATATTCAGGACTCCCTTTGCTTCGTTTGAATGGATTTTGACTGTTTTGAAATGTTCAGCATGATCCCCATGGCAATCATAAGCATCAGCAGAAAGTTGCCGCCATAGCTTATGAAAGGCAACTGAAGTCCTGTTACAGGCATGGATGACGTCACAACCGCCACATTGATAATGGTGTGGATAGCGAGCATAGCTGTAATACCAGTCGCGAGAAACATGCCGTACTGATCTGGTGCATTCATGGCAATGCGGATGCATCTATAGATCAGGAACAGAAATAATAAAATTAGAAAGGACGAACCGACAAACCCCAGCTCCTCACCAACCGTAGCAAAAATAAAGTCATTTTGGGGTTCCGGAATATAAAGCTTGTTTAAAGTACTTTGGCCAAGTCCGACACCAAAAAGTCCGCCTGAACCTAAGGCATACAGGGACTGGATGACCTGCCACCCATCGCCAAAAGTATCTTTAAACGGATCAAGAAAGGTCAGGAAGCGTCTGGCACGCCATTCACTGGATAAAATTGCCGCATAGATTCCAACTCCACCGGCTGCGCCAAGGGTCATGAGCTGAAATATATTGACACCTGCAACAAAGGCCATTGCCATGAGAATCCCGCTTATCGTAATGGCATTGCTGAGATTAGGTTGTTTATAAATCAATACGAAATAAGCACCCACTATGATGAGGACTGGTAATAATCCTGATGAAAACTTATGCATTTTTCTCTGGCGATTTTCAAGAAATCCAGCCATATAGAGGATCGCTGCCATTTTTGCGAATTCACTCGGCATAAATGTCAGCGGGCCTATGTCCACCCACCTGACTGCGCCGTTAACTTCTTTACCGAGTGGCGTAAACAGGAGTCCTAAAAAGATAAAGCTGGCAATAAACAAGAAAAACGCAATTTTCCTGTAAAATTTATAATCAATCAAAGAGAAAAATATCATGGCGACAACGCCGGCACCTGCCCAGACCAAATGCTTTTCAAGAAAGAGATACTTGTTTTCCCATTTAGCCATGGCGTAATAAAAGCTTGAGCTGAAGACCATCATGACACCTGTGAATACTAAAAGCATCACCACTACCAGCAAAGCATAATCTATGCCTTGAGTTTCATTTTTCACGACCTTCACCTCAATTCAATGACACAGCGCTTAAAGTGCTCTCCTCGTCTTTCAAAGTTCTCATACATATCCCAACTCGCACACGCCGGCGACAAAAGTACCGCACCGCCTTCAGGCGCGCATGCTTCTGCCAGGACCACGGCCTCATCCATAGTCGCAACACGGGACACGTTTTCAAAGCCAAGCTTTTGCGCGGTCTCTTCAATAAGCGCCGCTGTTTCACCAAGCACAATAAGTTTTATAATACGACCGCCAAAGGCTTCTATCAATTCATCAAACGTACTGCCTTTGTCCATTCCACCTGCGATCAGGACCGTAGGACGCGTCATTGCTTCAACCGCTTTAATGGACGCGTCTGGATTGGTTCCCTTGGAATCGTTGTAATAATAAACGTTATTAACTTCACGAACAAATTCAATGCGATGCTCTACACCTTGAAAAGACTTTAGCACTGTGGCAATTACCTCAGGCCTTAATCCCGCGAAGTAGGCAATTCCGGCTGCCGCCAAAGCATTTTCAAGATTATGGCTGCCGGGGATAAAAATTTCACTTTTGTGAACGATCCTTTCTCTAATACCGTACTTTGCATCCACCAAGATCAAATCACCGGAAACGGAATCACAAAAGACGCCGTCCTCCACCTCCGCTTTTCTGCTGAACAACGTGACTCTGGCGCCGGTTTTCGCCGCACGTTCCTTGAGTGCCAAGGTCTCGGGATTATCAGCGTTTAAAAGAACAACATCCCCTGCCGCAGCATTTTCAAAAATTCTGCACTTGGCGTCAATGTAATTTTCCATGGTTTTATGTCTGTTTAAATGATCCGGTGTCACATTCAGGATAGCTGAGACGGATGGATGAAACGCATGAATGGATTCGAGCTGAAAGCTGCTGACCTCAGTGATCCAGCAGGTCTCATCCGTGGACGTCGACGCAAGCTCGACAACAGACTGACCAATATTTCCGGCTACGATGGCATGTTTACCCGCCGCTTTGAAAATTTCCCCGGTCAACGCCGTGGTAGTAGTTTTTCCGTTTGTGCCGGTGATAGCGAAAAACTTTCCCTCTGCAAGCCTGAAACCGAGTTCGAGTTCACCAATAATTTCAATTCCGGCTGATTTTGCTGCCGTAATATAGGGCAGATCCATGGGTACACCGGGGCTGACGAGGATCAGATCGTAGTTTGTGATTTCTTCAACCTTGGGATGCCCGCCAAAAAGAGTGTTTCTGTAACAGCCTGCCAAAGTAGGCAAAATACTGTCGAAGGCTTCTGCCGATTTCAAATCATTCAAATCAACTGAGTAACCTAACTGATTCAATGCCTTAACTGCCGGAATCCCCGACTTGGCGAGTCCAACGACTAACGCTCTCTTCTCTCCTGTCATTCCATTGCCCCCTTATAGACGCAGCAGCCACAAACTGAGTAAACAGCCTAGCGCGGTCACAGCGTTGAATACAACGACTACTTTTGTCTCATGCCAGCCTGACAACTCAAAATGGTGATGAAGTGGCGCCATTTTAAACAAGCGCTTTTGTCTGAGTTTGTACGACCCCACCTGAAGCACGACACTGACTGTCTCGATGACATAAATCACCCCAAAAATAAGGATCCAGAGCACCGTCCCTGTTGAAAGCGACAATGCGGTTACAGCGCCGCCGAGGGCCAGTGAACCCACATCACCCATAAAAACCTTGGCGGGGTAGCGGTTAAAAAAGAGAAACGCTGTCAACCCGCCCGCCAAAATTGAAGCAAGTTCGCCATTTTCAAAAGCGCCCAAGCGGTAGGAGATCACCGCTAAGGTCAATGACACCAGCGTTGTTACAGAGCCTGCCAATCCATCCAGTCCATCTGTCAGGTTAATACCATTGGAAAGCGCCAGAATCACAAAGGTCACAAACGGATAGTAGAGGATCCCCAGATCCAGCACTTGCCCGGTTCCCGGAAGGAGAATCCCCGTTCCAAAAGCCAAACCGGCATACCAGGCTCCAGCTAAAGCAACAGCGAATTGTCCGACTAATTTTTGCCACGCTCGAAGTCCTAAATTCTTTTTTCGAATAATTTTTAAATAGTCGTCCGCAAAACCGACGACTCCAAGGCCGCCAAACAAGAGTAAAAACAACTTGACTTCCGGTCCAAACCTGCCCCGCATGAGTATGACACCTACGACCGCGGTCATGAAAATCAGACCGCCCATAGTCGGTGTTCCGGATTTTGCCAGATGTGCCTTTGGACCTTCCTCGCGGATGCTCTGACCAAATTTCATTTTTCTCAGCAAAGGGATCAGCGCAAATCCGAGCCCTATTCCAACAGCCAGTGTTAAAGCACCCACCAGCAAATATGTTTGAATCATAAAACGCCTCCACAGTTTCTAAGTTTGCTGATCAATTCTCAAATTTAAGTATCATTCTAAATAGTAGCATTTTTGGACGCCACTGAAATATTAAGCGCCTCAAGTGCTTCTTCCCTGTCATCAAAATGATGTTTGGTTGACCCAATGATTTGGTAAGGTTCATGTCCTTTACCTGCCAGGATCAGAATATCCCCCCGCTCCAACTGATGAATCGCGGATTGAATCGCAATGCGCCGATCAGTCTCAACAAACACCTTATTCATAAGCGCTTCCGGAATACCCGACAAAATCTCCGTCAAAATTGACTCAGGTGTTTCTGATCTCGGATTATCACTGGTCAGATAAACGACGTCTGCCAGCGTCGCCGCAAGCCGACCCATAACCGGTCGCTTCATTCGGTCTCTGTCACCACCACAGCCAAATAAGACGTGAAGTTTGCCCCGCGTCATTTCCCTGGCGATCTCAAGAACGTTCCTCAGCGCGTCTGGCGTATGGGCAAAATCGACGAAAACATCAAAAGGCCACAACCCCTCAATGCGCTCCATTCTGCCTGGTACTGCTTTCAGACTTCCGGAAGAACGAATCACGGCATCAGTTTCAAAGCCAAGCACCGACAAAGTCGCAAAAACTGCCAAAGTATTAAAAACCTGGATTCGTCCGAGCCCAGGAACGCATACCTTTGATTCAGCCTCTGGCATTTTTAGAGTAAATTCAGTACCAAGGGGCGTCCAAGAAATCCCCTCAGCTCTAAAATCACATTCCCCGGACAAACCATAGGTGAGCACCGGCTTCCCAGACGCGCGCAGGCGCTCGACCAGGCGCTTTCCATAAGCGTCCTCCCAGTTGACGACCGAAGTGCCCTGATTCATTTCAAAGAGCCTCAGTTTCGCCTGAAAATATGACTCCATATCTCCATGAAAGTCCAGATGGTCTTCCGTCAAATTCGTGAATACGGCGCATTTAAACTGTGTGTGGTCTACACGCCCTAATTCGAGTCCATGTGACGACACTTCCATAATCAGATGCGACGCGCCGGCATCCACAGCAGCACGAAACAACCTCTGGAGCGCCACCGGCTCGAGTGTGGTGTTCTGTGTTTCAAAAGTCAGATCCCCAATGCGGTTGCCGATGGTTCCAAATACCCCCACCCGCTTCCCTTGACTCTCCAGAGCATCCGCAAGCATTTGAGCCACCGAAGTTTTGCCATTCGTGCCAGTAATGCCAACCACAGTCATAGCTTCAGAGGGATTTTCATAGAAGCGCGAACCCAGGCGTGCAAGACTGCGGCTCAGGTCATGAACGTGTACAACACATTGAAAAACTGACGATTCGAGGTCAATGTTCAGCCCTTCTTTGGGTTTTTCAACTAAAGCTGCAATTGCTCCTTGGCTTGCTGCCTGGCTCAAATAACGATGGCCATCTGTGGTGCTGCCTTCCAGTGCAATAAACAGGTCTCCCGCGCCTATACTTCTTGAGTCCGTTTGTATACCCGTTATTTCAACGTCCAGGTGTCCTTTAAGACACTCGTAAGATAGTCCCTCCAGCAAATATTCCAAATTCAAGCGGCATCCACCTCTGTCCTGAAAATTGATAAAACAAAAAGGCAATTTAGTATACAACAAATTGCCTTCTTATTATAGCATTTTTAAAACTATTTTTTAATGCGTCGTATCAAAAGACAAGATTACAATTGAGTGTTGACGAATTTTTTCTCCCGCGGCGGGATACTGCATTTGCACGATCGCTTCGGGGTCGTCAAGATCAATCGGCACAGTATTGAGCAACAATTCAGATGCGTCGAGAATGGCTTGCGACTGCTTGAATGTCTTTCCGGTCAAATCCGGGACTGTGACCATTTTAGCAGCATCGAGGATTTCAGGCTCCACTTTCATGTATCTCAAAGTATCCAGCAATATGTTATGCGCGATAGGCGCCGCAACGACACTGCCAAAGTTGATATCTTTTGGTTCGTCAACAATCACCAGAACCACGACTTTGGGATCATCAACCGGTGCGAATCCAACAAACGAAGCATAAGCTAGGTCCTTGGAGTAACGGCCGTCGACCAGTTTCTCTGTCGTACCCGTTTTGCCACCCACGCCAATACCCGGAATGTAAGCTTTCTTTCCTGATCCTTTTAGGACGACAGATTCCATCATTTTACGCATCTCATCTGAAGTATCTTTTGAAATCACTTGACGCCTGACTTTTGGCTCAAATGATTCTACGACATTTCCCTCATCATCAGACAAGGATTTGACGATCAAAGGCTGCATCAAATTGCCGCCATTGACAATCGCAGAAACTGCCGTTGCCACTTGTATAGGCGTCGTTGATACGCCATGGCCAAAAGACATGGTGGCAAGTTCGACGGGACCAATCCTCTCCTCTGCCTGAACGAGCGCATTGCCTTCAGCAGGCAGGAGGATCCCAGTTTTTTCGGTGAATCCAAAATCCTCAACATAATTAAAAAAAGTTTCGGTTCCAAGCCTTTGCCCAATTTCAATAAACACAGGATTGCATGAGTTTTCAAGACCCTGGGTCAGCGTCTGAAGTCCGTGAGGGTTATTGCTTCTCCAGCAGTTGAGTCTGACGCCATTGACAATTATATAACCTTTGTCGTTGAAAGTAGAATTCACACTCACCTTGTTTTCTTCCAAACCAGCAGCAGCCGTCAGTAATTTAAAGGTGGAACCCGGTTCGTAAGTATCGCTGACGATTGGGTTTCGCCAGATCTGATTCCACGCCTGGAACATAGCGTCATTGTCCATTGCGGCAATTTCTTCCTCAGTGAAAAAGGTGGTGAGCTCCCTAGGGGTGTTGGGATCGTAATCCGGCTTTGTTGTCATAGCCAGAACCTCACCTGTCATAGGATCCATGACAACCGCCATAATGCGCTTGGCGCCAAAGTCTTTCAGACCCCCATCCACTGCTTTCTCAGTGAAATGTTGAATGACTTCGTCCAGTGTCAGAACTACATTGTAGCCATCCTCCGGTTCGTAGACTTTTTCATCCCCCACCGGGAGCGTTCTGCCTGCTGCGTCAGTGTGGGAGACAATCTTACCGTCAAGACCTGACAGCGCTTCGTCCAACATTTGCTCTATACCGGACAGGCCCTCTCCATCCTCAGTCGAATGACCAATGATATGAGCGGCGAAGTTGCCATAGGGATAGACCCGCTTGCTCGACTCCGTCACCCAAACACCTTTGAGGCCTTTGTTGCGCACCAAATCCGCTTTGGACTTGGTCAATCCCTTCGCGACGCGTACCAAAGTGCTGTCGGGATTGCTTATTCTTTCAGAAATACTGGCCGCCGGCTCATCCAGGATTGTCGACAAAGCCTCACCGTGTGCTGCCGGATCATCGACATCCGCCGGCCTTGCCCACACCGTAAAGGTGCTCATGGAGAAAGCTAGTTTCATCCCATTGCGATCCAGAATGTCCCCGCGAAGTGCCGGAAGCGGAATGTCCCGGATTTGATGGCTGAGGGCTTTTGTGAGATAGAATTCATTATTAATGACTTGTATGTACGCCAATCTTCCAATCAGCGCGAATAAAATAAGGCTGACTATAAGATAGGCAGCCCATAAACGAAGTCGATGCATCTTATTTGGTTTCGTCATAGAAGCCTTCCTTCCACAGGTCAACAAGGTGCCATAGCCCTAGGGATGTACTGACTGCGAGATTTATCGCAGTCCAGTGGAGGTCAGTTCATGGTACCTGTTGTATTTCCGTCCTCTACAACATAATCACTTTTGGCATCGCTGTCAAGGGAGTATTTCCAGTTAGATGTCAAATAAACTATTTGTTCCGGTTGCGGATACTGCATTTTAAGTTCTTGTACCGCAACCCTCTCAACGTTTTCCAGCGACACTGTACTATCCATGGAGGCTCTGATTTCTTCAATTTCCTGGTTGATCTGCTTGATCTCAGACTGCATGGCATGAATGTCGTATTTAGCTTCATAAACATCCGCATATCGGATGACGATCACCGAGAGCATAATAAAGAGCAGAGCTGAAAAAGAAATGATTCTCAAAGACATGGACAGCCTTCTGCGCTGCTTTTTTCTCGAAGCTTTTTCTTCGTGTCGGTCAGCAGCCTCTTCCACATTTTTTCTCAATATGTAAGCGCGATAATCATCATAATTTTGAAAGTCTGTCATAGTTCTTGCTGCTGACATGGTTATGACCCCCTGCACCTTACAATTTTTCTGCTACTCTAAGTTTTGCACTTCTCGCTCTAGGATTATATTCAAGCTCTTCATCAGAAGGGAGAATGGGCTTTCTTGTTATGGTTTTGACAATAGCTTTTCGATTGCAGACACAGACAGGAAATTCAGGCGGGCATATACACGCTGTTGATAAATCCTTAAACGTCTGCTTGACAATGCGATCCTCAAGAGAATGAAAGGTTATAATCGCTATCCTGCCACCCGGTTTCAAGGTCTCTACACCGTCTCTGATGGTCTTTTCAATAATGCCCAGCTCATCATTGACTTCGATGCGAATTGCCTGAAAAGTTCTCTTTGCAGGATGAGGACCATCTTGCCTGGCTTTGGAGGGTATTGCCGCCTTTATGATGGAGACCAGCTCAGAGGTCTTTTTAATTGGCGCCTGTCTCCTGGCTTCAACTATAAATTTTGCAATTCTTGAAGCCCATTTCTCTTCGCCATAATCTCTAATGATTTCGTAAAGAGACTTCTCAGAATAGGTATTGATGACCTCTTCTGCTGTCAACGACTGAGATTGATCCATCCGCATATCGAGGAGACCTTCATTCATATAAGAAAATCCACGCTCTGCTTCATCCAGTTGATAGGAGGATACGCCAAGGTCAATCAAAATGCCGTCAACACCTGGCCATCCAAGATCTTCTATCACGCTCTTAATATGAACAAAATTGCTGTGAACAGGATAGAAGTGATTTCCAAAACGCTCTAATCTCGACGATGCTGCAGATAACGCATCACGATCCTGATCGATACCTGCCAGTCTGCCCTCCGGCAATTTATCCAGGATGGCTTCGGAGTGACCGCCGCCGCCGAGTGTACAGTCTACGTAGTCCCCGTTCTCCCGGATCTCAAGTGCGTCAATGCAAGCTTCCAACAGTACGCTGACATGTTCAAACGCCACGGTCATACCTCCTTGTCCTGTTATATTCCAAGTTCAGCCATATGTTCTGCGATTTCATCATAATCGATATTTTCAGGATCAATGTAACCGTTCCAGCCGTCCTGGCTCCAGATCTCAATACGAGTCCCTGTGCCTATGATTACAGCTTCACGTTCAATAGCTGCATGTTCCCGCAGCGTTTGTGGAATCAGTATGCGGCCTTGTTTATCCAGCTCGCATTCAGAAGCGCCTGAGAAAAACAGTCTGACGAACGCCCTTGCGTTCTTATTCGTCATAGGAAGCGCTTTTAATTTTTCTTCAAAAAGCTTCCACTCTTCTTCAGGAAACACAAAGAGGCAGTTATCCAGACCTTTTGTGATGTAAAACAGATCACCTAAAGAGTCTCTGAATTTTGACGGGATACTGACGCGGCCTTTAGCATCCAACGCATGTGTAAATTCACCTATAAACATGGCCTCGCCCCCTTATCCATAAGACTTCAGGTTCAACTATTGCACTTTATACCACTTTGACCCACTTTTACCCACTTATTGATTTCATTTTACATTATTTACATCAATATATCTACTGCTTTCACACAAAATTTTGAAAATAATGCATAATTATTTTCATTGAATTAATCAGTAGAAAACGAAGGCTGAAAAAGGTGATCAAGCCGTAATTAAAGGTGTCAACAACCCGCAATCAACAATTAAAACAACAAAAAAAAAAGCGCTCATAAGAGCGCCTTAAAATTGTCAAAACTTCAGTCTTAAATTCGACCTAAAAGCTACACGCTTCCAATTTTGTGTGTATGAAAATCCAATCATTAAGGTTTCTTGCGATTTGACTTCCATTGCCAGGCAGCTATACCAACAGCAATCATAATCAAGCTTGTCACTTGAGCTGTTCTGAATGGACCGACCATCAAGCTGTCCGTTCGAAGCCCCTCAATCCAAAAACGCCCAACTGAATAAATGATCAAGTACAGAAACATCAGCGCTCCGTCAAATGGCTTTCGCTTTTTGAATGTCATTAGAAATGCGAAGAGCGCGAGGTTCCACAATGATTCATATAGAAATGTAGGATGAACCTTAACCCCATCAATTATTATTCCCCAGGGCAAGTCTGTTGGGCCGCCGTGGGCTTCCTGATTGGCGAAGTTTCCCCATCTACCGATAGCCTGACCAAGTGCCAGGACAGGTGCTATGATATCAGCCATTTTAAAAAAGTCCAGGCGTCTCCAGCGGGTAACAAAATATCCGGCAATAATACCAAATACCACACCGCCGTGTATAGCCAAACCGCCGCCTCTCAGGTTGATAATTTCTGATGGATCAGAGATATAATAAGATAAATTAAACGCTACATACCAAAGTCTTGCCCCAACAATGGCACTCACCAAAACCACCAAAATCAAATCCAACAGATGATCTTCTGAATACCCGAGTTTCTTGCCCTCACGAATGGTATAGACAGATCCTATCAACATGGCAGCGGCTATCAAAATGCCATACCAACGTATGCCTATGCCAAAAATTTCAAATGCAACTGGATTCACTATGATTTCTCTCCTCTTGGTTTGATAATCGAGATGACTTCATCCGGATTTGAAAATATGCTTTTAAAGGTTTCAAAAGCCTCATCCACTTGGATCTCATGAATGGTTTTAAGATAATCGAACAGATGATGTCCCTTCATGTAATAATGCATGAAAGCACTGGACAAATATTGCAGAGAGTTTGAAGCACTGATGAACTTCCCGGTCATTTTTCTGCGGATGCGTTCAAACGCATCATGGTCAGGACCTTCCTCAAGAATCCTCGCAATTTCAGCGCGAAACGCTTCAATAGCTTCTTCGAATCGCTGGGATTCACCACCAAAAATAGTGTAAGTATAAGCCTGCCCCTGTGTAAAATCTATGGACAAAGTCGGATTAAATATTCCGCTGTCATACATCTTATTGTAAAAAATAGATCCGCGCCCGAATTGAGCATCCAACAGCACTTTGATTTCCATGGTATGTTTGAGTGTTTCCTGCGCGCCATAAGGAAACGGCGGATGCTTGTAAGCCATTTCAAAGAGTGGTGCAGGGACTGACATTTCCATTTCAACCCGTTCATTATTACAACCTGCAGGTTCTTTTGGCATTACCAGTTCAAATTTGCTCTTGCGTTGTTTGAAAGCATCATCTAAACTTCGCTCCACAATTTCCAATACGTGATCCGGATTAAGATCACCCGCTGCAAAGAGAACCATGTTTTCAGGCACATAGAAAGTGCTGTAAGCCAGCTCAAGCGCCTCTTTCGTTGTTGCAGAGACAGACTCAGGCGTGCCTGCAATATCTTCCCTGACTGGGTGTTCCAAATATAGATTCTTCAATAAATTAACCAAGGTTCTGAAGCCCGGATCATCTTCATATGAGGCAATTTCCTGGAGGATGATTCCTTTCTCTTTCTCGACATTTTCGTCCGTCAGATGAGTTCTTTGAACAAATTCGAGAAGCTTTTCGAGACTGGGCTCGAAATTGTCACTGGTGGAAAAATGATAGACGGTTGAAGTATAGTTTGTGTAAGCATTGACGGAAGCACCAAGCTCCGAGAATGCGTCAAAGACGTTCTTCTCTTTATCTTCAAAGATCTTGTGTTCAAGAAAGTGTGCCGCCCCAAGCGGGAATGTGACGCGCTTACCCTCAAGGATAATCTCATTGAAGAATGCGCCATAACGTGTGCCAAAGTAAGCAAACTTTTTTGCGAATCCGGGTTTAACGAGCAAATAGACTTCCAGTCCGCAATCCATTTTGTGTCTTAGAATGGTTTCATTTAAAAGTGGGTCTGAATAACTTGTCCAATTGCTCATTGGTCTTCCTCCCCTGTCAGCATATACCACGTGTCCTTGACAAAGGTTCTGCCTGCTTCGGTCATCTGCTCAGCGCTGACCTGATTGACTTTGTCGATAATTCTTTCAATATCCAGTTCCTCATGCGACAGAAGTTGGGAAAACAAAAAATTACTATAGCTGTTTGGAAAGTCCGTAATGGATCTAAGGCCTGAGACAATGGATTTTTTCGCTATCTCAATTTCCTCTTGATTGACACGGCCTTCAATCAGATCCCGAAAGATTTCATCTGTCAGTTGTGTGACTCTTGTCCCAGACGTCTTGTCAATCCCCGCCATAACCATGAGCATGCCCTTAAACCTGTCAAATTTTGACTGGATGTAATAGCAAAGGCTCTCTTTTTCTCTGACCCGGTTAAACAAACGGCTGCTCGGAGTGCCACCCAAGACAGTGCTGAACAACATAGCTGGATAATAGAGCGGATGGTCGCCGCTTATGGGAGAACGGTAGCCAATAACCAGTTTTGCTTGATTGACATCAGTTCGTTCAACAATCTCTTTCACTTTTCCAGGTTCTGAACTCCAAGGAGAGGTAACTTCCAATGATGTTCTTGTGCCAGAAAAAGCAAACGCCGCCCTGCATTCTGTCAAGGCCTGTTCAAATTCGAAATCGCCGAATACAACTATGTCAACTTCCGCTTCCTCGAGTACTTTTAAATAATGATCGTAGAGTTTAACCGCATCCATACCTTCAAGATACGAAATATCCCCATACGTATAAGCACTATACGGCTCGTCCGGACACATATGTTCCACCATTCGGTCCATGGCGTAAGTGGCTTTGTCGTTAGTTCGGCTTTCAATTTCCTGTTTCAGATTTTCTATTTCCTGGTCGACATAGGCTTTTATGAAAGCGCCCTCTTCCAAGGCAGGCTCGAAAATTACCTCTTTCAAGATGCCAATGGCTTCTGTTAACGAATTCATGTCCAGAATCCAGGAACTCCTGGGCAATTGAGTCTTAAACTGCAGTACATGCAGCTCTCCAATTTTAGTGACATCAGAGTAAAGCATTGCGCCGTATAGATTATCAAGATGCGCATTAAAGGACTGCGAGGTTGGATATCGTTCAGTCCCGCGTTCCATAACCCGTGCCAGCAGAGTATTGTAAGTCGCCTCTGCCTTGCCCAGCGGACGTTTCAAATAGACGCTCACCAAGTCAGTTTTGAATTTGCCTGACCTGATCAGTACCAGCCTGACGCCCGGTGCCAATTGGATGTATTTAACCTCTTCTATCATGCAATCACCTGTATTATGACATTGTAGTTGTATCTATTATACCTTTTTTTAAAAAAAACAGCAGGTTTCCCTGCTATTTTTAATATAAATTCAATTGCATTACAGGTTGCCATTGGCAAACATCTCTTATTAGTGCTGTTTGGAGTAGAATTCTACTATTAGCGCGTCGTTGATCACAACAGGGATTTCAGAGCGCTCGGGCATTCTGACCAGAACAGCAGAACGCGGTGACTCGAGCCGTTCAATGTAGGGCACGCTGCCAAGTGCCTTATCAAAATTACTCAGAAAAACCTGAGACTCCGAACGGAGTGCTATGACATCCCCAACATTTACAGGAAAACTTGGAATGTCCAGTTTTTTGCCATTGACAGAAATATGACCATGGACGACCATTTGTCGGGCCTGTCTCAGTGTCGAAGCAAATCCGGCGCGATAAACCAGGTTGTCCAAACGGGTTTCAAGGGCACGCACCAAATAGTTGCCCGGAATGTCGCGGCTTTTAAATGCGCGCCGGACATAGTGTGTCATTTGTTTTTCCATAACACCGTAGTACGCTTTGAGGCGTTGTTTTTCGAGGAGCTGCTCCGCGTATTTTGACAGTTTACGGTCATCCCGCGCCATGCCCTGCTTATAGCGGTCCATTGCCTTAGGATGGCCGTGGACGTTTAGTCCAAGACGTCTGCATTCTTTGAATTTTGGTCCCATGGGTCTAGCCATGCTTTACCTCCAGATTTTGGATTGCCGCGGTAAAATCAAGCCAAAGTTAGTATACCAAAAACTTTTAGTTGTTGCAAATGATTTTTATTATCAATTGCAACTCTCAATTGCCCTTCGTCTTTTCCTTCTTTAGAATTGCATGTTGTCTGGTTTTCTATTATAATCTTCAGGTGGGTCAATATGAGTGACGCTGACCGTTAGAGCGGCACCTGAAAAATAAGTGAGGTAGAATTGGATGAAATTAGGTATTGTTGGGCTTCCCAACGTTGGAAAAAGCACATTATTCAACGCGATCACCAAGGCAGGCGCTGAATCTGCGAACTATCCCTTCTGTACTATCGAACCAAACGTCGGCGTCGTCGCCGTTCCGGACAAGAGGCTTGGTGTCCTTCAAGGGCTGTATAGCTCTCAAAGAGTAGTGCCGACCGCTATAGAGTTCTATGATATCGCAGGACTGGTCAGAGGCGCGAGCAAAGGCGAAGGTCTCGGCAACAAGTTCCTGGGCCACATTCGTGAGGTAGCTGCAATCGTTCACGTAGTCCGCTGCTTTATTGATGACAATGTCGTACATGTGGAAGGGAAAATCGCGCCCCTCAGCGACATTGAAACTATCAATTTGGAGTTGATTTATTCAGATCTTGAAATGATTGAACGGCGTATAGACAAGACTAGAAAGGGTTTGAAAGCAGACAAGTCTCTTCAGGCAGAGCTCGACCTGCTCGAGCGAATCAACGCGGTGCTTGAATCCGGTCAAAGTGCAAGAACTCTGGATCTGGAGGATGAAGAGGATCGTCTTGCAAAGAGCTTTAACCTTCTGACTTATAAGCCTATCATATATGTCGCCAACGTCTCTGAAGATGATTTGATGAGTGGTACGGACAACCCTTATGTCGCAGCAGTCCGAGAGCATGCTGAAACCGAGAAGGCTGAGGTTGTCGTCATTTGTGCCAAAATCGAGCAGGAAATTGCTGAACTCGACGAGGAAGACCGCACTGCATTTCTAAATGACCTCGGGCTTGACGAAGCCGGGCTCGACAAGCTCGTCCACGCTTGCTATCACCTGCTGGACTTGATCAGTTTTCTGACTGCGGGGCCCCAGGAAGTAAGAGCCTGGACGATCCGCCGCGGCACAAAAGCGCCTCAGGCTGCCGGTAAAATCCACTCAGATATTGAACGGGGCTTCATTCGTGCAGAAACTATAGCTTATGATGATTTAATAAACGTCGGCACAATGGCGCATGCAAAGGAAAAAGGCTTGGTCCGTCTTGAAGGTAAGGAGTATGAGGTCAAGGACGGCGATGTGATCCTGTTCCGCTTTAACGTCTAAGCCCTGAACCTCCCATATGTGATTTACTAAAGACCCCCCTGTCCAAGGGGGTCTTTTTCTGCTCAATGACATTAGTCAGTTTTGTTTCAAGAGCATTACGCTACATATGAAGTTTTCTTAACAAATGAAAGAGGGATGAAATGAGATTTCGATTTAATTGATTGAAACCGTTGAAATTTCTGAATTCTCAGGCGAAGAAATCATTAAGCGCTGTTATTTTATACACTGAAAATGTATATATTCATTTTGAATTTTTTTGCAGCATTGAAGGATATGGTAAATTCATGTAGAATTTCTATTAGGTCAGAGCGCTGCTGACCAAGATTGTAAAAGGGGGATACATATGTCAAAGAGAATATTGGCACTGCTGATGCTCGCGGTTATGATTTTCAGTCTCGCCGCTTGCGGACCTAAAGAAGAACCTGCTCCGGCCGCACCTGCAGGTGGTGAAACTCCAGCCACTCCTGAAGCACCAGCTTATAAGATCGGCATCATGACAGGCACAGTTTCCCAAGGTGAAGAAGAATATCGCGCTGCTGAAAAAATGAAAGAAAAGTATGGCGATATGATTATTCTTCAAACTTATCCGGACAACTTCATGAAAGAAACAGAAACGACTATCGCGAACGTTCTGTCCATGGCCTCTGATCCTGAAGTCAAAGCCATCGTCATCGTTCAGGCTGTCCCTGGCACTTCAGCCGCCATCGACAAAGTCCGTGAAATTCGCGATGATATCCTCTTTGTTGCAGGCGTCCCTGGCGAAGACCCAGACATGATCGCCAGCAAAGCAGACGTCGTTTTCCAGGCTGACGAGCTCGGCATGGGCTACTCCATCATTGAGCAAGCACAAAAAATGGGCGCAAAGACGTTTGTTCACTATTCCTTCCCACGTCATATGTCCTATCAGCTTCTCGCAATGCGCAGAGACATCTTTAAGTCTGAGTGCGAACGCCTCGGCATTACTTTCGTTGACGCGACTGCACCGGATCCTACTGGCGACGCTGGCGTACCAGGCGCTCAACAGTTTATCCTCGAAGACGTTCCTAGAAAGATTCAGGAATATGGCACCGAAACCGCATTCTTCAGCACAAACTGCTCAATGCAGGAGCCTCTGATCAAAGCGGTTCTTGAGGGTGGCGCTCTTTATCCGCAACAATGCTGCCCTTCCCCTTATCACGGCTATCCAGGTGCCCTTGGCATCGAGATTCCTGAAGACAAAAAAGGTGACATAGACTTCCTCGTCGGCGAAATCACGACAAAAATCGCTGAAGGCGGCGGCACAGGCAAATTCTCAACATGGCCAATCCCAGTCAACATGATGTTTGTTGAAGGCGGCGTTGAATATGCAATCGCATACCTCAACGGCGAAACAACTGACAAAGTTGACAAAGCTAAAGTTGAAGAAGTCTTCACAAAAATTGCCGGTTCTCCAATTAAACTTGATACTTTTACAAATGAAAGTACTGGCAATACTTTTGAAAACTTCTTTATGGTCCTTTCTGACTACATTACCTTCTAATAGGACCCTATTAAGTTCCAATTGAGGCAAACGTTTTACAGCGCACCGGAGGCTGCCACTAAATGGCGCCTCCGGTTTTAAATGACACAATCAGGGGAGGTACAGCTTGAGCGAATCCTATGTCCTTTCAATGCAGAACATACAAAAAGACTACTTTGGCAATAAAGTGCTTAAAGGCGTTACGCTGAATGCCCGAGCAGGTGAGGTTCATGCCCTGCTAGGTGAAAATGGCGCCGGTAAGTCGACGCTTATGAACATCCTTTTCGGAATGCCAGTCATCCATAATACAGGTGGTTATGACGGCAAGATTATGATCGATGGCAAAGAAGTCCAGATCAAATCACCAAAAGACGCCATGGAACACGGTATAGGCATGGTTCACCAGGAATTCATGCTGATACCAGGATTTACGGTCACTGAGAATATAAAACTCAATAGGGAAATTTTAAAAAGCAACATCGTCAGCGCTTTGTTTGGAAAATCCATGAAAACCTTAGACAGAAAAGCCATGAACGCGGATGCCCGTCAAGCTATTGATACTCTTGGCGTCGACATTAAAGAACGCCAGGGTGTGTCCGGCATGCCTGTTGGCTATATGCAGTTCATTGAAATTGCCCGTGAAATTGATAAGAAGAATGTGAGACTCCTGGTTTTCGATGAGCCGACCGCCGTATTGACTGAAAGTGAAGCGGATACGCTTCTGGCCGCAATGAGGCGCATCTGCGAGGCAGGTATAGCCATCCTCTTTATTACCCATCGCCTGGAGGAAGTTATGGCCATCGCCAGAGACATCACCATTCTCCGCGACGGCGAACAGGTCGCAGCACTTGAAGCAGCGCACACCAATGTCATGGAGATTGCAGCCATGATGGTTGGACGCGAAATCGAGGCAATGCATTCTGAAAATCGGGATGTTTCAAAAACGCCTGAGGTTTTAATGGAAATTAAAGACTTAAAGGTTCAAATGCCAGGTGAACAGGTCAAAGGCGTCAATTTGGAAGTCCACAAAGGTGAAATTCTCGGTCTTGGAGGTTTGGCCGGACAAGGAAAAATTGGCATAGCCAATGGTATTATGGGTCTGTATCCGTCAACCGGCAAAGTTTTTTTCAAGGGTGAGCTTCTCCCCTCGAGTCAGCCTGAAGCGATCCTAAAAAAGGGGATCGCATTCGTATCAGAGGACCGTCGCGGTGTGGGACTGCTGCTCGACAGCTCGATCGAAGACAATATTGTCATCTCTTCCATGCATATTCACAAGCGATACATAAAAAAATACGGTCTGGTCACACAGAAAAATACCAGCGAGATCCGAGACCACGCCAACCGGATGATTAAGGATCTGGATATTCGTTGTACCGGACCTGAACAACCGTCCAGGAGATTGAGCGGCGGCAATCAGCAAAAGGTCTGTATCGCTCGTGCGCTGACCTTAAACCCCGAAATTCTTTTTGTTTCGGAACCGACCAGAGGGATCGATATTGGCGCTAAAAAATTGGTTCTTGATACTTTGATCAAGTTGAACCGCGACCATGGCATGACTATTGTGATGACTTCCAGCGAACTGGCAGAACTCAGATCCATCTGCGATCGAATTGCTATTGTGACGGAAGGTAAAATCGAAGGCGTCCTCGCGCCGAATGACAGCGATGCGAATTTTGGCCTGATGATGTCCGGTGATTACGGTAAAGTCATTGAGAAGGGGGAAGCTATAAGATGAAAGAGCGGTTTCAAAAATTTGTACATCAGTTTGGGCTCCCCCGTCTGATCATTTTATCTTTCTTTCTGGCCCTTTTAGTATCAGCCTATTTCCTCAAGCTGCCGCTGAATTCGCTGGTATCAGATACATTAGTCAGAACTGGGATGAACGGTGTGCTCGTACTCGCCATGGTTCCGGGAATACATAGCGGCATAGGCTTGAATTTTGGGCTTCCCCTTGGCATTGTCTGCGGTCTGCTGGGCGGACTCGTCAGCATTGAAATGAACCTTGTGGGAATTAATGGTTTTATTACAGCAATTTTGGTCTCACTTCCCATTGCTGCCGTCATAGGTTACTTGTATGGGATGATGCTCAACCGCGTCAAAGGATCCGAGATGTTGGTCGCAACCTACGTAGGTTTCTCAGCAGTTTCGCTTATGAACATTGCATGGCTTCTTCTGCCGTTCCATAGCCCAGAAATCAAGTGGCCTATTGGGGACGGACTCAGAACGACCATCACACTGACTGGAAAATATGACAAATTGTTGAACAACTTTCTGGATTTCAATGTTCTGGGTGTTATGGTTCCAACGGGGCTTCTCCTGTTTTTCCTTTCTATGTGTCTGTTGATGTTCCTATTCCTCAGAACCAGGACTGGCGTTATGATGAGCGCAGCGGGCATCAACCCAAAATTCGCAGCTGCGACCGGCATTCAGGTCGATCGCGCAAGAATTATCGGCACAATGCTTTCAACTATTCTCGGAGCCGTAGGCATAATTGTCTATTCCCAGAGCTATGGTTTCTTCCAGCTTTATCAAGCACCAATGATGATGGGCTTTGCTGCAGTCGCTGCGATTCTGATTGGCGGGGCCTCCTCACACAAGGCCACACTGATGCATGTGATTATTGGTACCTTTCTCTTCCAAGGGCTATTGACCGTTTCCCTCCCTGTTGCAAATAAAATTGTCACAGAGGGCAACTTGTCAGAGATCGCCAGAATTATAGTTCAGAATGGCATCATACTCTATTCATTGACAAAAGTCTCAAACGGAGGTGATTAGCATGACAGATCAAAATAAGCCACTTATTGAAGATGCGAAAACCTCAGTTATCAAGAAGCCAACCTTGAATCTCAAGCAGATCGCCTTTGACAATATTGTCACCATAATATTTGTGGTCATTTGCTTTTTTGGACTGATCCTGGCTAAACAACCTGCTGCCTTTGTAATGAATGAGTTGGTGCTTCGGATCGCAAGAAACTCATTCCTCGTATTGTCACTGATAATTCCGGTACTTGCAGGAATGGGCCTGAATTTTGGAATTGTTATTGGCGCTATGGCGGGTCAGATTGCACTGATCGCAGTCACTCACTGGCAGATCACCGGGATGAAGGGGTTCCTGCTCGCCGCGCTCATCAGCGTTCCTTTTGCACTTCTTTTTGGTTGGTTAACTGGCAAAATCCTCAACAAAACAAAGGGTCAGGAAATGATCACGTCTATGATCTTGGGATTTTTCGCCATGGGTCTGTATCAATTCCTCTTCTTGTTCCTGATTGGTACCCTTATCCCAATGGATAATCCGGTTTTAGTACTTTCCGGCGGTGTCGGCATAAAGAATACCATCGACCTCAAAGATGGGATCCTATACGCCCTTGACGGCATTTACAAGACACGCTTCTTCCCTGCCCTTGCAGGCTTCTCAGTAATAACCGCTGTTTTCAGCCTTTATAAGGTCTTCCGAGTTAGAAAGGACGAAATAGAACGTGTCAGGCTGCCTAAATACCTGATGTACACCGTTTTGTCATTGACGGGCATCGTCTTTTCGGTCGTCGTTCTAAACTCGAAAAGTCTTGTGGCTATGATCAAGTTTCCAGTGGCGACCATCGGCTCAATTCTTCTGCTCTGTGCCTTTAATCTGTTTATTGTTCGAACCAAACTGGGTCAGGATTTTCGAACCGTTGGTCAAGACATGCACGTCGCCAAGGTTTCCGGTATTAATGTCGACAGAGTGAGGATTATTTCTATCATGATCTCCACGGTACTAGCGGCATGGGGACAGCTGATTTTCCTTCAGAATATCGGTACTCTCAATACCTATGGATCCCATGAACAGGTTGGCATGTTTGCCGTTGCATCGATTCTGATTGGCGGTGCTTCCGTCAATAAAGCGACCATCGGCCAAGCGATCTTGGGAACGACGTTGTTTCACTTGATGTTTATCATTTCTCCTTTCGCGGGAAAGAACCTCTTTGGAAACGCCCAAATTGGGGAATATTTCAGGGTATTCGTCGCATATGGTGTCATAGGCCTTTCCCTGGGACTGCATGCATGGAAAACACAGATACAGGCCAAGCGGAAGCAGTTGGGTGAGGAGTAATTAAGAAAGAAATCAATAAATAAAATGGTCAAATAGTCACAGGAATTTCACTGTGGTTATTTGACCATTTTTTATTATTTAGAAATATTATCTCAAGATATAGTTGATCTGTATGTGAACTTGTACTAACAAAACTACGTCATTTAACTAATCAGAAAAATAAGTGAATTGCGATTGCTGCAAGTGGCAGTGCAATCATAGTACGTTCAATGAAGCATATTACTATTTCTCTAACTTTTATTGGCGATTTAGTAGCTAACATAACTGTAGCTGTTTCTGAGAAAAAGATAATTTGTACCATAGAAACAATTGTAACAAAAGCTCTGGCTTCTATTGAAAGGATCTCAATGTCATTTTGGATTAATAATACAGGAAGAAACATCTCTGCTATTCCAATTGGGATAGAAGCTGCAATTCTTGCTGCATCAGGGATTTGAAGAAGATTAAGTATCGGCTGAAACAGGAACCCAATCCATGTAAAAACAGGAGTGTATTCAGCCATGATTAGCGCTGATACGCCTATGGCTGATAACATAGTCAACACTTGTGGAATTATAAGGATCCCATCTTTTAAGCTTAACTTCAAATTGGTTAAGAGGCTTTTCGCAATAAACGCTCGCTTAACTGCTCTTTGGAATCCTGTAGGAATTGTCATCATGTCATACTTGGTTTCTTCAACTCTCTCTTCAGGAGTTTGAATGTGACCATTATAAAATATATCCTTCTTTCTTGAAATTGGAGGAATGCGTACCATGATAGGTGCAATTATAAAAGCAAGGACAAAGCTGATAGCATAGACTTTTAAAAACACATCTGATAGTCCAGCCGTTTCAATGACCAAATATGCGAAGCCAATGCTGACAGCACTAAAACCAGTCATAATAGTGACCATTTCTTTTTCAGTATAAACATTCATTTTCCAAAGTCTATTCGTGATGAGGACACCCAGTGATGATGAACTTACAAACGATGCTGTAGCATCAAGCGCAGCTTTTCCAGGGACTTTGAAAATTGGTCTCATTAAAGGTTCTAACAGCACCCCTACTATCTCGAGGACTCCGTAGTTTAACAAGAGTGGCATGAAGACTGCACCAACAATTATAATCCCTAGAACACCTAAAACAATTGGCGGGAAAACGCTTCCTCCTGTGGAAGCACCAGTGACGATCTCAAATCCTTCAAAACCAGGAACGTTGACTTTAAATGCATACAATAGCGCATAGAAAGCACCTATTGAATATAAAACAGTATGTATTTTCGTGTCATTTTCATAGACCTTAGACAACGCAGATTCTTTAGAGTTCTTAATGAAAAATTTGAATTTTATGTGAAAAACAAGATTCGAAAAAATTATGGCTAATAAAATCCAGTAGGCAAAATTACCAAATATGTTTATGAAGCTATTATAGATTACAGCAAAAACTATTTTGCTCTCTCCATTTATCGGAACCGAACAGAAGAAAACAAAGATCCCTATAGCACTAAGAAACAACATTCGAGTAAGCCCAACTGCAAATTCACTTCTATTCAGCTTAATTGAATCCAGATCTGCAGATTGCATATCACTGTCATATTCAACTTTACCGATTTGGATATTATCATTTATCATAATTACCCTCCTTTGCAATTCTACCTTTTTAGCTTGAATGTCTGAAAGCCATGGGAAATTTTGCTTACAATTTTCCTTCTTTTTTCTTAAGAGCCAGCATTGAGATATATTCAAAACATATATTCGCTGCCATATAGGATGTAATCTCGCCATGATCATAAGCTGGTGCAACTTCTACAACATCAAATGCAACAAAGTTCAAATCTTTAAGCTTTCTGATCAAAGATAGAGTTTCTCGAGATGTAAATCCTCCTACTTCAGGAGTGCCAGTACCTGGCGCATAAGCCGGATCTACAAAATCAATATCAAAGGTTAAAAATACAGGGTGATTGCCTACTCTGTCTTTGATCTCTTTTACAACTGCGTCAAATCCCATATCGAAAACCTTATGAGCCGGAATAAGTCTGTAACCTAGCTCGTCCTCAGCTATCCTATGTTCATTAGGGTCATATAATGAACCGCGCATCCCTATCTGAATGGAACGTGTCGGATCCACAATACCCTCTTCAATTGAACGCCTAAATGGAGTACCATGATTATATTTCTGTCCAAAGACTTCATCATTGATATCTGCATGAGAATCAAAGTGCACCATAGAAAGTGGGCCGTATTTATTCGCAACAGCTCGCATTTCTGCCAAGGTAACACTATGGTCTCCACCCAAACCAATTGGAATTATTCCGGCGTCGACAATTGGTTGGAGCTCTCGTTCGATTGATTCGTATGTAGGTAGAATATAACCCGGAGTAACATTTACATCTCCATAATCGGCTCCTTTTAATTCTTCGAGAATATTGACACCCATTATGACATTATTGGGTTTCATCATAGATGAAATACTTCGAATTCCAGATGGACCGAATCGTGCTCCGCTCCGATAAGATGAAGCCGTATCAAACGGCATTCCAAAAATTACAAAGTCAGGATTCTCAACATCACTCATTCTTGGCATCCTCATAAATGTTCCAGTGTTACAGAATCTTGGAGTAGATAATGCACTTGATGATTTACTATTATTCATTCACAACTCCTCCTATTGTCATTTGAATTGATTCAACTTGGTTTATGCAATAATATCACAATATTCTGAATATGAATTATACCAAAATAGGTTTAGATATATGATTTTTTATATGCCTCAAAATTTTGAAATACTTAAATTAGCTCCAGTTACATATATTTATGCCAAATTGCTGTGAATAGCACTATCTTAAAGTTTTTAAAACATATGATATTTAATATGTTAATTGCTAACAATATATACTTGATCATAACAATTCCACTTAGAAGGAAGTTGATTCCGACTTCAAACAAACAAAAAAACTCTCAATACGATGAGAGTTTACGATGATTATTCAAGGATTAAATTTTACCAACTTCAACAATTGAACCTAGTTTTATACCATGGTGAATGACACTTTAATATTAGGGTTTTTTTATAAAACGCAGAAATCTTTGTTCAATTTCGTTAAGTTCGTATGAATTTGCCTTAACCCAATACTGATTCAACTGGTGTTGGATCCCATGTATAGGTATTGAAACTAAAGATATGTCTTCTTTAACGTAACTGAAGGGTCTCCCAACGCTGATGCCAATATAATGACCATTCTTAACCGTTTCTATCATTCCACCTCGGTCAAAAATATACAAAACGTCTTTTTCGGCAAGAATTCCCATTGCACCCAACCAATCGTCATTTTCAAAATCCTCAAACGTCACAAGTGGATATGTCTGTAAAGTCTCTGGTGTTAATGCCGCTTCATTTGCCAATGGATGCTTTGCGGATATTAAAGCAGTAACAGGAATATTTGTCGATAATAGATTGATATCAAGAAAATATTTCTCAGCAAGTTCCCAACGTTTATGAATATTATTTTCGAAATCATAAAAGAAACCAATCCTATAGGTTTTAGAAATAATATCCTGCATAGCTTGATTGAGTCCTGTCTCTTTAAAACTGTCCTTCAAATTTCCCATTGAATAGTTTTTTCTGAATTCAATAAACTTCTGAAAGATAAACGAAGAGTAAACACACACAATAGATAGATTACTTTCTTTTGATCTGCAAAAATCACCAATTTTTTCTATGTTTTTCAACTCAGAATATATTATTTTTACAGATTTGATAAAAAGTTTACCTTCAGGTGTTAATGTAACACCCTGGCTAGATCTAGTAAAAATTGGATACCCCAGTTCTGCTTCAAGTGCTTTAATACTTGTACTTAGATTAGATTGTGAAAGAAAAAGATTTTGGGCAGCTCTGCTGATAGACCCACATTTAGCGACCTCCAATACTTGAATAAAAGTTGATGTATTCATATTCCTCATAAATCCACCTTCTTTGCTACCCGATAACGAGAGTTGTAAATTAATAAGACTGAAGTTGACCTTGGGCATGAATCAAAAATACAAAATTTCTGTTGTAACTTTCAATATCAAAATCGCTACTCATTATATCATACTTCACTTGCGTCACGCACACCCACCCTGGAATCGTATCGATCCAGTACAATCATGCACGCTACGGCCATTGTCAATACGCCTGATATCATCAGCCAGCCTGTCCGGGGCTCGAAAACCAACAATCCGCGGCTCATGATGGCCGGCCCCACAGTATATCCGACACCCATAAGCAGCGGCAGTACCGCGTTCATTCTGCCCCTGTGACTCACAGGGGTCCGGTTTGCTACGTATGGCATATAGCTGATGGTAATCGTGATTTCACCCAAGGTAAAGATGACACAGCCCAGCGCAAACAGGAATCGACTGTCAGCAAAGGCAAAGGTGCCAAAGCCGAAAAGATAGAACATTCCACCAAGCGCGACGCGTCGCAGCGCCGGATATCGACTGAGACCTGATGTCAGGAGTGGTGTACAAATCAGAACCACAAATCCGTTCAGGCTTGCCAGAAGACCAAAAGTGGATGCCCCTTTCGTCGGAAAAAGGTCCTCCAATTGAATGGGCAGCAGATAATGCCACTGAGCATAGGAAAAGTTGTAAAGCAGTAAGATTAATGAAAACACCAGCAAAATTGGGCGCTGGATCAGCACTTTTAGAACAGATCCGCTTACCGCCGCTTCCATGGTATCCGGACCCGATGCTGCCATCTTTTCGTCTGCCTGCGTCAGGTTGCTATGCCCTGATACAATCTTATTCTTTCGATATGTCTCCCTAATAAAAAGCTGTACCAGCGCCACCGATACAAATAGCGTCAGTGCATCACCCCAAAAAATCCATGCATAGAAGCGGTTAAAAAGAAGGCCTCCAATTGTAGGACCAATTGCAAATCCAAGATTAAAACCCATATAAGACAATGCATAGGCCGCTTCACGCTGATCTTTGGCCGTCAAATCAGCAATTATGGACAAGTTTGCCGGATCGGAGAGCCCAAAGAAAAAGCAGGCGCTCAAAATCAGATAGATCTGTGTCATACCCGGTTCCAAAAAACCGCATATCAAAAATAGAATTCCGCCAATTGACTGACCGAGAAGGATCATAGGTTTTCTCCCCACCAAGTCAGTCAGTTTGCCGCCAATCAAATTGGCCGGTATAATGACAACGCCCATGAGTGTCAGCCAAATTCCTGCATCAGAGTCTGAAAGACCAATCTTGCTGGTTAGGATCAGCGTGAACAAAGGAAAAATGAATAACCCAGCCGCGTTGATCATTCTCGAGAAAAAAATAACGTAAATCTCCCTTGGCAATCCACGGTATGGAATTAAAAAGCGTCGCAGCATATTGAATATTCACTTCCCCAATTTCATTCAGTATGGATACCGTTTGTGTTACGTGGACTGGTTATGATCTTCCTCAGCATGACTTCTGTGCTTGGCATAATTTCCCCTGACCATAAATATGACAATATTGAAGATCAGCATGACAGGAATGATCCATAAAATGGCACGTACGCCATGGGCCACAGAAATCCAGGCGCCGAACATGGGTGACAAAACCATGCCAATACTCCCTAGCAGCCCCTGAAATCCAAATAAAGTCCCACGACGATCTGCCGGTGTTAACTCAGCCGTCATGGACATAGCTATAGGTTCTATTCCTCCAAGTGTAAAAAACATGACCCCATATAACAAGGTGAATGACATGATCGAACTTGTCCTCAGCACCAATAAGGATAGACCTAAGGTTATGGCCGCCAAAACAAACATCAGACGTCGCTTGTCATAGCGGTCTGCTATTCTGCTGATGAGGATCGCTGCCATTGCAGTGGAAAATCCGGCTAATCCGTTAATATAGCCTGTCCATTGCGCAGGGCTTTTCCCGGCAGGGATAACCTCTGATACATAGATTGGTATATAAGGTGTAAAGACCGTTCGCGTAACGCGATTGATCAGAAGAACAACCAGCAGCACCATTATAACCGGCGTAAATATCTTGTACCATGGCAAGTCAGTCTTTTGCCTTTCCTTGACACGCCCATAACTGTTTGGATCTTCACTGATAATAAATAAGACCATCAAAAAAGCGACCAGCATCAGACCGGCACCCACAAAAAAACTGACTCTGTATCCAAACCATTCCGCCACTATTCCGCCAATAATTGGTCCTATGGCATAGCCCAGAAAAGTTGAGGACGACAAAAAACCTATTGCGTAAGAAAGATTTTTCGTGGGTGTATTGCTCGCCACGAAAGCCAGCGCTGCAGTAACCGTCCCTGTGAATATCCCTTGAAGCCCTCTCAACACAACGATTTGCCACATAGCAGTGACCATGCCGAGCATGCCTATGATCATAACGCCACCGCCCATGGCTCTTAAAAGCATCATTTTTCTGCCATATCGATCAGAGACCATGCCCCAAATTGGTGACATCACCGCCATCGTCAAGGCCGGAAGCGCGTTGAGAAGTCCAGTGTACCACTTTACTGTCTCCGGGCTCATAGGTGAGATCTCCTGAATATAAAAGGGGAGAAAAGGCATGCCAAGACCAAAACTTGTCAATGACAGCACTTGCGTCAGCCATAGTGCATAGAGATTTATTTTCCAGCGTTCCATTTGATCACCACTTTGCCCATCATTAATGTCAAGAAACCTTGTCTGTAAAGTGCAATTTGAGACTGGATATTAAGAATAATAGGCATAGGCTACTGCAATGCCCATTGAAAGAACCATCCCAGCTGCGATCAGTACGAAGCTTTTTACAGCGTTGATAAACGTCTCCTTTTTATCAGGACGTGCAGAGAAGTCCCGTGAAAGTTTATAGACAGGCAGCCCGGTAGCCACGGCAATCACAGAGAAAACCGGCAGCCAGCCCACGGCTATTGAAATCACCATAACACCATACGCAGCCACTGCCAGGTGCTGATAAAGTGCGATTGCGTGGGCCCTCCCAATATAAGCCACCAGTGTATACCTGCGGTTCGCCAAGTCATCCTCCAAATCACAAATATTGTTGGCGAGCATGATATTGGCAATACCTGCCGCAAAGGGAAAACTTACAACGATCAACCCCAGTAAATGGCGGTAATCTATGCCGATGGTCACCCAATCCGCCAACCAGCCCACCTCAATCAGCGTTCCAATTGGAAATTGAATATAAAACGCCAGAAACGGAATCAAGATCCCCATAAATCCACCTGAAAAAACTTCTCCGAGTGGTGTTCTTGAGATAGGGACTGGTCCATAGGAGTAAAAGACTCCAATCCCAGCTGATATGACGCCGACCAGGAGCACGATCCAGTCGGTCAGCCACACCAGGATCAAACCCAAAATCAAACCCAGTCCCAGCAATGTGATGATCACCAATTTTACGCGGTCGATTTCGACCTGATCTTTAACAATGGCGTTATGTTCTTCGTAACCATAACCCTCTCTTCGTATCGCGCGTTTAAAATCCATGTAATTATTGACCGCAGTCGTTGCCATGTCAATGCATAACAAAGACAGGAGCATTATAACTGCCGGCTGCCAACGAAATGAGCCGCGGAGCCAAATGCCATATAGTGTTCCGAATAAAAATGGAAACACACTGGCAACTTTTGTCTGTATTTCTACCAGTTTAAAAAAACTGCTGATTTTCAATTTTTTTGTCACTCCTTAACTTCCCTCTTCCGCTGATACCAACGGAATTTCAATTATTACTGTCGTACCTGCGCCTATAACACTTTCAAATCTGAGGTGCCCCCCAAGTTCTGATAGAATCTGATTTGAAACTGGAATCCCCATGCCAGATCCATTTTCTTTAGTTGTATAATAAGGCTCGAGTAAATGCTCCAGCTGATCCTGAGTCATTCCGCTGCCATTATCATGAATCAGAAGCGAAACAAAACCATTTTCCTGCTTTGAATTTATATCTATGACGCCTCCAGCGGGCATTGCCTCGACCGCATTGAACAACACATTCACCAGCACTTGCCGTATGCCATTGATACTGGAAAATACAAGTGTATCCGTGAGTTCGATCTTTAACTGAATGCGGTGGGATGACATTTCTATCTTAAAAAACCGACTGACATCCTCTACTAACTTTTTCAAATTAAAGATTTCTTTTTTCAACGCAATTGGCTTGGCATAATTCAGCATGGTTTCTACCATAGTAATCAGTCGATCAATTTCAGTTGGCAGAACGGACATAGCCAGTTTTACAAAACTTGGATCGTCCAGACGTTGATCCAGCATTTGGATGTAGCCTTTGATAGAGCTCAGCGGATTCTTGAGCTCATGAACGACACCCGCTGACAATTGATTCATCTTTTCAATCTTGTCTTGTTGCTGCAGCAATGCGGTCATTGACTTTTCACGTGTTTGATCCTGTATTAAGACATAGGCGGAAGGCAGATCCGGATCGCGCTCAGTGGGTACATAAACACTGATCAGCAACATTTTAACGCCTGTTGTCGTCTTGATCTGTGCCTGCATTTCTCTACTTGGTCCAGTTTGCTGGATTTGGTGGATGAGCCAATCTATTTGTGCCTCAGTGAAGCAGTTCATATCTTTCACATCTCGCAAACCCTGGGTTTCAATACCTGTCAGTAGTTTAACCGAATAGTTCCTGAGTAAAATTTCACCGGATTGGCTGAGTCCAAGTATTCCTACAGGAAACAAATCAAGAAATTGATAGAAGTGACTCCTGAAATTCTCCCGTCTGGATTCAATTTTCTTGAGTTTTGACGTTACTGCAACATATTGACGCACCATCAAAATAACCGCAATAATGATAATCCCGATCAGTATACCGAGAACAAAAGACTGCGAGGGTTTAAAATTCACAGTCGCACTTAAATAGTAAGGCGTTTTCAGGCTGAAATAATGCATGGTGCCCCCTCCTAAAATGGATCTCTACTCCATTATAAGTCATTGGAAGGCTTATGACAGCAAAGAATCAAGAATTTTTCTGAACATAAAAAATTATTATCTATATAGTGAAAATTGGTGAAAATTGTTCTTACAAAAAAAATCAAAAAACCTCTTTTCAAAAGGTCGTTTTTCGAATATACTGTAATAGTGCCGCGCGAGGGTGGCGGAATTGGCAGACGCGTAAGATTCAGGCTCTTATGGGCGCTAAGCCTGTGTGGGTTCGACTCCCATCTCTCGCACCACTGAAAGACGATCTTCTCTAAGAAGGTCGTCTTTTCTCATTAAATCCCAGGGGGGACTTTATCAGATGGCGACAGTACTGAAAAACGACTGGCAGGAAGTACTATCGGAAGAATTTGAAAAGCCTTATTATAAGGCACTCAGGCAATTTCTAATCCAGGAATACAGAACCCAGCAGATTTTTCCTCCCATGCATGATATTTTCAATGCGCTGCATTACACCCCATTAAAGGATGTCAAGGTACTGCTGCTGGGACAGGATCCCTACCATGATCTACACCAGGCACATGGCCTCAGCTTTTCAGTTCTTCCCGGGCAAAAAATTCCACCATCACTGCAAAACATCTATAAAGAACTCCAGGAGGATCTTGGATGTGATATTCCGAATCATGGCTGCCTGAAAAAATGGGCTGACCAGGGTGTACTGCTTCTTAATACTGTACTGACAGTTCGGGCACATCAGGCCAATTCTCACCAGGGTAAAGGCTGGGAGCAGTTTACAGATGCTGTTATCCAGGTTATTAATGCTCAAGACAGACCTATTGTTGTATTTCTTTGGGGCAAGCCGGCACAGTCAAAAAAAGGCTTTTTGACCAATCCAAAGCATCTGGTTTTGGAGTCGCCCCATCCAAGCCCACTTTCAGCTTATCGAGGTTTCTTCGGCAGCAGACCCTTCAGCAAAGCTAATACCTTCCTGACAGCACACGGTGTCTCATCAATTGACTGGCAAATCGATGCTCTGTAGAACCGAAAACGCCATAAAAAAATATTTATTCGGAAAGCTTAGTCAGTCGGTTAATCCCAATTGTTCTGTTCTGTGAAATATGCTAGACTTAAGTCATCGGGGGCATGAACGATGACGACTAAAAAGACTGCCATAAAAAGCATATTGTCATTATCTCTGCCAGCTATTATCGATATGAGCTTCGATACGCTGCTGGGGATGGCTGATACGCTAATGATCAGCTGGATGATTGGAAATGCGGCTCTATCGGCCTCTGGTTTTGTTAATCAAATCATCTTCACACTCATCTTTGTTTTTACTGCCTTCAATACAGGTGGAACCGCTTTAATCGCGCGGAGCTACGGCGAGTCAAATTACACCAAACTCAACAAAACCGCCAGTGAAGTTGTATTTCTTAACTTAACTCTTGGGCTTCTGGTAACGCTTTTGTGCTATGTGTTCAAAGACCAAATTTTCTCTATATTTCAAACCTCTGAAGAGGTTGATCTTTACATAGCAAAGTACTTCAAATGGATTGGTCTCAGCATTCTGCCCATGTTCCTGTCTTTTTCGTTCGCCGCGATACTCCGCGGCTCAGGAAATACGAGCACCCCAATGAAAATAACTCTAATAGCCAATCTGTTCAATATCGCAGGCAATTATGTTCTCATCAAAGGGCTCTTATTCTTTTCTCCACTTGGAATTGAAGGTGCAGCCATTGCAACTCTTTCAGCGCGCTGGCTGTCTGTAGCTATATATACCTGCATTTTATTTGATCTAAAAAAGAAAGTGCACCTGCGACTCTGCGATATGCTGCCCACCAAAACCATATTTGAACCGCTGGTCAAAATCAGTTTGCCCGGCGCCGCAGAGCAGACCTTGATTCAAGCCAGCTTTATAGCAGTCAATGTAATTATTTCTTCCTTGGACACTACTTCCGAAGCTGCTTACAGAATTTTGATCAACCTCGAATCCATATCTTACATGCCAGCGGTTGGAATTTCTATCGCAGCAGCAACCTTGACAGGAAAAGCCCTTGGTGAAAAAGATCCCGATCTGGCTTATAGTACCGGACGGCAATCGACAATTTTAGGCCTTGCCTGGGGCGTGTTCATGGGGATATTGTTCCTTTCATTTTTGAATTTTTGGCCAAGATTATTCACGAGTGATCCCAGTGTGATCAAGACTATTATCCCGGTACTCATTCTCAGTGCGCTGCTTCAACCATTTCTGAATGCCTTGCTGGTCATGTCGGGAGTGCTGAGAGGCTCAGGCAACACCAGAACGGTCATGCAGCTCTCTTTTTTCAGAGTATGGCTCATCAATGTTCCAATTGCCTATATGCTGGTCAGAATCATGGACTTCGATCTCATAGGTGCTTGGTATGCAGAACTTATCTCTTATTCCCTCTTTTGCACAGTCATGTATATAAAACTTAAACAAAAGAAATGGACAGAAATAAAAATTTGATTTGATCCATTATAAAAGCAGCGGCTGAGTTTTCTTAAACCGAAAACTCAGCCGCTGCTTTTTATCTCAAAATTCTAATGGGCTCTTAAACCAACGCCTTGATGGCTTCTATGACCTTTTCATAATCCGGATGCTGACTGGCTGCAGGCACATATTCCACATAACGGATCACTTTGTTCTTGTCAATGACAGTGACACCTCTTGCAAGCAAGCGAACGTCCTCAATAGCAAAACCGTACGAGTTTCCGAAAGACAGCGTTCTATAATCTGAGACTACTTCTATGCGGTCGATGCCATGTGTACCGCAGAAGCGTTTTTGAGCAAAAGGCAAATCGCAGCTAATGGTCACAATGGCCACATCTTCAGACAATTCGCTGGCTTCCTCATTGAATTTGGTAGTCTGAAACTCACAGACGCCGGTATCAAGGGACGGTACGCAGCTGATGACGACGACCTTCCCTTCGGTCTCCTTAAAAAATTCATAATTGGACAAGTCTCTCTTGATCGCTGTAAAATCCTTTGCTGCCTGACCAACCTCAACAGGTGTGCCTGCCAATTTTTCACTCTTGCCTGCAAATACAAATTCCATTACGATATCCTCCTATGCTGTTCGATGATACTTGATTAATTTCCCATTTTGTTTGTTTTTAAACAGTAATGGGTAAAAGAATATTGTTGACGCAATTAAAGTGCTATAACATTACACAACGAGGTGATTAAATGCGAATCAACATTTTGATTGGTGGTTCCGCAGGACACGGGATCAATACCATTGACCAGTTTTTGACCCGCCTATTGACTAAAAAGGGTTTCCATTTCCATTCCTACAAGGACTATATGTCCAGAATTCGGGGCGGCACCAACTTTACCCACGTGACACTTTCAGATCAGCCCGTTCACTGTCATGATGATGCGCTCGACGTCATAGTCGCATTGACTTCAGAAATCATAAAAGAGCATTATGACAGAATGACGGACAGCGGATTGATTATTTGTGATGCTGATGTGGTATTGCCAGAGCCATGTCGTCACCAGGTCACACGTCTGAATTTTAAGGATATCTTAAAAGAAACCGGAAATTCCAAAGGGTATTCCATGGTGGCTTTGGGGGCGATTGTCAAAGCCATCGGCCTGGAGGAAAGCACTCTGAATCATCTTGTGGACAAGCGCTGGACAGAGGCAATCATAGATGCCAACACCAAGACCGCCAGAATGGCATACGAGGCGACGCACTGCATTTTAACCTCTATACCCAAAACCAATGAGGATCACCTCGTCATGTCTGGCAATCAGGCAGTTGCACTCGGTGCTCTGGCCGCTGGTGTCGGGTTTTATTCCGCCTATCCTATGGCACCCTCCACAGGTGTCATGAGCTATCTGACACAGTATGAAACCCGTTATCCTTTAGTCGTAGAACAAGCTGAAGACGAAATTGCTGCTATCAACAGCATTATAGGCGCAGCATCGAATGGTCTGCGCAGCATGACCTCCACCAGCGGCGGCGGCTTCTCGCTAATGGTGGAAGGCCTGGGTTTCGCAGCTGTCGCTGAAGTACCTGTGGTCATGCTGGATGTCCAGCGGCCTGGTCCTGCTACTGGAATGGCGACGAGAACCGAGCAAAGCGACCTCAATTTTGTACTAGATGCCTCTCAAGGCGAATTCCCTAGAATCATCCTAAGCTTCAATTCTATTGAAGACGCTTTCTATAAAACCTTTAGAGCTTTTAACCTCTCTGATAAGTATAGGGTTCCTGTCATTCTTCTTTCAGATCAATATCTCGCAGACTCAACTTCTACGGTCAGGGAACCGGATTTGAAGGTCCTGAAAATTGATCTTCACCTCGTTAAAGAAGTCAGAGAAGACTATCGCCATTACGATCTTAGAACCTTGGTTCAAGACCGAGCCGTCCCGGGAATGACCTCACAGATCGTGATGCATGACAGCCACGAACACGACGAAAATGGCGGCGTTACAGAAAGTGCCGACAACAGAGTGGCTATGAATGAGAGACGAATGTCTAAGCTCAATGAAATTATCAAAGAAATGGAAGAGCCACGACTGATTGGCGATCCCAAAGCCAAAGACATTCTGATTTGCTGGGGCTCTACAGCTGGAGTTGTTGAGGCCGCTGTCGAGCATCTCACAATGCAAGGCAGATCCATTGGCGCTTTGATATTCGGAGATCTTTACCCATTGCCGGTTAAGACGCTTACAACCCTTATTGGGAGGGGTGCCCGCCTTATCAACGTTGAGGGAAACTACCAGGGCCAACTCAGACAATTGATCTCCAGAGAGCTTGCCTATCCTATTCATCACTCCATCTTGAAATATGACGGAAGACAATTCAGCCCGGGGTATATCCTGAAGGCTTATGAGGAGCTGATTCAAAAGTGAAGACTTCCCCATTTGACAATCACAAAGAAAACACCTGGTGTCCGGGGTGTGGAAATTTTGGAATCCTCAGCAGCATGAAAGCCGCTTTTGAAGAACTGGGCCTCGCTCCGGAAGATCTCCTGATCGTCTCAGGCATCGGACAAGCCGCAAAACTTCCTCATTATATCCATGCGAACGGATTCAACGGACTTCACGGCAGAGCATTGCCTGCAGCCTTTGGGGCGCACGTGGCCAATTCCAAACTGAAACTGGTCGTCAATACAGGTGATGGCGATGCGCTGGCTGAAGGCGGCAATCACTTCATTCATGCAATACGAAAAAATATGGATATCACCCATTTAATCCATGACAATCAAGTTTACGGCTTGACTAAAGGTCAGGCTGCACCAACAACGCCCCTCGGACAGAAGACGACCCTGCAGATTGAAGGCGTGAGAGTTGATCCCCTTAATCCTGTCACATTAGCAATTTCTCTTGGCTGTTCCTTTGTTGCCAGAGCAAATGCAGGCGATCAACCGTTTATGAAAGAAATTTTAAAGGCTGCCTTAAATCATAAAGGCTATGCGCTTATAGACATACTTCAGCCTTGTGTCACATTCAACAAGGTCAACACTTATCAGTGGTACAAAGACCGTGTTTATGCTGTTCCTGAATTTTATGATCCCTATGATAAAGTCGCCGCATTCGCAGAATCCCTTAAGTGGGGGGATGATGGAATCCCAGTCGGCATACTATATAAAGAGGAAAAGCCAGCTTATTACGACCGGCTGGACCATATTAAAACCGACCATCTTGCAGCAGCGGAACGAAAACCCACGGATATCCAGCCACTACTAAATCAACTGAAATTCTAAAAGTGATCAAATTGTCTGCAGAATCAAAAGGACAGCCACAACTCGGAACTTGAGTTTGGCTGTCCTTTTATTGCGATTATTCGAATGACTTTTAAGGGCATCTTTCTCTAATCTGATTATGTGATTAACGCTCTACTGCAGTCCTCGAAAACTAAGACGCAAATTATCATGAGCAATCAGAGCTGCAGCACCTAAAGCCGGTGTAAAGCGATACATACCACCCTCGCCCACATAGACGCGATTCAAATTTCTGTGTGCGCTCAATTTGTTTAAGGATTTGTTGATTTCACGGTTCATGATGCTATTGGCGTTGTACATACCGGTAATCAACACCATCTCCGGATTGATGGCATTGATTACATAGGAAAGTACAGTCCCAATGTAGCCTCCAGTTTCACGAATGACCGAAAGGCTCAACCGGTCGCCCTGGACCGCATAATCATAGATCTGTTTGGCAGTGACCGCTGTCAGATCCCCCTTCAAATCCTCAACAAGTTTAGAGGTACTGCCCTCTTTTAGTTTGATCAAAAAACGCTCTTCAATCCCAATAGTGGATGCAACAGCATTAAAGCATCCCGTTTTTCCGCATTTACATTTAATGCTCCGGTTACTGACCCGGACATGTGCAATATTCCCTGCGCCCTGATTGAAGCCCTTAACTATGGCATCCTGATAATAGTAGGCAGAGGTGATCTGCTCTCCGATGTCAAGAACGAAGAAGCTGAAAGCTTCCTTAGCTTTACCATAAAGTTTTTCACTGACTGCAACGGCATTGGATTTTGTTTCAATGCGAATGGTTTCACAACCAAGTGATTGAATACGATCTTGCCATTCCTGTTTACGAATCAGAACGTTGCTGCCCAGCAAGAAACTGTCCTGAGCATAGGGTTCGGCTTCGACAGCGATCCCAATACCAAGGCACCGAAGGTTTGAAAGATGGCGCATCATTTCCAGAATGACACGGATGACATTGTCAAGAATTCTGCTTCCCGAACGATCCCCGAACAGGGATAAATCATCCTCCGTCAGGATCCCACCGCTCAGCGTCATCCCACAGGAAGAGATCCCGTATTTCGAAACATAGATTCCAATCATGTAATGATGTTTCTCATTCAAAGTAAGTACTGTGGGACGTCTGCCCCCAGTTGACTCACCTGTTCCCTTTTCATCTATCAGACCGTCAGATTTCAAGGTTTCAGATAAAATAGAAATTGTCGCGGGTGACAGGCCTGAATATCTGGCTATATCTGATTTGGAAATTTCCCCGAACTTCTGAATGATTTGCAGAATTGTCAATCGATTGACCCACTTAATCTGATCTTGTGTCAATGGCAATGTGATTTCCAAGTTATCCCCCACTTTTTTCAGCGACTAAAATAAGTTGTTAATAAGAAGATAACATAAAGTAGTTAAGTCGGCAACCTCTTCCCCTCAAAAGGATGTGGCGTTAATCTCAGAAAATGTAAAAAGGCTGCCGCTGCGTCGCGACAACCTCTGTGAATTTTTAATTTTAAAAATGTCAGGATTTGAATAATGTTTGATTTCTCGAATTCACTATTTATTCGATTTCTTTAAAATTTACATCCTCGGCAGCACTGTATTCCGAACGGTCTACCCCAACATCCCCGGCAGTCTCTGTATATTGTTCCGCAGATCGCTTGCCGGACTCAGCGGTTTCACCGGCATTATAGCTGCCACTGGCTCCGAAAGGCCCAAAATTCGAACCAGTGTTTGTTTGTTGCCACTCCGCTTCGGCCTGATGCATGGCTTTAAGATATTGACTTTTTCTCCAATAATGCCTCACAATAAGCAAAGCCAGAATTGCCAAACCTATTGGTGTCCCGAGCAAAAAACTGCCAGCTGCAAAAATCAGCCAAAACACGACAAAAACAATGGTCAAAATTATGAGCAGCCCTGTAAATCCCGAATATGATTGGTACATGGTTTTCACTCCCTTGAAGCCATTGTAATATGGTAATCATGCCGATTCAATAAAAAAAGCATTAAGTTTTAAAAAAGATCGCATGACAATCATGCGATCTTCCTTAAGAACTATGAAATCAATAGGCTGCATTGCTGTCTTCATTCAAGACAATGGCCACTGAAGCGCTTGCACCAATCCTGTTAGCACCGGCACCAATCATTTCCAGTGCGATTTCCCTGCTTCTGATTCCACCGGATGCTTTGACACCCATCTGAGAACCCACAATACTTCTCATAAGCTCGATATCCTCCGCAGTTGCACCACCTGAGCTGAAACCGGTGGAGGTCTTGACAAAATGAGCGCCGGCCGCTTTAGACAGGTTGCATGCAAGGATTTTCTCTTCCCTGGTCAAGAGGCACGTTTCCAAAATGACCTTTAGAATCGCCTTTCCTTCAAGCGCTGCGACTACGCCTTCAATATCCTGCCTGACAACGTCATCATCCCCGTTTTTCAGTGCAGCAATATTGATCACCATGTCTATTTCACTTGCGCCATCCGCGATCGCTTGGCGGGTTTCAGCAGCTTTGACGGCAGTTACACTGGCGCCAAGTGGAAAACCTATGACTGAGCACACTTTTACAGCAGAACCCTTTAATGCCTCAGCCACAGCGGAGACATAATAGGGATTGACACAGACAGACCAGAAGCCGTGGGTTTTCGCTTCTTCGCAGACCTGCATAACTTGTTCACGTGTTGCATCCGCTTTTAAAATCGTGTGATCAATGTAGCCTGCAAGATTCACGGTCAGCCCTCCTTAATATTGCATTCCAAAAATAACTATGCTTCACAAAATAGATTTAAACCTGGTTTTTGCAAGCAGGTTTATCAAACATCAGTAATGAAATTTATAGATCGATCCACTAGAGGACGAGCAGTTTGTCTCCGTTTTTGATGCCGGCAGCGTTGCCCTCATCAATATCCAGGTGCATTTCGAGCGCATAAGTCTTATGAACTCTAACCAGCACGTTGTCAAAAATTAAACCACGCTTGCCCTCAACTTTAACAGATACAATATCTTTGTCCTGTACGCCAAATTGCTCAGCATCACTTGTATGCATGTGAATATGACGTGCTGCAGCTATGATGCCCTTATCAATAACCACTTCACCTTTTGGTCCCACGATCTTAGCGCCCGGGCTGTCAGCCAGGTCACTTGAATCTCTGACCGGTGGTACAACGCCAAGTGTAAATCCATCTGCCAGTGAAACTTCAATTTGAGTTTCGTTTCTTGCAGGTCCCAGGACACGCATTGTAAATGATCCCTTAGGGCCTACGACTTCGATCTTCTCATGACAAGCAAATTGGCCAGGCTGTGAAAGATCTTTGAAGACAGTCAACTCATAGCCTTCACCGAAAAGAATGTCAATATGCGCTTTGCTCAAATGGACGTGACGGTTTGATAATCCTACTGGTACATATCCTTTAGACATTAATAAACCTCCTATTTTGTATACACCATACATAACATTATCATGGATGTTGTCTATTTTGTCAAATCTGAATGCGGCTGCTTATTATACTTCATTTTGGGCGGATCCGAGGATAGAAATGGCAAACTCCGCACCTGCAGCTATGATCTCTCCATGTCGTTCCTGCCGTTCCATTACTTGCTTTTCATCCGTCCCCTCAATAAAAACAAAGGCTTCGAAAGAGGCTCTGATTGATTTAAAGAATAACTCCGCGACAAGCCTTGCACCATCACTTTCATTTTTTCTCTGAAAGGCACCTGCGGTCACAAGAAGCAAACCCATTTTAGGCTTAGAAAAGACCTGTTCTTTCAGCATAAATTTTCTGGTCCATTTCACTTGAAAACGGTCAATCATTGTTTTCATCAAAGCGCTCACTGAATTGAAATAAAATGGCGTTGCCAGTATGATACCCTCCGCCTCATCCACCGACTTCAGAATGAGATCCATGTCGTCCCTGAAAATACAGCGTCCTGTTTCTGCACACTGATAGCAGCCTGTGCAAGGATGGATATTCATTTTTCTGAGATCAAAGCGCTCCAATTCAAAACGGTTGAGGTTCATTCCTGATAAAAGCAGGTCCAGTGCCTGATCCGTGTTCTTTCCAGGTCTTGGACCGCCAAATATTACAACGAGCTTTGGCTTCACTTTGAATAGACCTCAGGTTTCAGCGTCGCTACAAATGGCAAATTGCGATACTTTTCAGCATAATCGATGCCATAACCGACAATAAATTCATCCGGAATGACAAAGCCGGTATAATCGACTTTTATGTCTGCTTTGCGTCTCTCAGGTTTGTCCAGAAGTGAGATGATAGACAGACTGGCAGGTTTGCGGGCAGAAAAATTGTCATAAAGATACTTAAGCGTTAACCCGGTATCAATTATATCCTCTACAATCATAACATGCTTGCCCTCAATACTGTAATCCAAGTCTTTGACGATCCGAACGACGCCGGAGCTTTCCGTTGAGCTGCCATAGCTGCTGGCGGCAATAAAGTCGATCTGGATTGGCACGCTCACCGCTCGCATTAAATCGCTCATGAATACATTTGCGCCTTTCAAGACGCCAATCATTAACAGCTCCTTGCCTTTATAGCTTTCAGAGATTTCTTGTCCAAGCTCCTGCACTCTTGCATCAAGCGCTTCCTTGCTGATTAGAATTTCTTTAATATCACGATTCAAAGGATCACCTCATTTTAATTTGATGGCTTGTACTGATATTATAACCTGTGCATGCCTAAAGTACCACACTGGCGCTTCGAAATCCAGAAATAGCGCAGTTGTTATTCAAATAGTCTGATCATTATCATGGTGAGTCCACAAGTAAACCATTGGAATAATAATCAGAGTCAACAGTGTGGAAACCATAAGTCCTGACATCAGTGCTGCCGACATAGGTACAAACAAGGCGCTTCCGGAAAGTGCCAGCGGAACCAGGCCTATGACTGTTGTGATTGTAGTCAGCATTATTGGACGGAACCTTTTTTCAACGGCATCAACACATGCAGTCTTTACGGATTTACCCTCTGATCGCTCAACATTGATGAAGTCGATCAGTACAATCGCGTTGTTGACGACAATGCCCAGCAAACTCACAATTCCAAGCATTGCTACAAAGGAAAGGTCAAATCCGAGGAAATATAGCCCTAAGAAAGATCCAATCGCGGACAGCGGTATGGTGAGGAGAATTATCAGCGGCTGCGTGAATGATCTGAACTGAAACAGCAGAACAGAATAAACCAGCATCACCGCGAGAACGGCTGAAGAGCCAATATTTCCAAAGTTCTCGACAATCTTTTCGTTCTCGCCGTCAAACTTGAAAGCAATCCCAGGATAATCCGCAGGATCAATCTTTTCAACAATGGCCTTTTGAATGTCCACCGCATTATAACCAGGTGCTATGTCTGACATGACAACAGTCGCCAAATCACCCTTGTAGGATTTGATGACAGCATATTCGCTGGCCAAAGCGATCTCTGAAACAGTTTCTAAAGGTACTTTCAGATCAGATGCTTCAGCTTTGATTTTAAAATTTCTTAGATCATCCAGACTGACCACATTGCTTTTCAGTACGATCTTATAATCCCCATCATCAAGGCGAACGGTTGTCGCTGCCTGACCTCTGAGCGCCAGACTGATCTCACTTTGAAGGTCATATTGAGTCATACCCAGGCTGCCAGCGAGCTCCAGATCCGGTTTAACCACATACTCGAAAACGCGGTTTTCAAAATCAGTGTCAACTTTTGCCGTGCCCTCCACCTGAGATATCAACTTTTGAAGCTTTTCGGCAGCCTCTCCCAGCTTATCCAAATCACTCCCCAGCAGTCTGAGCTGCACCGGCGCCCCAATAGGCTCCGCTTGTTCCAATAATTTTACTGATACTCGTCCCCCCGTCACGACCCGGTCCAATTTTTGCTGAAGCTCTGCTGCGTAAGTTTCCAGCGTCATTTCGCTATCTTCTGACGCCATTGCCTCCAGATCCATTCTTAGCATCATTTGCGCTTTGTCATTTGAGTTAGGGACGATTGGCAGCGTATTGTAGAATTTTGGAAGACCGCCGCCCACAGCAGTCGTATTGGAAAGGATCAGCGGCTCAGCACTTAATATCTGATTCACATCCTTGACGAGCGCTTCTGTTGTTTCTATTGAAGATGCGTTTTCTGAGCGCACGTCAATATATATTTTATCCGTATCCGCATAAGGGAAAAATTTCAAATTTAACGAGAGTCCGGCATAGATTGTGAATCCCAGCGTTGCCAGAACCAGAATCAACGTCAGTACTCTGAATCTGAAAGCCGCCAGCAGCGCTCTTTCAAAAAACAGCCTGATCACGCCCTTACCCCTGCCAGATGTCTTGGACGGGCCCAGAAACATATAAGCCAGCGGCGGTATGATTAAAATAGCGACCAAATAGGACACCGACAACGAAATCATGATGATGCTCGGCAGACTGGCAATGTATTCACCCGCGATCGAAGGCAGCAACATAAAGGGCAAGAATGCGCCGATAGTCGTAAGTGTCGACGTCAGCACCGGAACCGCAACCTCTCTTGCCCCACTAACGCATGCTTCAGCACGATCCAATCCCACATCGAGTTTTACCTGAATGGAGTCAATGATCACAATAGCATTGTCCACAAGCATCCCCAGCGCCACAATCAAAGCAGCAATTGAAATCTGGTGCAGCTCAATGCCCAGATACCCCATAAAAATGAACGAGATCATTATTGAGGCTGGAATAGCGGTCGAAACGATCAAGGCATTTTTCAAACCCATTCCAAGAAGCACAACCACCAAAACAAAAACGACACCCTGCAGCAGATTCAGCATAAAGTCATTGACAGACCGTCTGACATTTTCTGGCTGATCGAGAACACGCTCAATCTTGAGATCGTTTGAAAGCGATTCCTGAAAACGACTTATGACCCGATCGACCTCTTCACCAACCAAAACGACATTTTCATTCTTTTGAAAATAACCGGCCAGCAGAATCGCATTTTCACCATTCTGAAGAATCTTATAAGATGAATCCGCATCTTGAAAAGAAACCTCCGCAATTTCACGGAGAAAAATTATTTGACCTGAACTTGGAGAAACACCTACGACCAGGGAACGAATTTGATCAAGATTGGCTAAACGGCCGAAGGTCCTTAAATTGACACTTGTGCCATGCTGCTCAATTTGACCTGAAGGAATTTCTATGTTTTGTGCTTGAAGCATTCCAAAGAGATCTCTCATGGAGATCCCTAATGTATTTAGCTTTTGGTAATTCACCTCAACGACGATTTCGCGTTCCTGTTTTCCCATTATTTCGAACCGCTTCACGCCCTGGATGCTCTTTAGCTCATCTTTTAGCCGAATTGCCAGATCATTGAGTTCATTATAAGTATAGTTTTCACCTGACAGCGTAACCATTAATCCCGCTGTTTCCACGAGATCCGTATTGGTCTGAATCGCTTGACATTCCGGTGGAAGTTCCGACTGTAGGACATCCATTCTGTCTTCCAGATCGTTCCATGCCGCCTGGACCTCAGTGCCGTAAATCAATCTTAGAAATGTGACGGACGCACTGTTGAAGGAATAGGTGTAGGCATAGTCATAACCTTCAATTTCTTCAAGCTCACTGACTATCTTTGAGGTTACACGATCTTCCACTTCTGAGGGTGACGCACCAGGATAGATGACTGAGATCATTGCGACGGGCGCATTGATCTCAGGATACTCTTGTCTTGGACTAATATAAAAGTTGTAAGCGCCGGCCGCAATAAGGAGCACCAGCAGAAAAAGAGTAATTTTTCTGTTCAGGATTGCAGCGTCTATCCATCTTCTCATCTCAGTCACCTCGTGACGCTGACGATTTCAACATCATCCAGCGGATTCACAAGCTTCATGCCTTTTACTATGACCTGGTCACCATCATCAAGGCCTTCAACGTACAACTCGTTGTTCTGTACCGCCCGGATGACAACGTTTTTCTTAATTGCCCGACCTTCCTGCACGATATAAACAAAATCATTTTCCCCGGATAGCACAATATCAATTGGGAGCTTGACTGCTTTGATTTCACCCTGGCGCACGAAGATTTCTGCCATGGCTCCAATCAGATAATTCCCAGACGGCAGTGTCACTTCAACCTCATAAGTTTGGGTCGCAGGATCAGGAAGCTTTCCGATGTTTGAGATTGATGCATCAAAAGTCTGATTGTCATAGACAACTTCCACTTCGCGCTCAAATTCGCCTTTCATCAAAGTCTCGGATGACATGCCAAATATAGCAGTCACCGTTTGACCCTCCAACATCAGAACTGGATAACCTGCTGATACCAGGTCACCCTTTTCATAAAACACTTCGAAAACGACGCCGCTTCTAGGCGCATAAAGCTTGGTATCCTTTAAATAGCTATTGCTCAGGCTTAAGCCCGCTTTTGCTTGCTGTACCTGTGCTTCAGCCGCTTTAAGTTCAGCTTTTGTCACTGAAACCTGCAGCTCAACGCCCTCCAGCTCCGCTTTGGAAATAGCGCCTTGATCATAGAGCGCTTTAAAATCCTCCAAGGTTTTTTCAAGGTGTTCCAGAGAAATCCGGGCTTTTGATGCTGCCTCTTCAGCAGCTTTAATCCCTGCTGCACTGCTGCTGACACCGCTGCTTTGAGCCTGATCGTCCAGTCTTGCCAACAATTGGCCTTTCTTAACTGGATCTCCTGTTTTCACAGTTAATTCCGCAATTTTACCTGAAGACATAAAGCTAAGCGAGTCAGCAGACTCTGCACTGATACGACCATTATACATCTGCTTGAGTACATGGTTTTCCAAATGAACTTCAACCACTTCAACGGGCTGTTTTACGGGTTCAGAACTTGATATTTCAATCTTATTGCACGCAGTACCCATCAACCCCATCAGGAGGGTCAGCAACAATGGAACGATTCTTGGCTTTAACATGCCAACATCCCTTCTTTCTCTTACTAAGGCTGAAAAATTTTATTTATTTAGCCGCCCGAGGACTTCTCAATGAAATTAGTCAAAACGGGTCACCAGATCTCTGAAATAAAAATCAATAATCATTCTAAGCTCATTTTCTACGGCATCTCTCTTTAATGTTGCTGTTCTGGCCACAAGATCATTTATGGCTTCAACTATGCCTTTTGAAATCAAGCGGCCCAGCGCTTTAAGATTTTGAACTGAGTTCCGACTGGCAATGGTTTCAAGAACATACTTTTCCAGTACTGAGAAAATTAATCCGGACAACTCATTCATGGCATCAGAAAAAACCGTACCCTCAGACCCATTGAACAGAATCAGAATTTCGTCACGGTACGATTCAATACCAGTGGCGATCTCGTGGACGAACTGCTCCCGAAATCTTATATAATCTTCTGTGGGTAAAGGCATATCCTCATGGATTTGTACGGATTCAAGAAGTGATTTCAATACCAGGTAAGCAGGCGTGACCACTTCTTCAAATAACGACTGTTTTGAGCTGAAATACCTGTATATATTTCCAACAGTGATCTCAGAGCTTTCTGCAACTATTCTCATAGACGCTTGCGCGTAGCCCCTTTTAAGAAATTCCGCCCGGGCAGAAGACACTATGCGACTCCTAACTTGCTCTTTTAAGACTTGCATATGATAAACCCCTGTTCATTTTTAATTAAATTATACCCTCAAAATGACATTTCAACAACTAGGGATTGACTTTCATCATATACTTATGAGTACTCTATTCTCCACGTAAAAAGTCCGTCCCTCAGAAGCGCATTCTTTGTTGCAAGGCGCGATGCTGAAAACGGACTGAATAATGTTATTACATTCTTTCAAACAAACAGGATCTCCTGCTCAGACAGCCTGAGGCGGTCGTTCCCCTTCAACTTATACAACGTTTGACTGTCCAGTCTTTGCTCATTTAGATAGGTGCCGTTCAAAGAGTCAAGATCCTTCAAAAAATATCCTTGATCCATGTGGTGCACTTCCGCGTGAAGTCTGCCGATGGTTATGTCATCATCAATAATCACATCACAAAGTACCGTGTTCCTACCAATTCGCGTTATTGGCTTTGAAAGTTCAAAAATCTTGCAGGCTTGTTGATTTTGAAGAACGAGTTTACCCTGCAGCTTCTCCTGCTCAGATAAGAGTGTCGTGCCTTCAAATTCAGGTCTGTACATTGACAGCTTACTATGTGATGCCGCATTGTGTCGAATTGGATCATGGCTTTCTTCGCCTATTTCATACATTGGAAAAACAGTCGAATCTGGCATTGATTTTTCTGCACCTTTGCAAAATCTCTTAAAATACTCGATCAGCCCACTGCTTCTTCGATTGGAGTTTTTGATCTTTGATTTCGCGTTTAGATGAATATGGTCTCCCTTCATAACCATTGATTTTTGCGCTGACCGGTCACCAATACGTTGATTGGAGGCATCATAGGCTGAATTGCCAACATGTTTAGATCTATTTAAGTTAGGATAAAAGGTGGCATGGTCCGGAGTTTCTGTTTCAAACGGAACAGAGCTTGAAGCAAACCAGTGACGAATAACATTTAACAGGGCAGTCTGTCGCTCGTACCTATGAACCGTCGATTCACACAATGACTTAAACTGCTCAATGCCTTCAGGTTTCAAACTTAAAGCAGCGATAGGCACTAAACTGTTCAAGAGCTGCTGCCACTTCTCTTCAAAGCTTGGTTCAGTAGTGCGTGTCGGCTTATAAATCAATTCAATACGTTTATTACCTGTGTGATAGCAGATCTGTGAAGGTGATATCAAGAAATGATCCAGTCTCAGGTAGTGTTTCGCTGACTGAGTTAAGACATTGACGGTTTCTTCCAGTATTGATAGTAAGTCATAATAATCAACCGCAGTTCTGCGAAGCCACTGTTCGAGTGTCATATGACTGTGAAACGTATAAACCAATTGAACATCATCATCCTTTTCCCGTAGTAATGGAATCAGATAGGGCCGCTCCGGATAATGGGTCAGGACATTAAACTCAAACATATTGATGTTAGGTAATGTAATTCCTAATCTGTAAATTCTCTCCTGCCCTTCAAAACCCATCTGTTGCATCATAGGTAAATGCCTTCCAAACTCAACTGAGTTTGAATAGTGATAGTTTCCGTATCAATATTATCCAGAATACTTGTCATAATTTCAGTGATCTGGGTTCTGAACAACAGAGCCAGACCTATAAGTACAACCACGAGAACAACGAGTTCGACTGTCCCCAAACCATGAGTATTCATAACAGCATAACGAAGTTTTTCAAAAATCTTTTTCATGTGTTTATCCCTCCCAAAATAATTGGACTGATCAGCAACAGCATCAAGACGCCAAATTGAAGCAGTGCAGGCATCATCAATCCTAATTGCCCTTTTACCTGACTTGCAGCTTCTGCCTGCTCCGCGATCATATTACAGTCTATCATCCAGTCATGAAGCAACGCGATGAGATCTGATTCTGATTTTCTTTCGCCATACAGGCAGCACCTCGCCCAACTTTTAGTGCCTGAATGATTAAAGGTTAGAAGCCTAAGTAATGCCGATTCATAGTCTCCTCCATGCTTCAGTCTAACTCGGAGTTCATGCCAAACAGGAAATGTTACCCAGTTTAAACTTTCGGTTTCCATGGCCAATACAAGTGCTTTCCTAAGACTATGTCCACTTTGAATGAGCAACCCAAATCGATAAGTCATTGAAAACAAAGCTCTGTCCAGTTGTCTGCTTCTGGCCTCCTTTCGTTCGATCAACCCTTTAAAAATGATCAGCGGTGTCGAAAGCAATCCCAATAGTACGCACAACACTGAAGTTATCAAAGTCAGGGATAATGCCTGACGCACCCCCAGAAGCAACACAAAAAATGCAGGCATCAACAAACCTGCTTCTTTCATCAAACTTGTTCTTTCTATTCTTATGCCATAGTTGGCGTATGTTTTTGTCATTTCGTGCCATTTAAGTAATGCCCGATGAACATGCCGCGTTACAAACGACATATTGATTTAAATCAACCCCTTGGTCTTCAGTTGAATCAATCTGGTTCGTTCAAATAAAACAGTTCCTCCTTCCAGCGCCAGCGCTGCTGCCATCACCAGCATTCTGCCACTGGCTGTTGTGTAAAGCATACTCAAATAGTCGGCATAAGTAGCATTGAGCAATAGCAGCACTAGAAGCGGCATTTTCGATGTCAGCCTGTACTCCAGAACCCGATCCGTCATTTTTCGTATGAGCTCTTGTTTTTGTACAATGTGTCCTCCAATCCAAACCGATGACCTCTTTAAAACCATTGTCATATCGTGGCCGCAGCTTTCTGCATAAAGGAGTTGTTGTGATAGGTCTGCCGCTTCCTCAACTTCAAATTGCCTAGCCAGTCGAGCGAGGCCTGCTGTCAGGGGGGTTCCCAACTGCATCAATCGGCTTAGTTTTTTGAGTTCAAGGGCGAGGTGTTCACAATTGGTGGAAAACTCATCAACGGTTTGGTCAAAAGCGCTTTGAAGTGACTTACCCGTCGACGTTGACGAAGCAATTAAAGAGAGAAAACGCGCAAAATCAGACAGGAACTCATCTTTTGTTTGAACAGCTGCCATTTGTGCCTGATAATTCAATGTCGGAAGCTTGATAAATAACACAAAAGGAAAGTAAATGGGATGATCAAATAAAATCCACGTGGAAAGGATGGTATCGATTGCAAATATAAGCCACAATCGGATCCGTCGTAGGGATGGGGTCGCATAGTACCATACCGGCTGGATCAAACTAAAGTATTTCAGCATAGCTCGACACTTGATCGAAGACGTCAGTCTTCAACACTCGGCAGCCTTCTGCGATCACTGTTTCAAAATTGAGCCTGCCTTGACGATATCCCAGTACCTGAATGACTTCTTGAATTCTTCTTGAGCCATCTGCGTCTTTTTTCAAATGAATGACCCAGTGAATGCCTGATCCAATTTGCCGCCGAATCCCTTCAGCTGTTCCGTGACTTGCCATCAACGCCATGGCCTCTATTCGGTCAAGCATATCAGCGCCAGAATTTGAGTGACCTGTCGACATAGAGCCGTCATGCCCAGTGTTAAGCGCCTGCAGCATATCCAAAGCTTCAGCTCCCCTGATCTCACCAACGACCATACGATCCGGCCGCATTCTAAGCGCTGTACGAATCAGATCTGACATGGTTACTTCCAGAGCTTCGCCTGCGGCAGACGGACGCGTTTCAAGGCGTACAAGATTATCAATACTGTTCAAATTGAGTTCAGCGCTGTCTTCGATTGAGATAACCCTCTCTCCTTTTGGTATACAGCGGCTCAAGCAATTCAGGAGCGTTGTCTTTCCGGAACTTGTACCTCCGCTGATCATTAAATTCTGCCTGGATTTTACCGCACCCACCAGAAATGACAGAACGCGCTCATCCATCATTCCTCTGCTTTTTAATGCCTCCAATGTCAACAGATCTTTTCTGAACTTTCTAATGGTCATATAGGGTCCATCCAATCCGACGGGCTGCATAACGACATTCAGCCTGGCACCATCTCTCAGTCTCGCGTCGACAATGGGATCTCTGAAATTGACGCGTCGATCAACCTCGGATACCATTTTCTGAATTAACTGACGCAGCCTTTCGTCCGATATCGAAAGATTCAGGCATTCCATGGTATTTTTTCTCTCAATAAAAATTTTTGATGGACCATTAACCATGATTTCGGTCACCTCAGGGATCTTTTAAATATGAATCCAGAAAATCATAACCCCGAATGCGCCAAAGCCAATTTTGAGCTAAACTGATCTTCTCTATTGTGCTCAAGCAGCTTAGAGAGTCGTTGTTTCTTACAAACGCTTCAATTTTGTGTTTCAAATCACCTGCAACTTCAAGATTCTCACTCAACACAGTCGCCAATTCTGCGCAAAGTGAATCGTACAGCAGATCCTCCTGCTCCCCTAACAGATAAATTATCGCCGACCCCCTGCCACAATATTGCCAACGCAATCTGTCAAGTTTTCAAACTGTCCATCAAATACACCTTCCATGTGTACGGCAGATGGATGACGGCTTCCCCTGTTAGAGATCAAATAGGCACCTATACCTAGTTGTCGGCTTTTAATCATGTCAGTCCATGCCACAGCGGGTTCCACTTCTCTTGGATGGTCACAGATCCAAATGATACTTTTCACTAAAGGGATGAGTTTTATAAGGATTTCTCTATAGTCCGCTCCACACCAGAACCACATTGAGTGAGGCATACCCTTGATTGCATTTGTCATCTTTTCCTGCCACTCCGGCAAGGAAAGTGCACTGATATCCTGAGGCCTGCGACACAGACTGTAGCAGCCGCCTTCCCTGAAAACTGCATCTTCCCCTTCCCATAACCATTCCGACAAAGCGTCGTCGACTTTTCCAGAAATATTTGCAATAGTTGTCAAATCGATGATAGCGGCTAATGGATTCAGATGGTGAAGCTGTGCTTTTAATTCTTCAAAAGCCTGACGCTGCTGATAACAAGACTGAAATGAAAATATGAAGTGAAGTCCTCCTGATTCACCCATAGCTTTAATTGAACCCATTTGTCTCTGAACCGCCCTGTTAAACGCATCAATAGGCTCATAAACTGAGAACTCGTTTTCGGCTGAAATGAAGTCCTCTGTCAATACAATGGTTTTGACGTCATTTCCCAGCGCGGCGTTTTCCAGAGCAGTACGGGGCCCTGCGGCAACACCAGAAAAATCTTCAGCTTGTACCGCGATACGCCAGAGGCTTTCCTCTGAGAACAGTCTGATCCGCCAAGAAATTAATCCGGATGATAGACAAGCCCTCTCTATTGCAGCAAGATAATCTTCCTCTGGGTAGTAAAGGCATACCACCATGTGTCCACTCCTTTCAGTAGTCATTGATTTTATATTACCATAATTTGTTATTTCGTCAACCATATATTTCCTTTATTGTTATAAATTAAAAGAAGCTGTTGTCACGGCGTCTTAAATGACCGCCAAAACAACAGCTTCCTAAAGTGGTTTGTATTATTTTTTTCCTTTTTTTTGCGCTCTCAGACGTTCTTTTTCAGCCAAATGGCGCTTGTATCTCGATTCAGAAATATACCAGGTAGCAGTACCGAATAATACTCCACCGATGGCAAAAAAGAAAACAGCCGCACCCAATTGAAGCAGGATCTCAGATGTAAATTTAAATTTCAACGATACGCCAAGAAGCAGAACATAGATCAGACTGGTCATCAGGGTCCAAGTGATCAAACCTTGTTTGATGACATAATGACGCATCCCCTTTTGCCGCATGACAGCCCATCTTTCCATAGCCAATGATTCACGTTCTGCGCGGCGCGCCTGGTTTTCCCGTGCCCTTGACTGGGCACGCCTTGCTTTCTTTTCCTCCGGCGTTAGGTCCACTTTTTTCTCTCCTGCCATATGCTCCCCCATACTTTCAATAAATTTCTAAAACACACCTTCTGCGATCAAGTCGCGATCCGGCAAATCAGACGCGTAATCAGCCATTTTGATAGTGACATGATCCGCGAGTTCAAGGGTTGTATCAAACCAAACAGTGATTCCCTCAGTTTCAATAGCTTCAAACAATTCTGCTTCACCTTGACGCAATCCTCCGACCCTGACCAGGGTCAAATCGTGAATAGCTCAGCAGCTGCCTTCAGTTGTTCTGTATACGACCAGCTCCTTCTTGCCCGTGGTCTTTAGAAATGAAAGAGCTTGAGGATGAAATTCAATCACAAGGCTCACCTCCTGTCCTCATTATACACTTAAGTTCCCGGAAACGCTTCAGTAAAAATGTCAAATAAAGCGAATCGATGACTATGCACGTTTAAAATATAAACAAAAAGAAAATTGGAGGCAACATATAGTCGTGGCTTTCGACTTACGATGCACCAATTTCCTTTTCATTATTAATTAGATAGGATAGACATTTTGTTCGCTGTCGACCAAGGTATTGTCTATGCTATATTTCTCAGCCATGCGAAGCTTGAAGAAATCCAAGGCAACTTGAGGGAATAGGACGTAGGTCAATACATCTTCCGGACTTTCCATATACATGCCAATTTCCTTTTCTTTGGCTTCCAAAACAGGTTCAAGCAAATCCGCCGGTCTACAGGTAATCACGTCTTCATTCCCTATGATCTTACGGATGATCTCATCCTTAATAGGTACTGCCGGTCTGCCATACATGCCTTTGACATAGGCTTTGACCTCATTGGGCACCATTTTATAGCGCTCTCCGGTGATGACATTCAAAACAGCCTGAGTACCAATGATCTGGCTCGTCGGTGTCACCAGCGGCGGATAACCCAAATCCTCTCTGACACGAGGAACTTCTTTCAAAACATCATTATATTTATCAAGTGCATTTTGAAGCTTCAGCTGTGACACAAGATTGGACAACATGCCTCCTGGCACCTGGTAAACTAAAGTATTAATGTCCATGCCTAAAATTTTGGGATCCATAAGTCCTGTTTCTAGTGCTTTTTCGCGCATAGGTGCAAAGTGTTCCGCAACGTCATTCAGGATCTTGAGATCAAGACCCGTCTTGCGTTCAGTTTCATTCAGCATGGCGACCATAGCCTCCGTCGCAGGTTGAGATGTGCCGAGAGCAAATGGTGAGATTGCAGTATCAATTATATCAACACCTGCTTCGATGGCCTTCATGTACGTCATATCCGCCAAACCGCTTGTACAGTGGGAATGGACTTCAATAGGCACATTTACGCTGTTTTTCAGACCCTTGACGAGGTCGAAAGCCGTGTAGGGTGTTAGAAGCCCGCTCATATCCTTGATACAAATGGAATCTGCGCCCATAGACACCATATCCTTAGCCAAAACTATAAAGGACTCTATGGTGTGTACAGGTGAAACCGTAAATGATATTGCTGCTTGTGCATGAGCGCCTTCCGCTTTCGTGGCGCGGATCGCCGTTTCGATATTTCTCAAATCATTGAGCGCATCAAAAGTTCGAATGATGTCAATGCCGTTATACACGGCAAGTTTTACAAACTCTTTGACAACATCATCCGGGTAATTTTTATAGCCCAGCAGGTTCTGACCTCGAAGCAACATTTGAAGCTTCGTGTTTTTAACGTGCTTTCGAATCAGTCTCAAGCGGTCCCAAGGATTCTCGTTAAGGAATCGAAGAGAGGCGTCAAAGGTAGCGCCGCCCCAAACTTCCATGGCGTGATAGCCTACAGAATCCATTTTTTCAAGTATGGGCTCCATTTCACTTGTTTTCATGCGCGTCGCTATGAGGGATTGATGTCCGTCTCGCAATACAGTTTCAGTTATTTTAACGGGGGTCATAACATTATTGCCTCCTCAACAAAATCAAAAACACTCTTCTACTAGATATTATCACCCGATTTGCCTAATGTACATTTGATTTGAAAAGTGATAATATAGTGATGACTTTTATTAATTAGGTAATTTCAAATATTCCTTCGTTTTTTAAGGAGGCACAACATGGACTCAACTGACATTAAAATTCTTGAAATTTTGCAGACTGACGGCCGCATTTCTATGAAGGAACTCGGCAATCTCGTCGCACTGTCCCCACCAGCTGTCAGCGAACGGGTCAAACGCCTTGAAGAGTCTGGTATTATTCAAGGTTATGCCGCAGTCGTCGATCCTAAACTGTTGGGAAAGCGCGTTTTCGCGATCATTAATGTTCAAATGATGGTCAATCAGCACAAGGCATTTCTGCATCTCGTAAAGAACGATCCTGCAATTGTAGAATGTCATCATTTGACTGGTGAAGACTGCATGACAATCAAAGTATTTCTTTCTGACACCATTGAGCTCGAAAAATTGCTGGATCGCATTCAACAATTAGGCAATACCCGGACTACCATTGTATTGTCCAGTCCGCTTGATCGAAAACCAATCTTGCCCTAGGAGCGTCGCAAATTCATGAAAAGAAATCACATCATCCTTTTGGCCTTGATTTTTGTCTCAGCCATTGCGGTAAATCTTTTCTATTATCTAAACCGCACCGTGACGCTTCAATTTTATGCTCACCCTGACAAACTTGGGGTCATGGAGGAAGTCATTGCCGCCTTTGAGAAAGAAAACCCACGTATTGAAATCAACTATGTTCAGCTTCCGGATGACACAAATGACAAATACGAAATAATCAGCAATAAGTTGTCTACTCAGCAAGACGCCATAGATGTCTTTGATGCGGATGTTACCTGGCCGTCAATATTTGTAAAATCCGAATGGGTAGCAGACTTGGATCCCTATTTTAGTAATGATGAGCTTCAGGGATACCTAAGCAGTGCCATTGATGCAGCTACCGTGGACGGAATACTCTATGGCATTCCTTACAGAATTGATTCTGGTGTCTTGTTTTACAGAAAAGATCTATTGGAAAAGTATGACTTCCAGGTGCCTAAAACCTACAAAGAGATGAGCGAAACGGCTTTGGCCATAAAAGACAAGGAACCAGGATTAAATGGCTTTGCCGCGTCGTGGAAAAATTTTGAAGGTTTAACCTGCAGCTTCTTTGAAATTCTCTGGTCAGGCGGTTATGACATAGATACCGCTCAAACACCATATCGCTTTGAAGCTCAAGGTGTGAAAGAAACACTTACCCTCATGCAATCCATGATCTACACAGATAAGATTGTTTTGACTGATGCCTTGAATTATTCAAGTGGTGATCTTCGGGCTGCCTTTATTGAAGGTAACCTGATCTTCATGCGAGATTGGCCAACGGGTTGGCGCAAACTGTCTGAGACCCCGGAGCTGAAAGATAAAATCGCAGTCGCACCTCTTCCCAGCTTGAAGTCCGGGCACGACTCCTATGGCGCATTTGGCGGTTGGATGTACATGGTATCCAAAGACTCCAAACACAAGAAAGAAGCCGTCGAATGGATCAAATTCCTGACAACTTACGAAAATGAAAAGCTCATGAATTTGAAGTATAATTACATTCCATCCAGAGTCGCACTGTACTCGGATGAAGAAGTCCTGGAACGTATGCCCTTTCTGGATGACATGGTTGACTATTTTAACCAGTCCAAACCAAGACCAAAGGTAGCGAATTACGACGAGCTTTCTCTTCTGCTCCAGGCACAGGTGCATCTGACGCTTCAAAACGGACAGACGCCGGACGAAGCCATATTGATGCTGAATCAGCTTTTGCCAAGACTGCTTTATTAACAGCCAAGTGAAGAGGAATAAGAGTAAGAGAGGAAGTGAGGGGCAAATTGAAAAACCTCACACGCTTTTTGACATTCCTCATCATTTTTGCCGCCATCAACTCTGAAGGATCCTGGGCTGATTCAATTTTTAAAAAGGATGTTTTAAACACTGCTGCTGCTCAGGAGATGCCTCTATCAGCAACTGAACCTTCTGATTCCTCAGTTGCAAAAACTTTGAAAGTGGTTGGCTTAAGTGATGATTACCCTATAATGTTTATCAATCGCAACGGCTTGCCCGACGGGTTAGCCGTTGATTTGCTGCGCTTATTTTCTGAAGCCGCCGGCTATGAATTGTTACTCGATCTGGTAACCTATGATCAATTGGAGGCTATGTTTGACCGTGATTATGATATTTATTACAGCAGCGGTCGAGTAAAAGCACCTGACTTTGCAAGATCAACCACACCATTTTATATAAGAAATTACAAACTATTTGTGGATCAAAATTTGATGGATTCGAAGAATGTTCAGGATTTGTTCCACGAGGATTCAGGCAGACTCAGTATCGGCTATAGAAGCAGCGATACTTTGGCCGGGTATCTGAGCAATATGGCGACGAAAAATGCACTGATTGCGCTGCCAAATCATGATGCTGCACTGGATGGGCTATTGGCAGATCAATTTGATGCCGTCCTTCTGCCGTCGGATTTGGGCACTTTTCTTTTTAACGAAAGACAGTTATCTCAGTTTCAACCGTTAGAAACAACTCTGTTTCTCGAAGAGAATAGTTTTATCGTCAATCCCAATCATATACTTCTACAATTTGAATTGAATAATTTCCTTCAAAACCAAAAGAAGTCTGGTGATTTACAGGCTAACATTGAAAAATGGATCTCCCTGCCAGCAACTCGCTCAGAAGAGCAAGATGTACTCTCACTGTTCAACTATTTCTTTCTCATTTCCGCAGCTGCGACTTTCGCGTTTTCCTATAGAAGCTACCATCTCGAACGGAATGTAGAAAAACAAGCGGCAGAACTCAACCAGCTCAATCACGCGAACGAAGAACTCTGGACAGCGCTGATCGACGAGGAGCGCTACAAGAACGAATATTACATCAGCTTGTCACACGAGCTTCGCACTCCCATAAGCCTCATACTGAACGCGGTGAACGCAGTGGAACGGAGTGCTTTGGTTAAATCCCGAGACTTACCGGATGACAAGTTTGTCAAATATACAAGTATCGCTAAAAACAACAGCATGAGATTGCTTCGTGTCATCAACAATCTTATCGACGCCAATCAACTGGAAAATAAGGATTATACGCTCGATCTCAAACGGGTTGATCTGGTTTTCGAACTCAGCGAACTCATTAAATGGGTTAACGACGTCTTGGATCCAATAGAACTGGAGATTCAACTCGACACGCAGTTTAAAACACTGGAAGCGACTATTGACCCCTATGAGCTGGATCGAATCTTATTGAATCTGATCTCAAATTCAATAAAGTTCAATACAGATAAACCAAAAATTCTACTGGCTTTAAACTGCGAGGATGAGGCTATTGTTCTTGATTACAGTGACAATAGCATTGGAATACCCAAAGCTTCAGTGCAAAATGCCTTCCTTAAGTATCACCAGTTGAATTCTGAGTTTGCTAAAAAGTCCGAAGGCGCCGGATTTGGTCTCTACCTTTCAAAGCAGTTGATAGAGCTCCACCGTGGGACATTGAGCCCAATCTACACCGCACAACAGACCGGTATGCACTACCGCCTTCAAATCCCGCTTAAATTAACTGAGGATCACCACAAACTCTCAAGTGGAAAGAGCCTTTTTTATGATCGCGGCCGTTTGGTCAGGCTCGAACTTTCTGAGATTAAAACCTTCAATAAATAACCTAAAAATGAGCTGCTGCAAACCGGAAATCAGGTTTACAGCAGCTCATTTGTTTTAAGCACAGTTCACGTTAAATCACCATATGATTGTAAATATGCGCTTCTTTATATTTGTCAATCTCAATAACCTGGCCTTTGCGCACCATTCTGGCCGGAATGCCCACCGCGGTGGAGAAAGACTCCACATTGTGCAGCACGACTGAATTGGCTCCAATTTTACTTCCGGAAGATACGGTAATTGGGCCCAATATTTTTGCGCCTGAGCCAATAACAACATCATCTCCAATAGTCGGGTGCCTCTTCCCCTTGTCTTTTCCCGTTCCACCCAGCGTTACACCCTGGTACAAGGTGACATAGTTCCCTATCTCAGTGGTTTCACCAATAACGACACCCATGCCATGATCAATAAAAAGGCCTTTGCCGATGGTCGCTCCCGGATGAATTTCAATACCGGTAATAAATCTGGCAAACTGAGAGATAAACCTCGCCGAAAAAAATCTTTTATGCCGGAACAGCCAATTGGCAATTCGATATAATCCAACTGCATGGACACTCGGATAAAGAAAAATGACTTCCAAGTAGGATCGCGCAGCCGGATCCCGATCCCTTACCGTATCCAGATAGGACTTAATTTTTCTAAACATGTCTCATCACCCCTGAAATACATTCATAGATAGGTATTTGTCACCACTGTCCGGCGCAACAGTCAGAACTTTAGCGTCCGGTCCAAGTTCTGCCGCAATTTTAATCGCAGCGGCTACGTTTGCCGCAGCTGAGATTCCTAAAAACAGACCTTCTTCTCTAGCGAGTCGATTGGCAAACTCAAAAGCTTCCTCATCTTCAATGGTCATGATTTGATCGACGACGTTTTGATTATATAAATCAGTTACAAATCCGGCGCCAATGCCTTGAATTTTGTGAGGACCCGGCTGACCGCCACTGATAACAGGGGATTTCGCAGGTTCTACACCCACAATTCTGGTACCGGGGCGATCCTCTTTTAAGCGTCTTCCTACACCACTTATGGTCCCACTGGTTCCGACGCCTGCTACAAACACATCCAGCCGCTCAAAATCATCCATTATTTCCTGGGCGGTAGTGTTATAGTGCATTTCAGCATTGGCAGGATTTGAAAATTGGCCAGGTATAAAAACCATCTTGTCTTCTTCTCTCAATGAGACCGCTTTTTCGATAGCGCCTTTCATCCCTTTGGAGCCCTCTGTAAGAACAATCTCTGCGCCATAGGCTTTCATTATTATTCTTCTTTCAATACTCATGGTCTCCGGCATGATAATGACGACTCGGTATCCTTTCAGCGCACCAATCATTGCGATGGCAATTCCGGTGTTGCCGCTGGTTGGTTCGACAATAGTCATGCCTGGCTTTAGTGCACCCTTAGCTTCTGCGTCTTCGATCATTCCGAGGGCGGCCCTGTCTTTTATACTCCCACCCGGATTCTTGCCTTCCAGCTTCACGTAAACCTGTGCGCCATTTCCGGCAGTCAGTGTATTTAATTTGACAACTGGGGTATGACCAATCATATCCAACAACGAATTATAAATCATTTATAAAACTCCTCTCGTTTTAAAAATACAAAAAACTCCGCCTTATGCACGTTATGCATAGAGGCGGAGTTAACTCCACGGTTCCACTCTAATTGGTTCTCTGGGACACCAGAACATGTCCGATCTCAGTAACGGGAGAACCCGACGCAGCCTACTGGGCTTCGGTGCGTAACTCAGAAGGGCACTTCGCACTGACTGTCATGAGGGATTCCCACCAGCACCCTCTCTCTGAAAAGACCTGTCAATACTACTTTCCTTCGTTATTGTATTTCCGACTGATTTAATATGAATTCTGCTTAATCTGTATTTTAAAGCCTTAAGATCAAAAAGTCAAAGCTTTTTTTCGAATTAATGAAATTTCTCATTCCGTTAGTTGGTTAATAGCGATTCAGTCTGTTCGTCAGCAAATCCAAAAACCTTTCATGGTCAAGTTCGATACAAACCTCAGCATTAGGCTTTTTGCCCCACCTGTCATCGAAATCACAAACTGTCTGGCCGTCACAATAACGGCTTTCCGTCTCGATTCCAACATAGCGGTTAACGCATCTGACGAGTGAGGGATCGACTGCGACTGCGACAGCGAGTGGATCGTGCATCAGGCAGGCTTCAAAACCCTTGATGGCAGCAAACCTTTGACGATATTCCATAGTCACCTGATCAACAAAACGCTTCACCGCTTCTGATGCCTTTAATGAATCAATATCCGATTTTCTTAGCAGCGCTTTTCGAGTCACATCCAGCCCAACCATGGTCAATGGAGCCCCGCTGTGGAAGACAAGATCAGCTGCCTCAGGATCAATGGCTATATTGAATTCAGCCACAGGAGATTCATTCCCTCGGCTATCCGCTGCGCCACCCATAACAATTATCTCCTTGAGATACAGCGCCAAGTTTCGTTCCTGCATAAGAAGGACGCCAAGATTGGTCTCCGGACCGGTCATGATCAAAGTTATTTCTCCCGGATACCTTTCAATTTGAGCTTTGATAAAATCGCCTGCCGATAGGCTCTGAGCCTCTCCCGGCTCAAGATCACTCAACTGTCCAGCCAGGCCGCAGTCTCCATGGACTTCTTTTGCATACCTTATTGACCTCCAAAGCGGCTTTACCGCGCCTTTATAGACTGGAATGTCTTCCCGGCCTATCAGCTTCAACACTCTTAAAGTGTTTTTAGTCGCGGACTCAAGGTCTATGTTTCCCGAAACTGTAGTAATCCCAAGGACCTCCAGTTCAGGAGAAGCCAAAGCCAGCATGATGGCAATAGCGTCGTCTATCCCCGTATCCACATCCAGAATAACTTTTTTCTTCCTGATAAAGCCTGCCATTGTCATAGTCTCAACCACCCTTATAACGTAGAAGAAGGTGCAGGAAGGCAGTTGAACCAACCACCTTAGACACCTTCTTATCTCACTTTTCCTAGCTTAATGTGATGTGTTATTTTTTAAGCAGGTCTCTGATCTCCTCGAGCAGCACTTCTTGACGAGGCGGTTCAGGCGGTGCTGCTGGTGCTTCTTCTTGCTTCTTTCTCATACGGTTGAGCAGCTTGATCATCATAAAAATTGCGAAGGCAATAATGACAAAATCAACTACGGACTGAATAAATGCGCCATAACGAATTGCTGCTTCCTCAACCCCTTCTGACGCCGGTGTAATGACATACTTTAGGTTTGTAAAGCTGACGCCGCCCAAGATCATGCCAATCAGCGGCATAATCAAATCATTGACCAGTGAGGTGACAATCTTTCCAAATGCACCGCCAATAACGACCGCAACTGCAAGATCAACAACATTTCCTCTTAATACGAAAGCTTTAAATTCTTTAAGCATGGGTCTCCTCCTTTAGTCACAATGTTACCTCTGGAGTCATTATACCCATAAATATCCTAATTAACCTTTTGGGATTAATACATTGAGCTTCTTTTCCAATATTTTGATTTCAATGGGCAGACGACCGCCCTCTTCACCGTCTATGTCAATTTTCATAAGATCCACGGAGCTGGCTTTAAAATGCTTGATTGGATAGTAATCTATGGTTTCTCCGGCAAATTTTTGTGTACTGAGATAAGTCATGACAATTTTCACCGCTTGTTTGAAGGTGGATTTTTTCATTATCATTAAATATAAATTGCCATCATCCAGTTCAATGGGCCGAGCATAATTTCTAAATCCACCCACTGAGTTTGAATTCGTCACAGTAAACAAGGTGATATCCCTTTCAATGACCTCGCCATTGATCTCCAAATGAACCCTGTGAGATTCATTCAAATATTTCAAACTGTCTTTAATGCCGTAACCCAAATAAGCCAACCTGCCGAAAAATTTTTTTAGCGGTCTTGGCACAGCGTATCCCACATCCGTGAACGCCCCCACAGCGACAACATTGATGAAATATAGCCCATTACAAATCCCAACGTCAATTTTTTTTGTAATACCTCGCTCCAAAACTTCGATAAACTGATCTATCTTGTCGTTCATACCCAGCACTGAAGCAAAATCGTTAACGGTTCCAAATGGCAGCACACTTAATACTGCCTCAGATCCACTCTGCATGATCCCGTTGGCACAACTGTGCACCGTGCCGTCTCCACCACAGGCAATGATAAGCTCCGCGCCTGCTTGACACGCTTTTATGACCTCTTCTTCAATATCAAGATCTCCCGCGACATCTATGGTGATTATTTCTGAGGCTGTCTTAAGATATTCAATCAGAGGTTCCAGCTTCCAGGATGGCTTCAACATGCCTGAATAGGAGTTGTACACCAATGCGATTTTTTCAAAGTTCATATAGTTGGCCTACCCCGCTTAGTCTTATTGGGTGCTCTGCCTGAGTCCAGATGTACTCCGGCTGTGTATCGTCATTATATCACGTCGTTGACAAATGTCCCAGCACAAGAAACATTACAAATTGGTCAATAAGGAAGTAAATACCGGTCATTCAATATACGATTCCCTCTGCAATTGGTTCCGGCTCCAGGACTACTGGTTTTTGTGCCACCAAACTTTGTTGAAATTTTCACATATATTTCACATCAATGAAACCGAGAAATAATATACTTAAATTTATACCTCTGCAATTCCGACTATTAAGCAGGTACTTGCAACGTTTATAGCTAAGTAAAAACTTTTTGTCACAAAATTTCTACAATTATAAAAGTTTGATATATTCATAATCGATAAAATGAGATAGAATCAAATCAGCGAAAAAAGAAAGTCAGGAGGCTGCTTCATGGCTAAAAACATTTTAACTGAAGACAATTTTCAGAAACTGCATACTGTCATTGAGCATTACAGGCATATCCAAGGACCTTTAATGCCAATACTGAATGAAGCCCAAGTCATTTTTGGCGCGATCCCCTATGAAGTACAAAAAGTTATTTCGGATGAACTGAACATTCCACTCGCTGAAATTTATGGTGTGGTCACGTTTTATTCGCAATTTACGCTGGAACCAAAAGGAGATTATCTCATTGCCGTCTGTTTGGGCACTGCCTGCTATGTCAAAGGTGCACAAAAACTCCTTGACCAAATTGTGACACGACTCGGTGTCAAAGTTGGTGAAACCTCACCGGATGGCCGTTATTCCGTCGAAGCGACTCGTTGTATTGGCGCCTGCGGGCTCGCACCAGTTCTCACCGTCAACAATGCAGTTTACGGCCGACTTATTGAAGGTGATATCCAGGGTATTCTCGAGAAGTATAGTAAAACATCAGAGGAGGTTTCCGCTTGAAGTCTTTAGCTGAACTTGAAAAAGTGCAACAGGATGTGTATCGACGGATCAATCTTCGTACCTTAAAAGGCAACTATACGGTTTCAGTCGCCATGGATGACTGTGGCATGGCAGCGGGGGCACGTCAGGTGCTTCTGACCATTCTGGACGAGATCGACCAGCAAGGGCTGGAAAATATAAGAGTGGTTCAAACCGGTTGTCTTGGCGACTGCAGTCTCGAACCTGTGGTTGAGATCTTTCAGGAAGGCCATCCAAAAACCACTTATGTTCAAATGACTGAAGAAAAGGCTAGACAAATCGTTAAATCACATTTGATGCAGCATCAGGTTGTCGAGGCGTTCACCATCGGCAGCAAAGAAAAGTAAAACCATGACAGGAGGCTTATGCCAATGAGTTTGTTCAGATCGCACGTCCTCATCTGCGGCGGTACAGGATGTACGTCCTCAAGCTCCGATAAGATTGAGGAGCGTTTTAAGGAACTGGTCGCAGAGCAAGGCCTGGATCAGGAAGTAATGGTGGTAAGAACAGGCTGTTTCGGACTTTGTGAAGAAGGTCCAATCTGTATCGTACACCCTGAGGGTTCCTTCTATTCAAGAGTAAAGATTGAAGATGTCGATACTATTGTTTCTGAGCACCTGATGAAAGGTCGAATCGTCACATCACTGCTTTATCGCGACAAACTGGCACCACCGGAACAGCAGCTCGCCACTTCTTTCAGTGAAGTGACCTTCTATAAAATGCAGCACAGGGTCGCGCTGAAAAACTGCGGTGTCATCAATCCTGAAATCATTGAAGAATACATAGCTTATGACGGTTATAAAGCCTTGGGAAAGGTTTTGACCGAAATGCAGCCCGCAGACGTCTTGGATGCAGTTAAAAAGTCAGGCCTAAGAGGCCGTGGCGGCGGCGGCTTCCCTACAGGGATTAAGTGGGAATTCGCAGCCAAAACAGAAGGCCCAATTAAATATATTGGCTGCAACGCAGATGAAGGCGACCCTGGTGCCTTTATGGACCGTTCCATACTGGAGGGCGACCCTCACTGTCTGATAGAGGCTATGGCTATTGCAGGTTATGCAACCGGCGCTGAAAAGGGCTACGTCTATATTCGCGCGGAGTATCCAATTGCCGTCAAACGCTTGAAAATTGCAATTGAGCAGGCAAAGGAGCATGGATTGCTTGGCCAGAACATTTTCGGTACAGACTTCTCGTTTGACATGGAAATCCGCCTCGGCGCGGGTGCTTTTGTCTGCGGTGAAGAAACAGCACTGATCGCCTCTATCGAGGGCGAACGCGGCATGCCTCGGCCTAAACCACCATTCCCTGCGCATAAGGGCATCTTCGGAAAACCAACGGTCATCAACAACGTCGAGACTTTTGCCAATGTCCCTCAGATCATCCTCAATGGACCGGAATGGTATGCCAGCATGGGCACCGAGAAATCCAAAGGAACGAAAGTCTTCGCCCTCGGCGGAAAAATCAACAATTCAGGATTGATTGAGATTGAAATGGGCACAAAGCTTCGCCACGTCATCGAAGATATAGGCGGTGGCATTCCAAAGGGCAAGAAGTTCAAAGCAGTTCAGACCGGCGGACCTTCCGGCGGCTGTATCACTGCTGACCACCTGGATATACCAATCGACTATGACAACTTGATCTCCCTTGGATCCATGATGGGCTCCGGCGGCATGATTGTCATGGACGAGGATAACTGCATGGTGGACATCGCCCGCTTCTTCCTGGACTTTACCGTGGATGAATCCTGCGGCAAGTGCGTCCCTTGCCGGGAAGGTACCCGACGTATGCTGGAAATTCTCGACCGGATCACTGAAGGCAAAGGCGAAATGGAAGATATTGAAAAACTAGAGCGTCTTGCCAAAAATATCAAGGCCTCTTCCCTTTGCGGACTTGGACAGACTGCACCTAATCCGGTACTTTCAACCCTGCGTTACTTCAGAACGGAATACGAGGCTCACATTGTGGGCAAAACCTGTCCAGCCGGCGTCTGCCAGGCACTGTTGACTTATGTCATTACGGATGCCTGCAAAGGATGTACCCTCTGTAAGAAGGTATGTCCTGTCAGCTGTATCACCGGAGAAGTCAAAGGTCTGCACCACATTGATCCGGATGCGTGCATCAAATGCGGCGCCTGCATGAGCAAGTGTCCGTTCAACGCGATTATCAAAAAATAACGCGGGTGCTTTTTAAAGTCTGCCCGCTCGAATTTAGATCGTAAGGAGGACGAATACATGGCTCAGGTGACCCTGAACGGGAATACCATACATGTAGATTTGCCAAAGACCATTTTACAGGTGGCTGAAGAAGCCGGCCTGTTTGTACCTACTTTTTGCAATGACAAGCGCCTTGTGCCAAACGGTGCATGCAGGATGTGCGTCGTCGAGGTTGAAGGCGCCAGAAGTCTGGTGGCTTCCTGTACGACACCGGCTGCTGATGGTATGGTCATCAATACAGAAACCCCTGCTGTCATTGACGCAAGAAAATCTGTCCTGGAACTGATCTGGGCAAACCACCCCAACGACTGTGTCGTCTGTGACAAAGCCGGTCAGTGTAAGCTTCAGGATTATACTTATCGTTATGAGATTGATATCGAAGCGTTCAAAGGTGCAAAACGCGTCAGCGACGTAGATCAAACGAATAAATTTTTCTATAACGACCAAAACAAATGCATTTTATGCGGAAAATGCGTCCGTGTTTGTGACGAACTTCAAAACACGAGTGCGATTGGCTTCAGCGAACGCGGCTTCCATACGCACATCACCCATCCTTTTGAAGCCGGTATGGACAAATCCGTCTGCGTCTCTTGCGGAAACTGTGTTTCTGCTTGTCCTGTCGGTGCCTTGATGCCAAAGAGCAAGGAGCGCTTTAGAAACTGGGAGACAAAAAAAGTCCAGACGACTTGTTCTTACTGCGGCGTTGGCTGCCAGATGAATCTGGTCATTAAGGACAACAAGGTCGTTGATGTCGAACCGGTCAATGATCACTCCAACATGGGACTGCTCTGTGTTAAAGGCAAGTTTGGCTACAGCTTTATTGACCACCCAGATCGTTTAAAAAAGCCAATGCTTAAAAAGCATGGCGTCCTGACTGAAGTGGAGTGGGATGAAGCACTTGATTTTGTCGCAGGCAAAATCAAACAAACCCGTGACGTCTACGGTGCGGATACCCTGGCAGGCCTGGTATCTGCAAGATGTACCAACGAAGAAAACTACCTGATGCAAAAATTGTTCCGCGCTGGTGTCGGCACCAACAATCTCGACCACTGCGCCCGCCTCTGACATGCTTCTACAGTCGCAGGTCTTGCGACTACCCTCGGAAGCGGCGCTATGACCAACAGCATCCCGGAAATCCCTAAGATTGATCTCGCGTTTGTCACAGGATCAAACACAACAGAAAATCATCCGGTTATCGGCGCTCAAATTCTTCAAGCTGTTAAAAATGGTGCAAAATTAATTGTCGCTGATCCAAGACGCATAGAGCTCGCCAGACATGCGGACGTCTTCCTTCAATTAAAACCGGGCACCAACGTCGCCCTTCTGAATGGCATGATGAATGTTATTTACAACGAAGGACTCTATGATTCCGAGTTTATCGAAGAGCGGACCACTGGCCTTTCCGATCTGATCGACGTCATACAAGCTTACACCCCTGAAAAAGCATCTGAAATTTGCGGCGTGGATGCAGATCTGATCCGTAAAGCAGCAAGAATGTATGCCCATGCGAATCGCGCCTCCATCTTCTACGCCATGGGGATTACTCAGCACAGTACAGGAACTGGACATGTCATGACGGTCTCCAACCTTGCCATGATGTGCGGCAACCTAGGCAAAGCACACAGCGGCGTCAACCCTCTCCGCGGCCAAAATAACGTTCAGGGCGCTTGCGACATGGGGGGCCTCCCGGATGAGTTCCCTGGCTACCAAAAGGTTACTAACCCTGAAGTCATTCAGAAATTTGAATCTCTCTGGGGCGCAAAGCTCTCCTACAAGCGCGGTATGCCGCTCACAAAAATGATGCAGGCCGCCCACAGTGGTGAAATCAAACTGATGTACATCATGGGTGAAAACCCTATGGTTTCTGACCCGGATACCAACCACATCCGCGAAAGCCTCGAACACCTGGACTGCCTCATAGTTCAGGATATCTTCCCAACCGAGACAACTGCTCTTGCAGACGTCGTGCTGCCGGTGGCCTGCTTTGCAGAAAAAGATGGTACTTTTACGAACACAGAGCGCCGGGTCCAGCGCGTCAGAAAAGCAGTCCAGGCGCCTGGCGAAGCGAAAGCGGACTGGGAAATCTTTGTCGAAATCATGAAGCGTCTTGGTATGGATGCGCCTTATGAAAAACCTGAAGATGTCATGAAAGAAATCTCCAAGGCGACACAGCTTTATGGCGGCATCACTTATGACCGCATTGAGCACAAGGGTTTACAATGGCCATGTCCAACATCTGATCATCCCGGTACCCAGTACCTCCACAAAGAGAAGTTCTCCCGCGGAAAGGGACTTTTTGTACCGGTACATCATGTCGATTCTGCAGAACTTCAGGATGAGGCTTATCCATTTATTCTGACGACCGGCCGAATCTTATACCACTATCACACCAGAACTATGACAAAACGTGTGGAAGGTCTGCATGCCATTGCCTCAGAAGGCTTCATTGAGGTTTCTCCAAACACAGCCCTCAAGCTTGGGATTGAGGATGGAGAACTCGTCAAGGTCGCATCCCGAAGGGGTGAACTCGAGGTTAAAGCCAAGGTAACAGACACCATCCAAGATCAAGTGGTCTTTATGCCTTTCCATTTCGCAGAAACAGCCGCGAACATCCTGACTAACGCTTCAGCGCTGGATGAAATCTCAAACATGCCTGAACTAAAAGTTTGCGCAGTCAGCGTTGAGAAAATCCAAACCGTCTAATTCAACTTAACGAGGTGAAATCTTTGAAACGTTTCGGAACGGCTGTCTTACTTGCGGGTGGACAAAGCTCCCGCATGGGATTTGACAAACAGACGCTCTGTGTGGGTGATACTCGCCTGACAGATCTGATTTTCAGGCAGCTGACCGAAGTCTTTGACGACATAGTCGTGGTAACAGGGCGGCCTGAGCTTTATGCAGGCCGCCCTGTCCGCGTTGTATCGGACACTTTGTCCGGTGTAGGTCCCCTGGCGGGTATTCACGCCGGTCTCCTGGCGTCCAGGAGTGACTATATCTATCTTATAGCATGTGACATGCCCTCTTTTTCTCCGGCATTTGCGCGTCATATGATGACTTGTCTCAAGGATGAAAGCGCCTGTGTCACTCGATTTGGAGACTGGATTGAACCTTTTCACGGTTTCTATCACCTCTCTTTACTTTCAGGAATAGAAACCTTTGTCGCCTCAGGACAAAGAAATATATTTAAGTTTTTGGAGCACTATGAAGTCTGCTATATTGAAGAGTCGAAAACCCGAGAGTACACGCCGGATTGGAGTCTTTTCGACAACCTGAATACGCCCGAACAGCTTGAAAAGCTGTCTGAACAATACTTTCCAAAGGAGCGGTTAAAATTGAAAAAAACGACGCCTATGCTGCGCTTTGAGGAAGGTCACTGGGAGGCCTACCAGGATGAAGTGGTCAGCGAATACACCCTTCACTTACATGTTAACGGGGTTTCGTGGGCTAAATTGCTCTGCAGTCCCGCATCACTGAAAGAGTTGGTAGTCGGATTTCTTTACAGCGAACGTCTGATCGATGGCCCTGAGGATCTTTCTGAACTCATACTGGATCCTGAAAATGCCGAGGCTTTTGTCGTCATTCCGGATCGCGACTCTGTCAAAGGCACACGCACCATCGCCACCAGTGGCGCAAGACTTTTTCAGGGACAGCCGCCAGTATCTAGGATAGATCCTGACGCCCTTGGTCCGGAGGTGATTGAACCGGAATTTATTTTAAGCACTATGCGCGCTTTTACTACGAGTTCCGAAGTCTTTATGTCCACTGGTGGTGTCCACGCCTGCAGTTTAGCCTCAGCTTCAGTCCGATTGTCTTTTTTTGATGACATAGGCAGACACAACGCGCTGGACAAAGTGGTGGGTAAAGCGCTGCTCGAAGGGGTCTCCTTAAAAGATAAATTGATCTTCTTCAGCGGCAGAATTTCTTCTGAAATTATTGGAAAGTGTGCCAATGCTGGCATCTCTGCTGTCATTTCTCGATCTGCTCCAACCTATGGGGCTATTCAGGCTGCTAAGGAACGCGGCATGACAGTTGTGGGCTTTACCAGAGGAAATCGATTTAATGTCTATAACGGTGCGCACCGAATAAAAAGTGCCCCCGATCTTCCAAAAGACGCGCCTTAATAAACGCTGAAAAAATGGCCGGCTCGGTGCAGAATTGTCATTGCATCATGCCCTCAAAAAGCGTACGCTTATCCTGTAGAAATTAAATTTCTGGGGGTAAGAATTATGACCATCGGCATCATTGTTCACTCCAAAACCGGTCACACGCTTCAAGTGGCTGAACAACTCAAAGCCAGCCTTTCAAAGGCCGGAAGGCCCGCAGCGTTGGTTCGGATCGAGGATCATCCTGACCTTGACAGTTTCGAGACGCTCGTGCTCGGCTCCCACACAGAGGGCTTTGCGCTGGCAGCAGATATGGCGGCCTATTTAAATGCACTGCCCTCAAAGGCCCTAAGTCAAAAAAAAGTCGCACTTCTGATTACTCACGCTTTCCCGCTTCACGCCATGGGCGGTAATCAGGCTATGAGCGGATTCAAAAACCTTGTAGAAAAGCAAGGCGCAAGGGTCATCAGTGGGGAAATCATCGACTGGTCAAGGCCGGGTCGGGATCGACAGATCGAGACTGCTGTGGGGCGGATGGCAGGAAAATTGTGACTACTTTTCATTTTCTGCCTATGAGGCTGCCTGAATCTTAATGACACGGCATTTAGCCAGAATTTACTGTTACACGTCAAAAAGCCCGTTGCCATTTCTGGTAACGGGCTTTATTGTATTAAGTTGTGTGAGCAAACCTATAAGCCGAGTTCTGTATTTGACAATCATCTATCTAGGCCCATCGTTGCCGGAGGGCTCAAGCGACCTACCAACCGGGGGGAGCGAGCAACTCCCTTCTCATCCCGTACTTGGTCTTGCTCCAGGCGGGGTTTACAGAGCCGTCCAGTCACCTGAACGCTGGTGAGCTCTTACCTCACCATTCCACCCTTACCGCAGCAGCGGCCGAAGCCTGCCTGCTGAGGCGGTATCTTTCTATTGCACTTTCCTTGGAGTCGCCTCCACTGGGGATTACCCAGCACCCTGCTCTATGGAGCTCGGACTTTCCTCGTACTTTCGCACGCGATTGTCTGGTTTACTCACTTGTCTATTATAGGCTGTATTA
>Ga0302240_1000145_pt1 | contig 80506 bp, 91 predicted proteins | sample AAG_UR_His_MG_FD_193538 | JGI IMG/M metagenome (GOLD analysis project Ga0302240, IMG submission 193538) | Enriched activated sludge microbial communities from anaerobic digester in WTTP, New Holstein, Wisconsin, United States - AAG_UR_His | ecosystem: Engineered > Bioreactor > Anaerobic >... | reverse complement strand
GCTGTAGTACCAATATACCCCGTATTTGTGATATTACCGTGAGTATGTGCGGTAGGAGTTCTGGCATCCGATAGCCTGGAGTCGTTGCCCTGACAATAAGTCCCTGCACTACTTCCAAAAGACCCTGCTTGTAAAACTCCTGAAGTGCCGGTTATTACTGGGATACCTGCTGTAGAACCTATGGCCCCGGCAGAAGTGATGTTACCGTGGGTGTGCACAGATGCAGCTGCGCCAATGCCTGCCGGAGTTACCGTGTGAGTGTGATCTTGACGAGCAAACGCCGTGCTTGTACCGGCAACACCGGCCGCTGTGCTTAAAGTCGTAGTGGTGCTGGCGTAACTTCCGACAGTTACAACGCCAGAAGTGCCAGTAATAACAGGCAGGTTTGCAGTGCTCCCTATAGCGCCAGTATTCGTGATATTACCATGAGTGTGGGTTAGCGCGGCAGCATCCGTTATACCATAGCCGGCTAGCGTCGTCGGCTTAGAAGACACGCCGGACCACGGCACAGTTGCAGCACTTCCGGCTGTATATTCTGAATATCCAGCGCTATTGGCCAGATTAGCAGTGTCAATTACGACATACATAATGCCCGTGTCTAGCTGCTTAACAGTATCTCCTAACTGGACTGTGGCGGTAGTGAGTGCGTATCTGGCGGCCTGACTTGCCACTGGAACTAGCCGCTCGATTGCCGCGGCTGGGATGCGCGCAATATCAAATACGCCGCTGGTGACTTTTGCTGCATCTAGATCTGGGATGTCTGACGTGCTCAGTGCCGTGCTGCCGGTCACGAGGCCAGAAGCATCGTAAGTAATTTTAGTGCCAGTCCCTGGAGTTATGGGAGAGTTCGCAGTCAGCTTGGAAGTATCCGAGGGATGAACGTGATCTTGCCGGGAGACTTTGTCGCTAGTCCCTTGGGCCGCAATGCCATCCATCGCCGGGTCAGTGTCTGAGTAAGATACTTCAGCGCCACCAGCCGGAGTTGTAGTGCCATCAGGAGTTAGAATCATAATGGCACCGTCGTTGTCGATATCCGCAAAAATCTCGGTAAAACCAACCGGAGGATTCGTTGCAGGCTTGCTTATGGTTTTTAAAAATTGCCGCCCGTATTTCTTTGACATTTATAGACTCCTTTGTTTGTAGCCGGGTTGCTAGGTTGCTCCGCTGCCTTAGCTAAGGCTTCGCTTGTTTATTATATAGCGCATCTAACGTGTTTAGTCAATAAAAGAAAAGGGCGCCGAAGCGCCCTTGTAATCCGTTAGATAGCCGATCAGCCAATGAGAACTGCGCGGCCCGCAAATTTAGAGTTAGAGGACAGAACTACGTTACCCGAAGCGTCAATAACTTCACCGACTTCTACGGTCTGGCCAGTGCTGTCTTTGATGCTCAGAACGATATCCTGGGTGGCCCCTAGGCCGTGAGTAGCTGCGGCAACGGTGAAGGTGAATGGGGCTTCTGCGCCGACCCAGTCAGTGCTGTCGTTGAAAGATGCGGCAAACTTCTTGGCCATACCCGCAAGTGCATTGGCACCGTCGATCTGGTACTGCGCGCCGGCCGGCAGGTTAATATTACCAGAACCGTCGACCTGGACATAGCTTTCATCAATGCCATCAAGGACGTTTACACCGTTGATCTGGAATTCTGCGCCGGCCGGAATGTTGATGTTGCCAGTCTCGTCAATAGTGGCGCCTGAGTTTTTGATCATGCGGCCAGAAGTGCCTTCGAAGCGGGCAATAGCCATGTCAGTTGAAGCGTTGCCGTCAGAAGTCACTGCATCAGTAATATTGGCCTGGAGGACGAAGTACTGAGCCGCAGTATTGGCACCGTCATCAGCGGCGACAAGTGCATCGCCTACTTCCAGGTGGCCCAGATCGACGATATCGCCAGCCACAGTTACGCGCCAGAAATCCCCAGACAGAATGGCACCAGCAGTGCCATTGCCGGCAGTCGGGAGATTGCCGGAGCTAGCGTCGAACGCGCCGACCAGATCGCCGATAGATGCGATAGCAGACTGCACGCTGGAGATACTGTCGTCGACATACTGTTTGATAATGTCAGCAGTAGCGAGCTGCGAAGCAGTGCCGGTTTCGATGCTGTCGGCCATTGCAGTAGGATCGAAATCCTCGACTTCGATGTTCGAAATCGAGTTGCCCACGTCATTTGCATCGAAAGTTTTGTTGGTCAGGGAGTTGGTAGAATCTTCAGTGAGATAGTCAGTGCCAGCATCTGCCAGGAAAGCGACGCCATCGGCGCCTACTTTAATCAGACCGGCATTACCTTTGGCATCAAAAGTAGTGATAGTTCTGTCGGCTCCACCGGAAACAAGCAGTTCACCACGATCGGCAGCGGCGGTTGCACGAGTTACGGCTTCGGACAGATTACCACCGGTGGCCAGAGTTACGACTTCAGTACCATCATAGTACTTGAGCTGTTTGTCGGTAGTGTTGTACCAGAAGCGGCCTTCTTTTAGATCGCCACCAGTAGGATCGGATGCTACCGGATCGATTACGGCATTCTGCAGTTTATTCAGAAGAAGATCAAGGTCAAAACGATAGGGTCTACCAGACATTTAAAGTCTCCTTGTTAGAAAATTATCGGCAAATGACACGGCCGCTAGTGGCCGGTGCAATGCTCACACGTAAAGAGTTAAGTCCTAAATAAGTGACTTTGGCGTCACAAGCCACGTTACTGCTATCTAAGATCAGAACGGTCGGATAGCGATTGAGTCCATGTGTCACTAATACAGACTCTGCATTTTCAAAAGGCTGTTCATAAGAGCCTATATTAGCCAGATATGCAAAAAAATCAGATAGCGTGCCGGAGTTACCAGCATCTAACCAAAGCTCGTACGCAGATTTCCCGTCTGCACCCTGCATGGCTATTAAAAATTCTTCCGGAGTACCTGTGTTCCCGGCTTCTAGCCATATTTCATAATTAGATTTTCCATCTTCGCCTACAAGGCTGTTGATAAAATCCTGCTCAGTGCCAGAATTACCAAGCTCAAGCCATATTTGATATGCAGAGGCGCCGTCTTTGCCGGCAGGTCCGACTAAGCTATCAAGGAAATCTTCCACAGTGCCTTCGTTTCCGGCACTCAGCCATATTTCATACGCCGACTTACCCATACCGCCTCCTGTGGCCATTGTGCTAAAAATATCATATAAACTAACGGTGCTTTTTAAAGGTTCCTGCTTTTTAGAAAAAGCTTTTATGAAGGCTCTAGGGGCTCCTGGCACTGCACTAGGGCAGGATTTCCCGTCGAAGCCTTGATATACATATACGTCTGGCCTTTTTTCAACTGACGCCATGCTACTCACCCTTTATCCTAATGCTACCAAACGGCCCGCAATCCAAGCCGCTACCATCTATTCCTATGTTTATGCCGCAAGAATTAGTTTCGCTACTGCAGTATCCCTGTGTGGGATCCGCTTCTCTGGCCCTGGAGAATCTTATGTCTCTTAGCGGCGTGCTATTCATAATAGATATAGCCCAACGATAGGAAAAAGAAAAGCTCGTAGTAACAGCCACTTCGACGAGCTTAGTATCCACGTCAGCCTGCACTGGACGTTCTTCTAGGAGCTCACCCACGGCAAAATAATGCATTCTGAAATCTAAAAATTTTTGCTTAAAAGATTCCAACAGCACGAAAACCAGGCTGGCTAAGTGCTCAGCCTCCAAACCTTCTTCAGAAGCGCAATTCACTAGCATGCTGCCACGGATTAAATCAGCGTGCTCTTCTCGACCAGTATTTAAATCCATGCTGGCCAAGTTATTAATCGACAAATTAGAGTAGCCCATGCGGCCACGCGTAAGATAAATAACCGGCTTAAAAGTCTGGACTTCTTTTGGTATCTCAAGTCTATCCGAGATATGCAAGCGTGTCAGTGCCGGGTCGTCATCAAATTTAAACGGCCCATCGTTTTGTCTGAATAACTCTCGCAAAATTATCAGGTAAATATCTTTGACAAAAGACGTGATTATGTATCTGTGAGACGTCACTAAGTCTACGAACGCCGTGCTATTCGTATCCGTGTTGGGTATGCCCGACAAATTATTTATTTCCCCAGCCATTGTTAGCTATCCCTTTTTAGCAATTCAAACAAAACAGACGTGCGCTCTTCTTCTTTTAGAGTCAGAATTTGTTTGATAATATGCCGGCGGCGTTCGATATTATTTATGTCACCGACCAGCACCCACATCCGGTTTAATCTCGTATCAGCCACTACGTCGCCCGGCTTTAGCACCGGGAAATTACCGGTCATGGCACGATTAGCAGAATTAATTATATTACCAGTATCTGAAATGCCCATGTTTTTTACGTCTACACTGAAATTAAAATAGCCAGTCACGGCTTTGTAATACCCGCCGTCGTAAGTCGTGCCATAGCAATTAACGCAATTAGTCTTAGTGCTGCGCTTTTTAATCGGATCATAGCACTCTACGCATCGCTGCCCACCTTCTTTACGGAGCCATATTTTGCAGGGCACGCCGTTCCCAAATCTTGGATTTTCCAATGTAATCTTTGTGCGGCGGATTAATTCTATCGCTTCTAAGCTGGGAGGATGCTCAGTAGCAGCAGCTTCAGTATACCAAGTCTCGCCGCTTGCTCTATGCTTTATTCGCATCCTGACATAGTAGCTTTTCCATAGTTTGAAAATAGCTACATTAGAGTCTACATAATGCCTGTCTTTTGGGGAGATGGCTGCCAGCATTTCAAAGCCGTCATGCGGCGCTTCACTTTTCTCCAAGGCAAAATCAAAGTCTGCGAAGTTGCATATCGTGGGCTCGAATTCCCACGAGATAGCAAACTCGGACTTGCTCACAGGAAGAACGGTTAAAGACTTGACTTCTATTTTGTCCATGTAAAGTAACCGGGGCTTTCGCCCCGGCCTTGTTTTGTTTTAGCTGAAGTATTTGTTAACTACTTCGGAGGCTGTTTTGGCAAGTAGCGCACTCGCCTGCTTATCCTGCATGGTCTGCTGCGCTTCTGGATAGCCAGATACCGGGTTAGACGGCGGGAATTGTTGGCCACCACCCATCATATTCGGATCCATGCCACCCATCATGCTAGGATCCATACCCATCATATTCGGATCCATTGGCATTCCGCCGTACATGCCAGACAGTGCGGCTTCCTGATCCAGATTCATGAGTGCGTTGTTAATGCCCAGGATAGCATTGGCGTCGATACCCATGTTCTGCATCTGTTCATGATCTTTCATTTTGCTGGCAGCCATGGCACCGACAGTGGCGCCGATAGCAGCAGCAATCATCTGGCCTTTGTCACCTGCGCCGCCTAGTTGCGCCAGTCCGGTAGCAGCACCGGCACCCATAAGACCACCGAGACCTTCCGGGGCGTAGCCGGCAATTGAGCTGGCCGCGCCACCGAGCATGTCCATAATACCTGCTTGCTTCACGATATTCTTAATGCGAGTTTTGTTCGCCATATAAGGCTCCTTAGATTTTTATCGACCCATCTCTGTAGAAATGAGCGAGAAGATAGTTGCTGGAAAAGCTGCCGTTGGCTGCTTCCATGTTTTTAGACTCTTTGAACTTGGTGGACAAGCTAAGAAAATTATTTAGCATCTCCTGTCCCCAGGCCCGGTACAAGTCAGTCTTCTCAGATACTGGCCCTGACGTGTTCCCGTCACTGACGCTAAAGTGATTTCTGGCTTGTAGAATGCCTCCGCTGAAAAGAGTATATGCACAGCCGCCGATTACCAGCAGCGTAGGAACTGGGAAGTTGATAAGATTGTATTTAGTAAGATGCCCGACGCACGAATTAAAAATCTCCAACGCCATGAGTATCGCTTGAGAGATGCTCTCGTTGTAAAATTCTTCTTTGTCAGGCTGCAGGTAATTCATCTCCGAGTAATCTAGCAAGTAATTTCTTACCAGCTTGATATACACATTGAGTTTTTCCAGTTCTCCCTCGGACAGCGGAGGCATCATAACAGACCTCGATTACTTGGTTTCAGTTTTAGGTTCGTCAGCTTTTGCTTCGGCGGTCTTGGGAGCTTCGGCTTTGGCAGCGGCAGGCTTGGCTTTCGGAGCTTCGGCTTTAGGGGCTTCAGCCTTGGGAGCTTCGGCTTTTGCTTCCGTGGCTTTAGGGGCTTCAGCAGCAGCCGGCTTCTTGGCAGAGATTTTGCGCTCAGCGTCAGTCTTCTTGGTCAGCACGCCTTTTTTTACCATGGCGTCGAGCATGGCGTTTTCTTCCAGCATAAATTCTACTTCACCGAGCTTTTTAGAAAAGACGACGGTGTTTTTTTCAGCCAGCTTGACACTGAGATTGGCTTTTTCGTTGACAAGACCATACCAGAATTTAGACATATGTTTCTCCTGCTTAAATCAAATTTTAGTTAAAAACCGACCCCATTAAGTATAATAGGGCCGGTTTCTGAAATCAATTAAAAAGAGAACCGACGCTGTTACGGGGCCTTCTTGATATTGATCTTGGCGACAGACTTGGTGTTGATGAGACCAACGCCGATGTATTCCCAGATCTTGTACTTCAGGAATTCGGCACGGGTTTCAATCCACAGTTTGGTGTCGGTAAGTGCATAGAACTTGCCGAGGAATTCCGGAGCGGTGAAGAACCAGATTTCGTTGTGGGGAACCAGGTCAGTCTTATTGGTGATGAAGACGCGCTTGCCGTGCAGGCTTTCTTCAGTCAGACCCTGGAACAGTACATCGTAGGCCTTATCGCCGAATTCCGGAGTGCCGTTACCCATAAGATCGTTCCAGCAGGAACGGTTCATGAGCACTGATGCACACTGGAGCTGGTCGCCTGATTCGAGCAGGTTGTAACCAGTGGTGAGCACGCGAGCATTGAGATAGGGCTCGGTAGTTACGACATCGAACTGTTTACCAGTATGAACGACCATACCATTGAGCTGATCAACAAAGGTTTTGTCTTCAACTTTTTCAACGGCCATCAGGGCGTTCTTTTCGATGATTTTGGTAATCGGCATTGAGTAGGAGAGCAGGTCGCCTTCTGAAATTTCATACTCTTTAGAGGCGATCTTGTGGAACTTAATGCCCACGCTTTCGCCTCTGATGTATTCGTTGTCAGATTCTGCGTTGAACGGCAGAGAGACGGCTTCTGCGTCACGTTCAAGGTCGATTACTTTCTGAATGCCAGGTCTTCCGCCTTCACGAGAAGGAACGCGGTCACATTCCTCTTTGGTGATGGGTTCCGGCGGCAGGATCTTGCGCAGGAAAGACGACTCACGAATTTTATCGCGAATGTAAAGGTCACTGGCGTTAGCCACTTTTACCTGGGTCGCCGGGTCTTGTGATCTCATGGCTTTAAGGAAAAGCTCATTGATCATGCTGTCAGTGATATCATAGGTAGGCATAGTTTGTTGATTCCCCCTCTTGTGGTATTGGTCTTACTTAAACAGACCAGAAAGTACCAGATGGCCGTCAGCATGATCAGCCGGGCCGATTACTACGTGAGCAACTACAACGTTGGCGCCTGCAGCAGCACCGAACTTCAGAACGTTATCAACGTCCTTCTTGACGGTGAGACTGGCACCAGACACCATAGCGGCTTCATCAGCAGCAATATACATGTCGGTTTCGAATTCAATGGCGCCTTCAAGAACTACAGTCTTGCCGGTTACCAGGGTGTCGAATCTGTCGCTTTCTGAGAACAGAGGCTTGGCAAGATTGACATAGGGAGCGTCCGAGCTGAAAGCATCCGGAACGCCATACTGCTCTTCGCTACCGACGATTTCCACCGGAACGACGAGTGAGCCATCGGGAAGTTTGATCCCAGTTTCAAGATTGGCGAGTTTGACGCCACGATACTCAACATGCTTGGTTCTGCGTTCTTTAAGCATGGGTTCCTCCTGTTAGATTAATGTGACCAAAACATCCAGCAGGGGATTCCTGCCAGTGTTGTTGCCTGAGTTATTAGAAGCCGCCAGGGCTTCCCCGAGTTTAAGAACAGCCTCAGTCTTACCGAGTTCCAGGGCTTTTTCTACTACGTCCATGTCCTGGGCAGCGAGCTTGGAAGTCCGCTCGTCGATGTCCCTTCGCACGTCATCACCTACGATAAGCCTTGTGGCGATAGCTCTGGCACGAGCTGTCTTCTGCATTTCTGCAAGCTTATTACGTAAGTCCTGGGCTTCGGCTTCAGCGTCAAGGCGTTTCTTATCGGCAGCCTCGCTTTGCTTAGCGGCCAGTTTAAGAATCTTAGCTATATCCTTTTTGCTGACAGTCATTACGCCACTCCTGGTTTAGATTAGCGGGCGAGAGGATTGATGCCCATAGACATAAGATAGTTATATGCCTGGGCTACTTTTACACGTTCGGCCTGCTCAAGAATTTTGGCAGCGGCCTGTTTTTCTACGACTTCGTCAGACAGGACGTCTACGGTCACATCGTAGCCAACCTGGGCAAGTTTGAAAAGCATTACTGCATCTTCAGATGAAAGCTTGGCCATGGCTGATTTGATTTCGCCAGGAGTCAGCGGGGTTTCTTCGCCACCGGCGGCCTGGGGAGCATAACCCTGCATCGGGTCGGTCGGACCTTTAACGCCCATGCTGGCGTCGGTCACATTGGTTTCGGTAATGTTTTTGGCAGCGTCAGCCTGTGCGTTGGTAGCAACAGTGCCCGGCTCTGCTTTGGGGCTGGCAGTCATGTCTTTGTCAAGACCATATACGCCAGTTCCGTCAACAGCTACCTTCATAATTTCTTTTGCAAGTTTGGTGTAGTCAATTTTCACGGATTTCGCTCCTGCGTTTTTGGTATTATCCAGCTCTGCCAAAGCAGCAGCTACGATATCTTCTGCCTGAGATGCTGATTTTTCTTCTTCATTCTCAGACGATTCGCCTTCGCCTTCGCCCTTGCTCTCGCTGGACGATTCTGAGTTCTCACCCTCGCCGGATTCTTTTTTCTCTTCGCCTTCGCCCTCTTTCTTTTCCTCTTCTTCTTTTTCCATTTCTTCGGCAAATTTAAGAAGGGTATCGGTAAGAACGTTCATTTTGGAAGTTGAACCAGAAGCGGAAGCAGTTTTGACGTTGCTCTTTGCCTTCAGATTCAGGATATCCTGAATGATGGTATTTGATGCTGTCATCACTCTAAACTCCTTTTCAGAAATTTTATAGCTAGCTGACGTAAATTAGTCAACATGGCGTACTAAAAATTAAATCACACCTAATGGTATAGAATATAATTGTTTCAAAGTCAAGTCAGCTGAAGCTTTCTTGGCGCGAATTAATGGTTCGATGTACAAATCCCGGGCCATGGCCTTCTGTGCCATTATGTCCGCCATATTATCATTGTCGGAAGTCAGCGCGTTCGCAGCTATATGTGTGCCAGCGCTAAGCAGTGGTAGCAGTGTCATGCTGTCAGAAGACAATGCTTTACCAATTAGAAACGATAGCATAGACGCCCGTGAAATTTCTTTCAAAAGCTCTGGCGTAATTATGCCGCCTAGGCCGGACAAGTCATCTTCAACGCTAACGCCATTAAGCTCATTATTGGCCAGGCTACTGCCAATAGCAGCTCTCACGGCCATATTGTGCGCATCAAGGCTGGCCAACTTAATTTTGTTACCAGGCTCACCAAGTTCGGTTAATACGCAAGTCTTGCACTCAAAATAAACGTTATTATCTAATACAGCCTTAGCCAGTTTCTCTAACCCAGACTGCACAAACAGCATTGCCTGCATTTCGTTAGGCCGGAAATAAGCACGGCTGGACTTTATGCTTTCGCATAGACCTGCCGCCGTCTTGGTTCTCAATGCTATATCCCGGAGCAAAGCCATGGGCCGGTTCTCAAACGTGTCGATTAGACTCAAAGCAGTGCTTGCCGTTTTAGCCATTTCAGCACGAAATGCCGACGGCGTGACCAGGCTGCGAAAACCACGCATTGGATCGGAAGCGCCCGCAGTTTTCTTAGCGCCAAATATTCTGGCAAGAATACAAGCAGTCTTGTCAGCCGGGACTATTACGATTGAGATATCGAAAAAGTCTGGGTTAGGATTTAGCAAATACACTTTCCGGCCATCGGGATAAATGTAATTCAGGCCCGTTTTAGTGACGTGCTCGCAGTAATCTTTCGGGGACGGGGCCTTATTTCCACAAATAGAGCAGACATCGTACGGCACACGGCAGCCCATGGAGAGATTTACGAGCTCATCTTTTTCCAACTTGGAGACGATGTCTTTAGGCAGCTTACTAATATCATGCCCTACGACTAGCTCGACTCGATTCATTCTCGGGTTATACGCCGAAAATAATATCTCGCCGTAACCCTTGGCCGGGTCTTTATTAATATGATGCATGAATGGGGTGCCATTGAGGAATGTGCCGTGATTCCTAATAAGCTCATCTCGTTCAAAGTAATCGCCATTTACGTTAGACGACCAGTACTCACCAGCCCCTAGCGCATTGCATAGTGAATAATGCATGCCGTCTTTGGGGGTCAGCTTAGAGATAAACTCCAAGACTTCCGGGGGCCACTCGCTGGCGGCAGCATGTTTTATCAAGCTGCCACCGGCGGCCCTTATCGGATACAGCGATTTTCGAATGCTGTCTTCTGATGCGTAATCTAATAGCTTGTCCATTTTTAGTCGACGCTCGACCCCACGCCTTTGATCAGCATGTTCATAATATCAGTTTTCTGCTTGTTGGCAGAGCCTTCGATATCAAGGATAGACTTAAGTGTCGGGAAGTCCACGCCCTGCATGTTGTACTCGGCCATGTTCTTAATAAACTGACCGGCTACTAACGGGTTGCGAGTCATTGATGGTGAATACTGACTCATGAGAGTCCAGTAGTCGTCGATTTTATTGGGGTCGATCTCTTGCAACTCCGGGAAGCGCGTAAACATTTCTTTGTAGGCTTCCTGGGAGCGCTTGTGGTCCATGTACTGGTCATACATTACCGAGCCCAGGGCGCCGGCGCCCAGCCCATAAAGCACTGACTGCAGACCAGGGCGCACGATATCCTTAAGAATACCAATGGAACGACCGGCCTGGTCAGCCAAGGCCGCACGTTTTTCGCGAAATCTAGTAGCTATTTCCTTGTGATTCATATTTCCTCCGAGTGATGCGCCCTTGAACATAGGCTTTTTATCTAAAATATTTTTATAACCCTGGCGCTGATCTGCAGTCATGCCCAAGCTGTTGTTTAGTTGCATGGGGGACATGGCAGGAATAGTCCCTCCGTTAGAGACCATATTTTTCACACCCTCAGTCCCGCCGGAATACAGAAAGTACGCGCTGAAAGGGGAGAACATGCTGAATCCCATATTAGCCCTCGATTAATTTCTTGTAAAAATCCAGCGCCGGCTGACCATTGTCGATAGTATACGCGACGCTTGGTTGTGGAGTAGAGCTCTCTTCTGCCAGGCCGTTGCAGGAGTTAAAAGCTTCGATTTCATCGATCATTTTTCTGTAATTAGAAATGTTATCTATGAGCTTAACTATCGGCTCGTTGGTTACTACTTTAACGCCCCGAGCAGCAATAGAAGCGTCGTGCTCTGGAATTGCTGGCTTCTTGGCTTCCAGCAAAAGCTCGGCCGCATGCTTGCTATCCCGGCGCATTAGGTCTTCAGCAGCTTTAGAAAACACGGCATTGGCGATGTCAGATTTATCGGTGCCATCGAAACGCTGCCATAGCGTAAAAGGATTCTCTGTCATGGCGGCTTTCTTTATCAGACCGACGGCAGCCTTAAGATCGTTGGCCATTTTGATAGTAGTTATCACATACTCGGCTTTCAGATCGTCTATGCGTTCCTGCAGCCGCATTTTGTTGGCTATTTTTTCTCTAGTGGATAGCACACGCTTGTGCGCGTCAAAAATATTTTCCTGGGTCTTGGCGACTTTGATTTTAAAATCGTTAGTGTCTGGGCTGTCTAAGTCCGCTAAAAAAGTCGGAGCAGTCTCGTACTCAGGGGCAAATACCGAGCTGTCTTTAAGACTGGCGCTTTTCACAAAATAATTAATATCTTTTTCAGATGCTTCTTTCACTGGCTTTGGCTCACTTTTTAGATTTAAATCTGCCAGGACTTTTCCGGAGTCTGCCAGCTCAAACTCAAAGCGCCTGTCAGAAGCAGCGGCCATTTTATTTAGATAAGTATCCAAATTGGCAGCTTCACAAACGCGAGATACTTGATTGGCGTTCAAGCTATGCTGCTTAGCAAGCTTTGAAATGCTTTCGTTTAATGGCGTGCCTTTTTCTACAAAAGCCGCCGCAGCTGTTTTTCCCAGCTCTTTGAATAGCTTGTCACTCATTTCAATTTCTCCTGGTTAGATCGCTGATGCGCTTGCTTATCAAAACAGATATATTGAGAACAGCAAATTTAGTCAACCGCCACGCATATAGCTGGCATAAAATACCGAAGCCATTTTGCCTATCATGCTAGCATGGAATGCGTCGTCTGGCAATACGTGATCATAATACATAGTCCCGACTCTTGAGAAGTCGATATACACTGTCGTGAAGTCGTCGCAAAACGGCTTAAAGTCATCCCACTTTGGGAATAAAACTTTCTGGCCTTTTATCTCATGTATAAATTCAGACATGCAGCGAGTGCGATGAAATGTGATTTTAGAGTCGTCTACTTCCGGATCCCATTTCATTTTTTCTTTTACGTTACCAGAAGCATTAAACTCAATCATAGGTGTTTCACCGACTAAGTCTTTTAATTCTGCATTGTGATAAAAGCCGGCGCCATGGTCTACACCGACAATATTTACTTTGTGTATTTTGGCGAGCTTGGCCACTTCTTGAACTTGTTTTCGGGGGTCGCTTTCCCGGCCTACATACTTTTTCATCCATATGATCTTGTAAGTGCCATTGGCCATTAAACGCCCAAGCGTTGCTACAGTATACCCGGTCGGCAAAAAGCCTTTAGCAGCGCCCATGCTATCTTCACCGTGCCCCCAGTCTACGCCCATAGCCAGCACGCCGGTATTCTGCGCGCCGGTATGCGGCAATGCATTAGCTTCCTGAGTGCAGGCATTCCGCAAGTCTAGTTCAGATAACGGGTTGGCGCCCACGTCGAAAGGCAGCGCCAAGACTTCGTTGTGAAACTGATACGTCGGATAGGTGTTATATTTATCCAGCATTTCTTCCCAGTCTACGTTAGGGGATAATAACTGGGGCAGCCTAACACCAAATAATCTCTGCGCAGCTGGATCTGAGTTAGTAGCCACCCATTCTCCGTGAAAAGGCGGGCCAAGAATGCCGCTGCATTTTTTACATACTACGCCAGTTCTTCCAACATTTTCTATACCTAAAATGTTCCATTTGTTGCAGTGCTGGCATTTGATGATAAATTCATGCTTGGTGCTTTTTTGGTAAAGCTTGTTAAGTGTGTTGTTAAACGTCTTCGGTGTGCCGGCATACGATCTACGTCTAAGTTCTGGCTCACTACCGGACAAGACTTCGTCTATAATACCGACGTTATCCCAGATAATATCCTGGACTTCGTCTAATATGACTTTGTGTGCGGATATACCGCGAATTGAGTCGGCGCTTAAGTAAGCATATCTCAGAAAGCACTTAGAGTTATTAGCAAAGCTTTTATCGAAAACGTTAGACACGCTGTCGGAATCCATCATTAGGGCTTTAAATACCGGCGAGTATTTTATTACCGGCATGAGCTTGTCGGTTGAGAACGTGCGAGTCTGCTTTTCTCGGGGCGTCACGAATAACGTATTCGACCACGGAATTAGCAGCGCATCGATAAGTATTTCGTTGGCGAGTGTGGTCGACTTGCCCATCTGGCGGCCCATCATGTATACCGAGCTTCTCTGGGGCTTGTCGTATATAAGCCGGAACATTTCTCGCTTTTTAAAGCTGAACGGCTTGCCTTTAAGAGTGAATACTCTTTCTACTAAGTCAGACCTCCGCATTACACTATCTCCCGGGAACCATTCATGAAGTCGTCCATTGTGTAGCCAGTATCATGCGTCTCTAGCTTTAGCTCTTCCAGCAAGCTTCTAAGAACGTCGTTATCTGTGCCTTTTTTGTTCATCTTATCGAGCCTATCGCCTATCTTCATAACTGCGTAGGCTACTTCTTTTACTTCGCCGACAGTGGCTTTTCGCTCCGTCATTTCTTTATATTTCAGATAAATATCCGCCAGCATCTCTTCTAAGATTAACGAATAATTAAGCTTTAGCGACGCGCCGACAGATTTGGCAGCCGCTACCGGATTTCCAAATAAAAGCTTTTTGATATTAACTGATAACTGCACAGAAGGCAAGTCATCGACTGAACGTTTGATTTGCGCCGTAGTTAACTTTCTGACATCCCAGAAAGAATTTATTAGAAGTGCAAACGTGCTGACAGATATTTCTCGACAGAATTTGCTATTAAAAGATTCCGCTATCTTGTCTGGCGTCATAGTTGGGATAGTTGCCAGGACTAGTACAAATTCCCTGTATTTCTTGACTGACAAAATATCCCAGCACTCAACCCAGGCCTGATTATTGCTACCATCTTGATGGGCTAAGTACATGCTGGCTTCGTATTTGTCCGAAATGGCCGCCCGTTCTTCGTTGGATTGCGCTGCTGAGTAATCGGCCATATCCTGCTGCAATTCTGGAGTCATTATGTCCAATATAGTATCCAAGGCCATACTCCGGACTAACTGCAGCTGTCGCAAACATCCGATAATACGAGATGGGTCTCTGCCGCGGAGCAAAGACCCATAAACATAACGTCTGAATGGATAAGGAAACATTAGATCCCTTCCCGGAATACCGTCAGCTCCCTGATAAGATTATCCAGAGCTTCCATCGCGTTGCCCAGAGTCTCTGCGTCGACTATTTCGTTACCCAGTCTAACGCTGGCCATAAGCTTTGCCATGCTGGATAGCGCCTTTTTGTACACAGGCAGCTGTTCATAGAATTCAGCCGGAGTCTCATCATCAAGATACTCTAATGACAGCGCAGAGTCAACACTCTCTTCACTATCTAAATAAGTAGCGACTTTGACCCAGTTTACTTTAGCCAGTTTGCTGCGTGTACCTTTAGTCAGAATAGCACTGGCTTTCTTTTTCAACGGGATAAACACGATAGACTGTCCAACTTCTTTGGCTTCTGCGGCAGTCTTCTCTGCATCAGACTTTCTGACACCAAAGCTATCAAGATAATATGGCAGTGCGCGGCTATCGCAGACTATATTTTCGCTGGCAGCCTTGATTGCAAAAGTATCCCCGCCGCGAAAGATAATTTTCACAGGCTCGGTTTGAGATGCTATTTTATTAAAATACTCACGCTTGCTGCCAAGAATATTTTCATTGTGAATCGTGGCTACTTTGTACAGAATAGTATTCGGCGCCAGGTAAGTGGGCTTTACGTCTTTCGGAAGCAGCCCAGAAAAGTCGCCTGCGGTTTTTTCTTTGTCGAATTTGCTGAGAATAATGCCTACAAACATATCGCCAGACGACTTAGTCTTGCCAATAATGGCCTTACCAATTGGCAGATTTACGACTTTGTCGACAGTGATCGGCTCGAGATAATCGCTGCCTGAGTTGGGCATAATCTCTTCGCCGGAAATCAGATCGTCAGGGGACTTGCTTTCTAACGAATCGGTAATTTCACTTGCAGGCATTTTAGAAGGCACGCCTTCTTTGTCTGCTACGTCATGCAGCAGCCCGCCTTTGCCGAGACCCATGAGTGACTCGGGGCCTTTGACTCGCTTAATCTTAATGACCATAACAGGTGCCACGCTGTCGCCGGAACCACCCATAAAATTAAACATACCCGGGCCAGACACGCGTTTAAACATCTGATCCAAGATGCCTTTAATACCCCCCATGCCGAGGCTGGGGATGTTTTCGTCATCGTCAGAATCTAAATTAGCAAGGGCACAGGCGCTACCGGTTTTAATAAAGTCTACATACTGCTCTGGCATATGTCGCTTCACGAAAGCCTTTGCTTCAGAAAACGATGCGCTGATTTTCTCACGTTTCCCGGAGTTGTCAGTCACATAAATGCTGCCATTCAGAAAACTATCCCGTGTGACAAAAGCGCTTTTATACTTTCTCACGGGAGCCTGGAGTAACTCACTCACGACAGCATTAAAGTGCGGATTCTTGGCAGCGGCACTTTTGTAAAACTTATCTGATACAATAAGTTTGGCCAGGCTTGCCTTATCTTCATCGCTGATGACAGACGCCGTGATTACACGGGTATTTCGGTTGCCAGTGTAAGATGGGACTTCGTTCATCACAGGCTGCGAGTAAAAATCTATGCTGTCTTTATTGCTCATAGGATCTCCTAAGGAAACGTTACTGTTCACAAGGCTGGATATTAAATCAGAAGTGAGATACTGCCATTCGCCATTTATCATGGCTATATCAAATGGCTGTATTTTTTTACTTTTCACTATTACCGGGATCAGCAGGATCTGCCCACCGATATCCACGGTATAAGAGCCTTTAGCGTATAGCTTCTGCGGCTCAAACCTGTCAAGTGTCAGTCTGACCGGGAAGTTGGACAGCTCTGGGAATGACGCAAATAAAATCTTGTTCATCTCGCCAGTCCAAGTGGCAGTATCTTCCGGCAGCTCAACTTCGTAGCCTAAGTTATCAGGAGTGAAGAGCCTATCTAACATTTTAGTTTCCTCCAGGCTGTGCTGGTGGCGCTACCGGTGCGATAGGCTGGCCAAAACCAGGCAACTTTCCAATAGAATTGTCTGCGATGTTGCGCACTTTGTTGGCCAAATATCCGGCGCCCATCATAAGGCCGCCTGTTAATAGCGCGGGTCCGGCATAGCTAGCCAGGCTGGCCTGTTTTAGTCTGCGATGCTTTTCCATAGCCAGCTTAGTCACACGTTCAAAATCAACTTGCTTCAGATCAATATTCATTGCAGACTCCTTAGTCATTAATCTCGCACTGCCATTTTTATAATTCTGATACAGAGCATTGGCACCGTACAAACCGCCCATGCCTAGTGCGCCACCAAGTAATAACCTACCATTACCGTTAAAGGGGCCTCTGCCGGGTTGGGCGGGCTGCCTCCTCATGGCATCGAGACTGCCATAAAAATGGTCATCGCTGGCACCAGAAATAGCGCCACCAGTCCTATTTGGCATGCCTACAGGGGTATTCCCCAGCATATCCGGAGTGGCTGGGTTTACGTTATTTAATGCGGACGATTGCGTGCCAGGATTTGGCGTGGGTTGGTTGCCTGGTTTGCTGTTATTTTTTCCTTCAGCAGGCTTAGCCGCTGCCGGGTTTGCTACTGACGCGGCTGACTGAGCTGAGTTAGTCGTCGGCCCTGGTTGGGCAGGCGGAACATACCCCTGTATACCTGAGTTAGGGGAGTTGGCGCCTTTACCAGTCCACACAGTCCCTGCAGAGTCTTGTCTCATAAAGCCAGGGCCCTTTTTGGCCCGAGCGCTGTTCATGGCATTAATTCTCCCACGCATACCGCCTGCAGCACCAGCTGCACCACCGAGCATACCGCCCATGAGTGCGCCAGATATACCACTGCCAATTCTGTTTCTAAACGAAGTAGGTATTTCCCTGCCAAGAATATCGTATTGCGTTTCTGGCATTATAAAGCCGCCAATACCGCCGACGCCAGCACCCAATGCCGCGCCCGGCATGGCGCCTTTCAGGCCTCGCTGAAAGAACTTCTGCCACTGCATGGGATTCGGAGCCGCATATTTTTCTAAATACTTATCAGAAATACTTAAGAAGTCATTCACGATAGTGCTCCTTACTTGGCGCGAGCTAAGCGTGTAACAGCCGATACTATTGCACTGGACGGGCGGGTTTTAACAAAGCCCACTTTCTGAAATGGATCGTTATCAAACATATTCATATTTGAACGGCGACGATTCCGAGGGTGGTTGGGTGAAGCCGCCGGGCCCTGCATTGGGCCGTTGCCAGTCTGGATAGTGCTTGGATCAAATTTAACAGGCTCGGCTGGTGCTAGCTGCTGTTCATTAGGATCAATATCCATATCACTGCTGTCCGCGCCCATGCTACCTAATCTGTTTTTAGCAGCGGCAAGACCTGCAACACCGGCAGTACCCAGGCCCATAAGCCCCGCGGCTCTCAAGCTATTATCTGATAGCATCTGCTTTTTCAGCATCTCACGTGTGCCGTCACCGCCAATTGGCTGGAATATTCTTCTGTCGTATAACTCTTTCATTTTGAATAAGTCAGCGCGAAGCTTATCCGCCTCTTTTTGGCCGAAGCCGGCGCCAAGGTTCATGTCCATTTTACCAAACATATTTTCCACGCCGGCACGATCTCCAGTAAGCATGGAGCGAAGAACTGCCTGGTCAGCATCTCTAATTGGGGCGCCGCGAAGGCGATTCCACCATCCAGGGATCTTACCGCCTATGTAGGCACCGGCAGCGCTTCCTGCCAAGGTTCCCGGTGCTCCAGCTACAGATCCTAACAGACCACCTAGACCAAGGCCTGCTAGTTGATTAGCACCGTCCACTGTGTCGTCAATTAGATCGGCAGGAGCTTTAAATCTTTTTGCCAAAGCGCCTTCACTTACGGATTTAAGAGTCTTGGCCGTGTTTTTGTTCAGCATCGGATACAGTCTGGCGGCGGCCGCGTTGAATTCTTTTGCGATGGCAGGATCGGCTAGCGCTGATACATCTCGGCCCATTAATCCAGCCAGTATCTGACGTTTGATATGCGTGTTGAAATCGTCTCCGCCAAACCATCGGCTAAGCACGCCCCGCGAAGCATCGTCAGCAGTCAGGCTTGTCTGCAGGCGAGACATTAGTCCGGCCAGATCGCCTTCATCACGAAACACAGCAGTCGGATTAAGGTTCCTACCGCCCCTGGTGGCTACAGAGTGCGCGTTGGCAACTAGCTTCTCTACTTCAGGGCCGAGCTTGGCCTGATTTAAAAATGCTTCCATTACTTCCGGCGGGGCATTCTTTCCAGATAACTGCTTAGCCAGCTGTCGCATATTAAATGCGCCAGCACCAGCTCCGATAGCAGCGCCGCCGGCGCCGTAAGTCAGCGCGTTCATAAGCCTGTCGCCAATAGTCGGGGCTTTATAGCTTTTGGCGCCGACTATATTTTCAGATTCAGTCCCAGGTGCTGTGACAAAACCAAGAGCCGCGCCAAGACCTGCACCAGGTAATGCACCCTGCCGCCCGCCATACTGTGCTAGCTGCATAAGTGTCTGTGGGTCAGTCATGCTTCCAGACATGGTTCTGGCACGCGCATTTAATAAATTTTTAAAATCTTTGTCCAGAGTGGCGAAATCTGTCGGGTCGATTTTGGATAGAAAATTTCGCAGCTTATCAGCCGTAAGTGCGTTATAGATATTATTAAAGTTTCGTGTGTTAATTGGGTTCGCCATTATTAACTCCCCTTGTTATGCCGGATAAGCGGTGCAAATGTTTCAGCAATGACTTTGGCAGTATCAGTAATATTCGCGGTGAGGGATTCTCGAGTGATATTGCTTTTAGCTATATCTTTTATAAACGTATCAGCGTATCTATCAATGAAATCCCGATACTTTTCCATTATGGACTCCGCACTGCATAAGATTCTGCCATTTACGCCGACGATGAATTTGAATTTGGCAACAGACGTCAGTATATCATCGCCAGAAGATTCTGTCTCTCTTACTATAAGTGAAAAGATAGATTTGTCAATTCCGGCCTCCTGAGCCTCTTCATCTTCAGTGACATGAAAGCCGATTTTTACGAATAAAATATTTGCCTTAGGCGTAGTCGCATCTCGGAAGACCCAACTAGTCGTAGCATTGAAAGTCTTAGGGTCAGAATCCATAATTAAGTCTGCAGTATCTGTAGTAAATCTTGCGCGCTGAGTATTTATATTTATCGTATTATTCGCACTGTTTAGCTGCACGTAGCATTTGGCAGAAGCCTGTGCTGTTATATGCTCGGCAACTCGGCGCATTAAGAAATAGCATTGATCGCTGGCTTGGATGCAAATATCCCCCATACCGACTCTACGACGATTAACAGTCCTGTCGCCGGACTCTTCGTTAGTCGGATGCGCAATAAAGCCTAATATGGCAAACTGACAAAAACCGTACTCGGCCACTAATACACACGCATTGTTCTGCGGCATAGCATACATGCCATTGCCATTTAAAAACGAATATGGAGAAAGCCACGGGACATCATCGGCAATACGGCCGCCCGGCAATCTCACGCGTGCTGTATACGTCAGTGGATTAGTGACGATTATCACGCCCTCGTGTATTGCCAAAGGCCTGCTCTTATAAAAATCTAGCATAGTGCCTCTTCTTTTTTAATTAGTTCGGCCAGCGCCTCGCTGCCACGGAGCTTATCAAAAGCAGTTTCTTTTATCTGCCTAATCCGTTCTTTAGAGACGTATAAGACTTTAGCCACCCATTCTAACGAACGGCGCATCTCGCCACCGCGCCCAAATAGCAAACTTAATACGAAGGCTTCTTTAGGGGTGACAGCATTTTCTATAACTGCCCATAGTCTTTTCTCAAAATCTTTTCTGGCTAGGTCTTCATCAATAGAGTCTTCCGGGGGAAGATTTTTTATTAAAGTATCTTCGTAGGTGACGTAATCTTCCAGCGTCGCAATGCCACCGACTTTTGGTGTCTTTATTAAATCAAGCACGATCGCTATGCGCTCTTGAGATTCGCCAAGCTGCCTGGAAATTTCTATGTAATTCAGGCTCGGGTTATAGTCTAACAAATGCTTTACTTTGCTTATTACCGAGTACATGCTGCCGGGTAGCGCCATAAGGCCAATGCTTTTACGTGCGGCACTGAACATTTTCATGCGTACCCAGTGTTGGGCATATGTTAAAAACGACGACGTATTACAATCATATTTTTCCAAGGCGCGCAGTATGCCTTCGAATCCTTCGCTGATTAGCTCGTCTAGCTCAACGCTAGGGTAACGATTCGCGACTTTCCTGGCTGATTTGTACAAGTAATTTTTATACTGGTTAAAGAGCGCGGACATCATGTTCTGATTCGTCAAAATCTTGTCTTTGTGCAGGCACAAAAACATATCTACCGTCATGGACTCAGATGCAAATAATTTATTTAGTTTCTGACATGAACAGCTCATAGCGCACTCTTTCTTGCTCCAAGTCTATAACTTCGGATAGGACTAAAATTGATTCGATTAAAGATATTTTCTCGGCCGGAGACTTATCTCCTAGCGCCGAGATTATATTTATGATCTTGATCGTATCGCGCTTAAAGGCCTTAAGCAGCTCTTCTTTCTTTTTCGCAGTCAGCACTGATCGCAGCTTTCCCATTCCGGCTCCTTACAAAAGATCTGGTGTCGACTTATCGACAGTGAAGCCTATGAAGGACGGCCCCCGCAGAGATTTGGCCAGCAGTGGCTTATCTGAAGTTATTTTCACCAGCTGCCCTATGTACTTTCTTTTGTTCTCAAAAATTTCTTTTCGCAAAGCGTCCGAAAAACCAGTCCCGACGTTACCTACTTCTGCACCAGACCTGTCTTCTAGCACTAACGACCCCATGTGATTCTTAAGACGGCCGTCGCCTTCTAAGACGTCTTTTATTTTTAAATCGTAATCAATGCGATTTTTCTTTTTTAGAAACTCTCCAGTCGTTCTATCTTGGAGAACTATGCCCTCGCCATTATTAGACACGACCCGTTCGTAAAAATCACGCAAAGATTCGGTCGGCCGTTTTCGTTCCGGCGGTTTGATATATGAGTTTGGTATTGCGTTAGCAACTTCGTCGACTATCTTTATGCGCTCTTCGGGAGTGAACTGCGAAAAGTCTTTACCTTTGTATTTTACGATTTCGAACGGTATAAATTCCGGCTTACCATGTTGCTGTTGCAGCTGCATGGATTTTATCGGGTTGGCGATAGTCATGGCCGACAAAATATTAAAGCCCTTCGGATGATGTAACTCCCCTCTAAGCACAGTCCCAGCATACTCTTTAGGGACTTCGGTGTATTTTAAGTGCGGGTAGTTATCCTCCCTTGGGATTAAACTACCGCTGACGCCAAGATTCTGGCTGGTCAAAGCTACGCCCTTCTCAGTAAAATCCGCGATAAAGTGCGCGCCGTCGTATTTTCTAGAAGCGAGGTATAAATCCTCGGGCAAATCCGTGAGATCACGAGTGACCTTCTTATAATCAGGCCGAGACTCCCAGGTTCGTGGCAGCTCTTTATTTTTTACGGCCATCCATTTATCGGCCTCAGTCTTGAATAAAGTGAAATTGCCAGAATTTGGCCCCTTTGGTATATGGACGTGCAGCTTATCCTTGCCCGTTTGCGTGACGATGACCTGTTGTTTGTCATAAACTTTTACGTCACCAGCGCCATACTCGCCTTTTGGGATTGTCCCCTCCCAGTTCATGTAATCTACCACATGGTCTGGCTGTCGTATCAGTAACCTGGGAGCCCCTGGCGCATCGGGAAGACCTTTTTTTGTGGCAAAAGAAACGGCTTTACCGTTTATATTAAGACGGATATCATAATGCAGCCCAGCTTTGTCGGCGGCATGCTCCTGAATGGCCATATCAGTGACAGCCGCCTCCGGCACGTTTATGTCAGACATGCGCTTGATTACCTGATTTTGACGCCTGGATAAATCTGGCATAACTGCCCCCTTATTCTAGGGTAAAATTGAGCTTAACTAAATCACAACTTTTGGCTGAGTTTATGGCAGTCAGTATGCCCTTGTCCAGCAAGTCTTTAGCGACGGTGAGCGCATCGTTAGGAGAAATATTTTCCTGACAAGAGACCAAGTGCACTTTCCCGGAAAAGCTTTCAGTGGCCTGGCCCGGGCACGGAGAGTTCTCACTATCACATAAATTTACTGCAAACGTGACTTTATTTACGGAGTTTTCTGTAAATACGTTGACTACTGCTGGAACTAGCCTCTGCGTAGAGACGTTAACTAAGTGCACAAAATCCGGGCAGACAAATTTTACAAACTCTTCCCCGATCAAATATTCAGTAAATTCTGCTAGCTGACTCTGAATGCCCATTGTACGATATCCTCCAGGTTAAATAAAAATCCCGCCTAACTTATTTTATAAACCAGGCAGGGATTTAAATCAATACTTACTGAGTTTTTGACGGCTGAGATTTTCTGTAAACGTGTTCGCAATAGCCGTCTGCGATACTTTCATCAGGTGTGTATGTGAATATAATGGCAGTGGCGCGAATAGCGATTCTTGACGAAGCAGCCTCGTCGGCGCCAACAGCGAAGTCAATCATCTGCACGCTGATTTTGTCTCCACCGATGGGCTGTATGATTAGCCGCAGCGGGTTGGCCACGATTGCAGATACGCCATCGTCAGATTTCAACTCGGCCACAATGCGAGTACCATCTAGCAGCCCCATGACTACAATAGATTGGCGTTTAATGCTGCCGATCCTGGACAGGTCCATCACACTGGGCACGGCGTTGCTGCCGATATTACCAAGTTCCATTACCATTTTAGTACTCCCTGATTAATATTTGCCTTTTTCCCCCTTGCCAAATTCACTGCCCATAATATACGGTGTTACCGGATTATATGAGTGCTGGTATGATTTCCCTCCGGAAGCCACAGCATCCTGCAGTACAGACTGTATGCGATTAGTATTCAATTTAGCCATCCAGTCATCTGTGACTTTTGAACTGAAATCTATGCCCAGCAGCTCTGGTTCATGAATTATCGGCCTGGTCGGATTAAGTCTATTATAAGCAAGGACTTTTGTCAACTGTACTGTGTCACCCGGCAAATATTCGCTGCCCGCAGGGTCAATAATCTTGGTGACATTAGTAGTGGCCCGAACTAACGTCTCGAACGATCTCCGATTCAATGGCACGTTTTGATCCGTGAAGGTCTTCTGCATTTCGTCAATTAGAAAATCCTGTGTAGCCCGGATGCCTTTCGTAGCAAGCAGCTCCTGCGGCTTTACGGCGCCCTCGGACAAGGCATCACCCTTAGAGACTTTATCGCCGATTTTTACTTTAAGCTGGCTTACCGGGCAAAAATGCCTTTCGTCGCCTATGAAGACATTCATACCACCGGCAGGGTTAGGTTTGATATCGGTTACGATGCCGTCTAGTCTGGCCAGCGTAGCTCGGTCTCGAATAAAATCCGGGAAGTGTGAGAGCTGCTGTAGCTTGTCAAAACCAGAAGCCAGTGTCGGGCCAGATGTGGCCACAGAGCCCGTGTGGAAGCTTTTCATAGTAAGCTGCGTGGTTCGCTCTGTGGCGACCTGCCCAGCCTCAGTGCCTACGTTGGCACCAATCTCAACCGGAGAGCCATTGGCCTTGCTACCATAGCATTTCTGGCACACGCCTTCGTTAGCTTCACAAGTAATTGGAGACCTGACTTTTATGCTCGGCTTTCCGGATCTAAGCAATTCTTCATAGCGCTTGTTATCTATTAGCACGCCGTCGTCGGCACCATACCGCCATAGCACATCCATTTTGCTCTTCGTCAAAGGCAGCTCGATGCCATTCTTAGTTCCACAGTCCTGCTCGGATACAACTTGATCCACCGCCACGGATATCATTTGCTTGGCAAAATATCCCGGTTCCGCGGTCTGCAGCGCACGGTCAATCATACCTTTTCTAGCGCCTGACGCCGCAATCCAGAAATCCGAGGCAGTCACACCATCAGAGTAGCTGCGAGTTATGGCCGACGGGACTAACCGACCCTCTTCGTCCATAACGGCTAGTGGCGCAAACTTGAGCTGCTTGACTGAGTCTAGGCCGGGCTTACCTGCTGCAACTGACATAGTGGCCAGATTATTTTTCCAGACGTTATCTTTGATCCATTCTTTGCCGGCCTTATTAAAGTCCCCGATCATGTTTGACAGGAACTTAACTTTCCCGGGATCGTCTAGCTTGGCAAAGTCTTTTTTGATCTTGTCTTTGAATGGCTTCATAAACTCCGGAGAGTGTTGCACGTCTCTAAGAGTCAGACCTATGCCAGAAGCAGCAACGTATTCCGCGGCCACCCGAGTTATGTCTGCAAAGCGCTTGTTAACGTTTTGGGGATCTTTGCTGGCTACTTCTCTTAAAAAAGCGTCTACTTTAGATTTGTCTATGCCGCTTTCTGGAATCGCAACGCCGGCTGGTATTACTTCTTTGAGTTTTTCCCTGCCGAACGTGGTCTCGTATCCATTAATAGTCACGATATCTGAAAGATTTATCTCGTTTCTAAGAAAGGCCTGTTCGGCTTCTTTTAGCGAGTTAAATTTAGCATCTGGTTTTTTGGTGCCCTTAGTAGACACGGCAAATAGCCCGAGCTGCATATCGTGGGAAGGCTTTAGCGTCACCGAATAGTCTCTAGGATCGTCTAATATTTTAGACGGCATGAATTTTTTGGATTCTTCTACGGCGGCTTGGGTTACCGGGACATAAACCCCGACAGAATCTTGCACAACTATGCCATCTATCGTCGTAAATGTATATGGGCCAGGGGCAGTTATGTCGTACATGGTTTCCTTTTTGTCGGATTTTTCTACTGAAACTGCATAAGTCCACTGGACTGACTCGTCATTAACTATATCCACCCAAAAATCCGGCACCTGAACACCAGGGCAGGCTTCCGCAATAGATATCAGCTTTCTAGCCATACTCCTAGTTATACACCCAGTTTTTATAGATTTTTTCATTATAGTATACAGGGAGAACTGTTCTGGATCTCTGTTCAATTTTCTAGTACCGGCTGACAAAGCCTTTTTGCATTTATCAAAAATTATTTGCCCAAATGGTACCAGATCTGTTCTGCCCAATTTGTCCATAGAGGCCTTGGAAACTTCCCCCTCTTTAAACTCTTTCAAAGCCTTATAATTTTCTTCGTGGAAAAGCTGCAAATCTATATTCTCAGCTAAGATATCCCGACTGTAGAAACTAACATTGTAGTACTTTTCTCTGTACATACTTAGTTTTGCGGTTAGTCCCAGCGACTTAGCTAGTGTTATAACTTCGTATGCCAGCCTAGGTGACATCGTGTGATAGCTGAGCTGGAACTGCTTTTTCGCCTTGCCCGCGGCTTTAACCCAGCAGGCACTGCCATCTGTATCTATTAGTCCGGCCAGCAGCCCTAGCCTAAATTCTTTATCAGTATTTAAAAACCAAGTAGGTAGGTGCTTATTCACAGCCCCCTTTCCGATCCAGTCCGCTATATTCCCTGCTAAAGAAGCGTTGTAAATAGTATGTTTTTCACTGTAACAATCATGCCCTCTGAATTTATGAGGGGAGGGCACGGTGTATATTTTTTTATCCGATGCCAGCAACCTAGATATTCCAGCTTCAAATTCTGCAGTTATCCCAGGGCTGGTGCTGGCTATACAGATAAACCTGTCTTTGTCATCCATTCTTGGATCTTTAGAGACCCACCCATCCCCCACCATTATGCCTATTAGATATCCTAAAGATCTGTCAACCTGTATAGTTGGCCTCACAAGTACTCCACCATTTCCATTAGTATAATCTTTCAGAGGGATTTCTTTTATAGCAGAGTCATTTCCGGCAAAGTTATATGCTGACCCTATTCTAGGGATTGCTTTTCCAGGCAATTCATCCGGTCTGCACTTTACCAAAGTACCACTTTCAAAATCAAAAACTATTGCGCTGTGATCCTCTGATAGGATCAGCGTTTCTTTCTGAGCAGTGGTGACTATCCTACTATCTAGATTTGGGTGGATAGAAAAATGAGTAACCTTAACCTTCACAAGCTGGCGTGTATTGTTATCCAGTGTAAAAATGCTGATCCCATCTGGGACCTGATATAACTCGTTCCCTTCCTGGGAAAGGGTTTTTGTGTCTTCTAATCTAGGGAAATCTTCCAAGTTCAGATGTATAACCTCTTCTCCTTTAGAAATCATCATGGTTATCTCTTTACTGGGCATGGGTACTCTCCTCTGGTGTATAAAATCATCCAACACTTCTATCTTACCAGAGTTTGACGTGAATGTAAAGTTTTTTATTTTTTCTATCTGTACAGCAGCAAACACGCTTCCCAAAATGGTATCACCGTCAAAGTCCATATTATAGCCACCCACAACTAATGGATTTACCTTGATAGAACTACCGTTCCAGAGTTTGGGCATCATGGCGAGCATGCTTAACTTATGCAAGCTTGGCGCACGGTTTACCCATACAGGACGATTCTCAGCCACCCGCTCCATGGCGATCTCGGCACGGGGATCTTTATTCTGAATCATCTGTTTGGCCTGCATATTCGTGTAGCCCATTTTGGTGAGCTCTCTGTGTATGAAAGGCTCAAAGATATTCCAGCCCATAGCCTTGGGAAGCATTACTTCATCAGGAGAGACGTCCACTGATGGCGCGACTGTCGACTGGCCGGTCAGCTCTTGCTTCTTGGAAAAAGCTACGGCCTGAAAATAACCTTCTTTAGGCTGGTCGCCCTTGATCGTCTCTAATGCGCCGACTACCTTCTTTTCGCCACGGGCTATAATAGGATCGCCTAAGCCCTGCACAGCGCGAGCTGCTGCAAATAAGTCCTCTCTGAGTTTTTTCTTGGCAAACTCCGGTAGGCCTTCAGATGCCTTTAACTCTTTGTTTACCATAATCAAATCTCGATACAGAAAGTTTATCGGGCTAGTAGAAAGGCTGCCGTCCGGGAGAGAGTATATTGGGCGCATGTGCGGGGGCAGCACTGGAATATTATTCACGACGTAGGCTTGCGCCGGAGTCTTACCAGTATCGACTAATGCTTTAAGATAGCGCATGCGCTTGTTTAGTTTGTCCAGCTTGTCGCCGCTGGCGCTCTCTGCTTCTTTCTTAAGCCGGTCTAATTCAGACTTTGGATCAATATCCGCCAGCATGGTTTTTACGGCCATGCCGCCAGTTATGTAGCCGTCTTTTTTGTCAGCCGAAGTGTCTTTGGTGACCGGGTCTATGAATGTATTCCCAGAAAGAACACTCTCAAATTTCTTTACCGGGATGTTTAGTACAGCGGCAGCGGCCGGTGCCATTATCGGTGATACGACAGGCTCATGCAATTCTATATGAGTCCATTTCTTGCCGTTCAAGCCACCGGTTTTAGCGTCGTCAAATAACCCGTCTTTAATAGGCCTTAACGTCTTGGCCATCATTACCTGGGCGTCGTCAATGGCGCCGTTTGATTTGCTCAAAATTTCGTCATCAGTCATGGGCGTGAGCATCATCTGCTGGCCATCTTTTTTAATATTAATGCCGGCAGCCTGCATAAGTGAGAAAAGCTTATCAGTAGAGAAGGGCGTTTTGGGCGTAGGTATCGGAAGTCCCAGACGAATCTTATTCCAAAACTCGGGATTCTTGCTGGCCTTGAAAGTAGACATTTCAAGTAAGTTATCACGCGCTCCGTGAGCGATCATAGCATTCCAGGTAAGACGGTCTAACGCACGTGCTGACGTCCCGCTGCCTTTAGCGGGCTGTTCGTCTGAGTTATAAGCTGCGTATGGCCCACGAGAAATCATTTTCTTATCAACCGTGTGGGTAAGCTTCATGACGTACTGCGGCCCGAAGCTAGTTTCTGCAAAAAGACGGCCAGTTTTGGGGTCATACATTTTTTCAGAGGGTTTAACCCCGTAGCGCCTGGCCAAATTTTCGAGCTCTACGTTAGACTTAATATTCGGGTCCATATTAGTAATTTTGATAGGCGAGCCTTTTTTCAGGGCTGCCTTACCCGCAATAGTTTCGTAGATCTGTGCGGTATTTATGCGGCCAGGGACGCCATATGGAGATGTGACGACGTCGGCACGCACGCCGGTTTCTGATATCGGCATTTCGTCGTCCGGTAAGATGCTTGTTATGATGCCCTTATTGCCATAGCGGCCCACGATCTTGTCGCCTTCTTCGGCCTCTTTCTCCGTGCTGACATGTATGATGATCTCGCCATTTATGTTGGCAACTCTGTCCACGCGACCAATAGTGTCGTGATCGTACTTTATCCCGCCATCGGCATATTTAGACATAAGAGTTTTGGATAATTTACCAAGAGCGATGTCTGTTTCTGACGGCTCTCGGTAATGCAGCAGTGCCACTAGAGTATCGCCGGGTTCAACTATCTCGCCGGGCTTTATTATGCCGTTCTCGTCTAGCTTATTCTTCTGTGCAGGAGACATTGCCATTGGAAATTGCTGCAAATAAGACGACACGCCGAGCTTATCTTTAGGGCCTACGCTTGTTTTATACGTGTGCTGGTGCTGGCTGGTTAGTTTCTTAGCGGCGCTTTGGGAAATCAAAAAGCCATCTTCAAATGTCATGTCTTTGAAGGGCAAATACGCAATATTTAAGTTCGTGCCTAGCGCCAGCGTGTTGTCTTTCGTGAAGTTGTCTTCTGCGATAGCCTGGCCGGCCTTTACTTTGTCTCCGACTTTTACAGTGAAATCACTATGCAGGAAAGCTTTATTAGCCAGCGGAAAATGATCATATCGATATACTTTTACAGGCTTACCACCACCGTCTGGTTCTACTTCTGCGTAGTCTGCGGTGACTGATTTTATAGTCCCAGTAACCGGCGCTTTTACGGAAAAAATTCTGGCCGCAGCTTTTTCTTCCGTATCCAGCTTTATGCCTTCTGGCGTATATGTGCTCTCCATGCGCTTTACCTGTACTAACGGGGCCTCTCTGTCTTTTAAGGAGATAGCCTGCCCGAACATCTTGTTGGCCATCATGGCGCGGTTACCCTGCACTGATGCTTGAAATGGCATCAGATTAGAGCTTAGCGAAAACATGTCGCTGGCATCTCGTAAGACGTATTCTACTTCAGAAGGATCTACTTCTACGATTTTACCTTTGTGTAGCACGCGTGCTTTTGGAAAGTTAAATTTTTTCGTAGCTTTATCGTACTGATCTGGTAGCGCTACTTTGTTGTCGTAAGTCTGCAGCTTAGAGAGCATTTCGACATTGCCAGTTTTCAAATTTATCAGGGGAGACTTAATCTCGTTATCTGATACCTCCACTGCTTTGGCCAAGTTTAGATTTACGCCGATGCGTTTAGATTCTGGGGTCTGAGACGGATCTAATGCACCCATGTGTGAGTTGCTTACTGCGCGCATGCCTGCTGTGACTATATCCAGGCTGCTGATGCCGCCTTCGCCAAGCAAAGTCGTGCGAGTTAGCGCATTAGCCATGGCGATCGGGTTAGTCTGGTCTGAGCTAGTGCTCAGGCTGGATTGTGTCAGAAAGCTTCTGAGTGGCTTGTTCAGGAATTCCTTTGTGTAAATATCTCTTATGGAATCTTTGGAGTTGAGATTATTCTTGATTTTGTTCTGGATTTCTCTGGCCTTTGCTGATACACGGGCGCCTAACAAGTCTTCAACGGCCATAATATTCTTAAAAACTAAGCTGTCGCGCTCGTCAGGTTCTGCTTCTTGTCTGGAGACTTTGATAAGTTTATCAGAAGTCCGCAGCAAGGCTTCTGGCGTAATCTTATCGAAAGCCTGGCCAAGCGTAATTTTAGTGGTATCTTCAGACAGGCCAGTATTCTCAAAGAATTTCTTGATTTCTGTTTTCTGCGTGTCAATGTCCAGACCGGATTCAGCCTTGCTTCGATACAAGCTTTCGTATACTTTAGATATTTCACCCGCGAGTTTCTCTGGGGCCATTTTGTTTATCTCAAAAAGCTCTTGGCCCCATTTAGATTTTAGCTCCGAGTCAGATACATCTAAAGCCTTCATTACGGCGTATAAACTTGGATTCTGGCCGCCGATTTTGAACTTAAGTTTGCTAGACTCCGGATCCATCCACATGGCCAGGCCGGCAGTGCCACCTTTGCTTAAGTTAAAAAACGACTCAATCTCGCCGTTGTCTTTCACACGGGTGTAAATACCAGGCTTAAGTCGGAGCTGATTGACCATGTGATAGTCATTGCCGCCATATAGAAACGTGCCGCGGTTAGTCATGATTGGCTGATCTAGCAGCGTGACCTTAGCTCGGTCTATAATTTTGCCAGTAGCCTTTTCTTTTAAAACTAGCGTAGCCTTCACAGGCAGAGTTAAATCACGGCCTTTTAGTTTGGCATCCAAGTGATTCTTGACGTTGAAGCTGGCATCGTAGACTTCCGATTTATTTATCTTATCCATGCTCTCGATGTATAATATTCTATCGTTGGTTTCGATAGGGAAAATGCTTTTATCGACTGCGTCTCTGATCATGGCGCCGATCGAGCTTATTCTATCAAGACTGTTTTGATACATGGCTATCTCCTGTGAAATCTATTCTGAATAAGAATATCGCGAATGTCTGCATAAGTCAATCAGACAGCCTTGACTTAGTACGCTCCCATAGCGTATATAAAATATAAAGGAGAACACATTATGCGCGCCCAGAAAAAAATAGCATCTATGCTAGATAACATACGACAGGCCATAACTACCAAAGCCGACGACTTTACCGGTATGCTCGGTGGGAAGCTTGACGATATTTCACGCGAACTAAGCATGACTGGCCCGACGGCTGCCACTGGGGCCACTATCGGGGGATTGCTGGCCGGCGGGGGCGCTATGGGTGGATTAGTGCTTTCTGAGCTTATCAAGCAATATGGCGAGTCATCCCGCGAAGAAGCTCGCCAAGATGCCATAGTCAAGAAGCTTTTATATGAACTCTCTCAAGGAGGTGCGAACAATGGAGAAATATGGCGTATGCAAGACTGAAAAGGAAGCCGGAATGGGTCCTACTGTAGGATACTGTGAGAAGTGCCAGGCGCCGATCATAGTTCAAAAAGACGGACTTAAACGCAAGACTTGCGATTGCGACAAATAAAAAATAACCCCGAGCGAAATGCCCGGGGTTATTTTATCACTGATTAAATCGGGGCCGGACTAGCTCCTCGGCCGCGAAGCAGTTTAATAAGTCTCAAGATACCTGCGGCACCAAGTCCGCCGGCTCCCACTGCAAGAGCTGTTCTGGCATTTGGATCAGCCTTAATACCTTCCATCAGTCCGCCAAGGCCACCTTCAATAGAGTCTCTGATATTTGCCATGGTCTGTGCTGGAATGTCGGCCTCGGCGCTATTAGCTTCGGCTTCGTTTCTAGCCATTTCGCTTCTAATTAAGTCCTTCTTTTTGTTGTCGTATGCAGTGTTGTATGCATCTGCAGTGCTCGCGCCGGTATTCTGTACCATCCTGAGGAGGGGTACTAGAGACCCGGAGATACCGCTAGACGCGCTGTCGTATACTTTATTTGCAGTATCTAATCCCTGCAGCGCCAGGTTGTTAGAGCCCATTATCGCTTCATGTCCGAGATCGCCCAGCAAACCTCTTACAGAATCCACTCCCTCAGGTATTCTGCCGCTGGCTGCAACAGGCCCTGTTATTAAATTTTTGAGTAGGTGGGATTGCCTTTTCTGTTTAAGAAGAGCATTCATACTGGCCTCATCACCAGCACCCAGGTCCATACCCCTTGAAAAACCAGAGCCAGCATCATCCATAACCTTCTTAGAGTATTCCGGAGCAGCATCTATTGCGGAATAAATGTCATTTTTCACTTGTGCGGATGCGGCGTCGCCACCAGACATGGCGCCCATCCTGAGTCTGTCCAGCTCCTGACGCAACATCATCAACTTTCGCTGAGCATCTTCCGCCGCCAGGTTGCCTGCATCTCCCAGGGTTCTCCCAAACTCGCCAAGTCCCTGTGCAACACTTTCGGCATTGTCTTTTATATAATCCAGACCGCCAGTAATTTTATCCTTGGACCAGTCATAAGCACTGCCGACTCCGCGGCGTATTGAACCGAGCCCTCGTTCTAGAAAACCAGGTTCTATCTCAGAAATAGAACCATCGCCGGCAGCGACTTTAGCCATCGCCATTTTGTTGATATCACGAGCAATCTTTTCACGTAACATGTAATTTCTCCTTAGAGTATATTTCGTTTCTGCGCGCCGCGAAGCAGTTTTAACAAAGCACCGCTGACGTTGGCTTTAATGTTTCGTGCAATATTACTCGGCGAAGCTATTTGAGATAGCTGCTTGGCCTGAGTCTTGGCCCAGCCCTGGCCATCTAGTATCTCCCGGGCACGAGCATTTTCGCTGATACGAGTGGCTAATTCTGCAGCACGGACATCTTGAGTAAGCTTATCGATTAGGCTTTTTTCCAGAGTGCGTTTACCAGAAATGGCACCGTAAGATGCCAAGCCACCGAGCCCCGCCATAGCTGCCAGTGCTTCCGGAGGGGGAGCTGCACCGGCCATCTCTGACCAATCGTTAGTAGTCATGTCCCATTCAGACATAGGCATGCCTTTTTCAGCCGCCATTTTTTTAATATCACCTGCTAGTTTTTCTATCAACATTTTATTGCTCCTGCCCTATGTTGGCGGCACCTTTGCCAAGATAATATTTTGCTATGGCACTGAGGGCCCCAAGACCCAAGCCAGCCCCAGCTCCGGCTAAAGCACCAGCCTTGTAATAATTAGGCGGCGCTACCATAGCACCAAGCATAGGCAATAGATATGCGCTGGACAAGGCGCCTACTCCAGCACCAGATAAGGCATTTGGTAATACATTATCCAGCATAGCACTGGTCAAGTGCGAGTCTCCGGTATAATTAGACATGGCGCCGTAGACTCCGGCGTCACCCAGTGACTCGTATATGTTATTATGCTGGCCACGAAGGGCCTTTAAGAATCTGTCAGTTTCTGAAGAAATTTTCTGCATATAAACTGCCTTTTTAAAAGCTACTCATATCATAAATATAGCCCGGACAAAAGTCAAATATATAAGTAAAAACAGAGCCAGCTTATGTTATAAGGCTAGCAGATATTTAGATGTTAGTACGAAAAGGAGTGCTTTATGCGTATTCATAATTTCGTCAGATGTTCAGAAGTAGAAGGTCCTGGAAAACGTTTCGCAATCTGGACACAGGGCTGTATCATCAGATGCCCCGGATGCTTTAACCAGCAGGCGCAGGATGCTAGCGCTGGAAAAGAAATGCGCATCACAGAGATTCTGTCTGAAATCAAACTGGCAATTTCCGAGTATGGCATTACTGGCGTGACTATTGCTGGTGGAGAACCGTTTGATCAGCCGGATGAGTTGGATACACTCGTGTGCTGCATAAAGTTATTTTTCGAAGGCCTGAACGTGCTGGTGTACACCGGATACGATATCGGAGTTATTTTGGCAAAAGAAAAACAGGCCAGCTTACTGGAATTCATCGATGTGCTTATATACGGGCCGTTTATAAAATCCCAAAGCCCAGATTCTCGTCGATGGATTGGCAGCCGTAACCAGGGCGTAAAGTTTAATAACAAAAAGCTCGAAGCTGAACTGACACCATGGCCAAAAGAAGATTTCAAAAGCGAGATCGAGATCTGCGATAGCGAGATCATAATCTGCGGCAATGCCGTAAAACTTGGAGAATAATATGCTTAATCATAGCAACTTAGTGTATGAGTTGCGAGAAGAAATTGCCAAATTAAAAAGACTTGAAAAAGAAGCGAAAGACAGCAGAGAAAATGAAGCCAAAGCATTAACAGAAGTGCGACGACTGCGCGATGCCCTAAAAAGAGCCCAGGATGCAATAGAAGATCTGGAATCTCAGCACACAATAATGCTGGATGAAAGACTCATTTGCGAAGTATTCGAGTTTGTTAGCAAGGCCGGGTGGTTCGCCAGGAAAGCCCTTGCAGCGAATGCGGGTACACCTATTTGTAACTGGGATGGCTCAGACATAGATGTATTGCATGACATACTTCACGAACTCGCGTCCGCAGGAAATCGCGTGGACACTGCTATGCAAGGTTTCGGCGACGATAGATTAGAAAGGATGGCGAATGAATGGGTGTGAAGATATTATTGGACCTACAGGCGTTAGAAAGAATTATCGGCGAAGATTCTGACGTGCAATTAGAGCTGCGCAACGGCGTAGTCCAGACTTTTTGCACTAAGTATCTAAAAGGCCTTGTCACGGAAGATCTTAAAAATAGCATCGTAGCCGAGATGCGAGACTGGCTTAAAGAATATAAGGCCGAAATCAAAAAAGAAATCATTGACTGGTACGTAAAGCAACAGGTCAGCCCGATTGCTAAAGCTGCATTTACACTCACAGACAAGGCCAAGGCCGAACTCAGAGAAGAGTTCAAGAAAATATTATCCGACGAGCTTTTTGGCAGTATCAAGGGCGACTTAATGCATGCCAAAAGCGAGTTCATAGCTTCGTGCGAATCAACTAAGCAAACCCTGGCCAAGCAGGCAGATCTTACTATTGCCGGGCTTGAAAGCCGATTCGAAAGCTTAGTAGCGCACGCAGTCGAAGGCAAGCTGAAAAAAATGCTGGAAAGGGGGCTTATTTCGCATGGGCAATCGTAAGCGATGGCGGGAGGTGAAATTAAACGAGGCCTATAAAAAGCGCCTGAGTAAGCGCGATGCCGGTGAGTTACTAGACATAGCCGTGCTAAATAAATTAAATGGCCTGAAGCGCGTGGCTTATCTGCAGAAAGAAATAGCCGATAGGTTAGATGCTATGATGTGCGAAATTGGTACAGTAGAGCTGCATATGGGCTTTACAGCCAGCAGATTTGAATTGCAAGAAAAAGAGCGCGGAGAGCTGACTAAAATGCTTGACACACTCAGCGCCGTATTTCCAGACATAGCTGACGAGCACAGAATGGCTGCGAAAAACGCCGACTCAATAGTCGGGCAACTTGATTCCTGCAAAAGTAAGTTATCTGCACTAAAAGCAAGTCTTAGATCTCATAGAGAAAATATAGCGAGATTATTTACTAAGAAAGGAGACGCATTGTATGGAGAAGAAAATATCGGAAAAGCTCGTGGAGGAGTTGAAAGTATGTCTTGAGGCGAGCAAAAATGCCATATGGCACGTTGTATTCGATCGCAGCTTCCCAAACGCCACCATGTACGACGCGCAGCTACGCTTACAAAATACAATCGTAAGTATGGCCAGGGAGCATAACTTACCAGTATACGGCTACAACGTGTCCAGCCATCTTTTGAAGAATTCCTGCGTTGCCTTGTTAGAAAATCCTGACCCGGTAACGCTGCCCAGAGTCCGGATAAGCCCTGCCAGCATGCAGCCGGCTAATCTCAATCACGCCTGGAGAGAAATTGCCAAGGCCGTAAAAGAAGCGCCGGGCAAAGAACATAACCTGATACTTGTCGTGCGAGAAAAAACTGAGTTATTGCCGGCGGCCAGATCCAAGGGCTGGGAAGGTTCTCTGGAATTCAAGCAGGCATTAGTAATCCCGGTGGACAGCGCTGCTAAAGAGTCATCCAGAAGGGTGTTCGCTGATGCTTTTTTCAAAGGGGACACACGAATAAGAGCTGATGAAATAAGCATGTTCTGCCCATTAGTAGAGAAGGCTTCAGAACAGCCCAAGCGCAAATACGTGAGAAAGCCTCGGAAGCCAGATTTGATGAGTATGCCCGCAGAAGCTGCCGATAACAGCACCGCAGAAGCTGCCAAGGCTGTCCCGGTCGGCAAGAAATCGTTGCATACCGACCGAGATTGCTATGCCAGTATTTGCTACAGCATCGTGGACGGGCAGTACGACGGCGGCGTGATGTCACTCATAAAAGGAACGCTGCAGCACGCTATCGACAAGTTTCGTGGCATATGCAAAGAAGCCAAGCCTAATCGCGCTGTACTCCTTCACGTAGTCAGCAACACGGTTATTTCTGAGTACGAAGTAAAAGAAATATTCTCGCTAAAGCCGGAAATCGAAAAGGAGGTGGGGGCCTTGATTGCGCTTTAAATATAATTAACCGTCCGTTGTTACGAAAGTCTTTGCTAAGAGCGGAACAGATAAAAGCCATCGCGTATGAGAAAACAATCTCTGAGCAGATGCAGAGCTTTATATCTGGGGCAGAAAAGCTGTCAGACAAAACTCTTGGAAAGACACTCGGCATTCTAAATGCCTTACGCAAGACATATAACCTAAAGGAGTATTAGTCCTAAATGAGTGACATTTCCAATATCAATCTCGATATCCGCACAACTGGTCAGCACAGAGAGCTGCTTATCGCGTGTCTAGGTCTCGCTGTCAGAGGCCAACTAAGCAACTTGCAGACCAAGGGCATTATCGGCTGCTCTAACCAGATTAATCAGAGTCTGTCGGCAGAAATCCGTATGCGCCAGGCAGTGTTAAAATCCGGTCAACGCCCGGTCGGCTTCGGCAATCTCGAGCTCGGCGCCCATGGCCGTTTCATAGAAGGCGCCGGAACAGATAGCCAAAGCCCCGCTGCCCCGCCAAGCGCATGCGCCGATCATGCAGGCCGTAGCCTGGATAATCCTGCCGCGGCCACGCTTGTGGACACACCTGCTGCCCCCAGCACGCCAGCCAGAACAGGCAAGGCCAAGAAGCCTTCTGTGTCGACCAAGATTAACGCTGCCAAGAAGAAAAAGCGCTAAGTTTTTAAAAAGCCCAGGGCCCGCTGCCTGGTCTTTTTTTAGCATAAATGTACTCGTTTATAAAGCCCTAAAGTCGGCCATCTATACTGGTATAAGAATAATAAGTCAGAGAGATTATTATAATCTTTCTGGCGGATTACCGAGCGTAATTCTTAGCTAAACGTAGCTATGTAATTATCGCTCGGGTTTGCATTGTCAGAAATTTAGCCCGGGGTCGAGTCATCTTAACCTCCAAACGATTCCCCCGGGCTGTTAATAATTTGCTCTAACAAAACCGTAACCAATCGGTTAATTGACCTAAGCATGGGAGGTAAAGCCATGAAATTCCCGCATTTTGATATGGATTGCCCTAATCCGATCCAGGAAAGCAGCGTAGACGAGATGAACCGGGTGCTCAACGAATACGAATACGTATTCGGGCGTAGCACTGTGTTTGTAGATGAATACAGCCCGAGATATTCCGCCATTGGTTGCACAGACTGGTTGGTCAGTCCAAGTGCATCCCAATGGGGTAGCCAGACAAACATAACTCTAAGAATCGCTGTGGTGACGCAGGACAACGCGGACAGCAAGACCTGGTATGTGAAAATCGTCATAACCGGCAACACAGTCAAAAAGAGACTCGGCAGTATAGGCCTTGGTGACAGGGCCATCGAGACTTTCAATGAGTCGGGCGAACCAACAGGATATATGGCCACGTTCTTGTGCAGGGATCTCCCGACTGCCTACCTGCCATACTCTCCGAAGCGCCTCAAAATAATGCTGATCCTATACAAGCATGATATCCAGAACAATCCTGGCCTGCTGCTTGTCAAAAAGGCCTACCGGATCGAAACGCTGGAACACAGCTGCGAGAACTGCGAAGATGGTCGATGCTTCTATTCCGACTTTGACGGGAAGATCTCATTCCCTGATTACACGGAATATAAATTCCATGTTACATGCAGCGGCAACATCCAGCTGCTGCTTGAATAAGGTTTCCTAACGCGGCCCGGGGTGTAAAAAGCCCCGGGTCTTCTAGACCTATTCATAGGAGGTAAACTATGAAATTTCTCGATCTGCCAGCACGTGCTTGTAACGAACTTGCGCAGCTTCCCGTAGCCGACCTCGAGCATCTGCCTGCTATTCTCAGCGTGATTGAGCCGGAAAGCCTGCTCGGTGCGGTGGTCGTCGCGCATCCGGAATTTTTGCGCTGCGCCTGTGAGTGCATTGATGTCCCGGACCACGAAGGACTTAATCTCTGGCAGCAGCTTATGCATATTGCTGCCACGTATATTCTCGGGGAGAACGACCCCGAAGAAAGGAGAATTGTCAATGAGCACGATCTGTATCTTCCGAAAACTGCCATCCGGAGCTTTTGAGCACTATCTCACACCAACCAACAGCTGGAATTATTTCGCTACTTTTTGCCCCGAAGCCGCTGACGGCACTGTCCGAGAAATCTCATTTACCGATTATATCAATGCATTGAGATTACAAAACCGCTTCGTAGATGGCATGCCAAATTCAATCGGCATCCGCAGCTATCCTATCACAATCTGCAAAGAAACAGGCCGCGTAGAAATCGCCGAAGGCGACGTAGTCATTGCAGAAGATTATGTGTACTACGCCATAGAATGCCGTCGCATATTCCAACCTACCAAGGCAATTCTCCGCCGTGCCATTAAAACACACGGCCGTGATTATTGCTACTTAAGCCTGCGCAGTGAAAGCGGTGCCGGAGGTGGCGAATGAAAAATCGCGTCGCGCCTCCGATCAGTTTTTTACAGCACGCTCAGAAGCTTTTCGATTGCCCACCTGAATCTGAGCGTGCTTTGGAGATATACATTGCCAGGAATACACCTGGCCCGGACGAAATAAACATCGACCGGGCCATGAAGCTCGGACTGTTCCTGCATGAGTATCGCGAGATTATCGACCTCGCAATGCGGGACAGTCAGGCCAGCCCTAAAGCGCAAGACATGCTGGCTACGTGCTTGGATAACCTGGCGTTCGAATATGTCACAGATAAAGACACGAGTCGTAGCTTGCGCTTATTAAAAGGCCTGATAAACCGCTTCTACCGCAGCACGTCTTTGCCACTGGTCTTTGTATGGCAGAAATTATGCTGCAAATTTTTCAACGGCGTGCCTGCTATTATACCTGGCGTGACAGAAGCCCAGGTAATAGCAGCACTTAGCTGTCGATACAAGAAATATAACCAGGGAGCGGGGTTTGAAAATCCTCCGATCTCCCAGCCTGAATATGAAAACGGAGAAGAAGATATGAGTAAGATAGAAGACATGCTGAAAGATCTCAAGGACTGCATGGTGAATTTCGGCTCTCGCCTGGACAGCATTGAAAAGAATCAGGCCCAGGCTGCTGTTATCCAGCCGGCTGCCGCTGCCACTACTCCACAGGCCCCGACTGCTGTCACTGCCGCTGCACCGCAAGCACCTACCACTGTTGTCACTCCGATCTCAGTATGCCCGCCAAAAGACCGGGCTACTATCGAACGTGAGAAATACCAGGCGGCCGTAGAAGAATTCCGAAAAGAATTCTTTGACGACAAGTTCGATCTCTCTGGCGCTATCGAAAAGCTTCAGGCCTCGGTCGGAAGTATTGACCTGGATAAATTCACGAAAACGGCCGTGGCCAGATACTGCAAAGAAAATGACAAAGCCGACATGCAACAGGTTTTCCGACTGATCTATCACGTCGAGTCGGACCCTGTCGGTGTCACCAAAGCCATCAAAGAAATCGTGACAGCTGGCCTGGCTGGTGATCTGAAAGATGCTGTACTCGGCTATGTCAACAAAGACAGAGTCGCAGCATTTAACAAATCGGAGTCGCTGAGAAACCATGAAAACTCGGCCATCAAAAATATTGGCCAGATTCTCATGGGCTGGTAAACCTATAAAGCATGGGCTGATAAACTTAATTTCGCAGCAGGGTCTCGCATAACAGCGGGGCCCTGCTTTATTTTCTCGCAAAATAATTTAGCCAAAGTAATTTAGCCAAAGTAAAAGGAGTATGTATATGGCAGAAGATTTAAAAAGGCGGTGTATAACGGAAGACCTAACTGGTAAGAGGTTTGGAAGTAGAGTGGCCACCGGAAAATACAAATACGGCAAGCACAAAGATGGTAGCTCTAAACTCATGTGGGAGGTGGTCTGTGACTGCGGAAATGTAGACTGGAAAGAACATAGGGTGCTTAGACGCACTAAGTTGTGTGTGGATTGCGCCTACAGAAAGAGTTCCGAGAAAAGGCATGGGCATCAGGCCAAGGACTGCACTGCCTTAGAAAAGAGCACCTATAACATATGGAGAGGGATGAAGGACAGGTGCTGTAACAAAAAGCACCCCGCTTATGCAGACTACGGTGGCCGTGGCATACAGGTGTGCGATAGGTGGCTACACGCATACGAGAATTTTTTAGAGGACATGGGTGTGCGTCCAGAAGGTCTGGAGATTGATAGAATTGATAACAACAAAGGGTATTCTCCGGACAATTGTAGATGGGCGACTAAAACAGAGAATGCTAGGAATACCCGGGCCAATCTAATGCTCACATTTAAAGGAGAAACTCTGTGTTTAACAGAATGGGCATCGCGATCAGGACTGCACCCAAGCACTATTAAACACAGGCTGGCGAGGGGGTGGGACCTAGAGGCGGCGCTGACCAAAAAGTTGTCTGCCCCACAAAAATACAAATACGATGGTAAAGAGTTAGACTTAAAAGGGTGGGCTGCTGAAACTGGAATTGCGGTGGAGACGCTATGGAACAGGTTATACAAAGGCTGGTCTTTAGAAGAAGCCCTGACCATCCCAGTATCGGACGGTAAAGGAGATTACTACACGCATGCCGGAAAAACAAAAACTATTAGGGAATGGTCGGAAGATACCGGGATAGGTTATAAAACCTTGTTCAATAGGATTGGCAAGGGTTGGCCTATAGAAAAAGTCCTGACGACCCCCGTTAGAGGTCATAATAAAAAGGAGAAAAAATCTGATGGAAATTAACTTCACACGGCTGCTGGCCCCGGAAAAAGAAACTGACAAACCGAGGCTGCTTACTGATTTCAAGCCCGGCATCTGTGCTGGGTTTACTCTGTCAGGCTATAAAGTCGCGGACGGCTATATATTAGGGGACAAAGACGGCGAATTGGTCGCCGAGCTGCCAGAGCGTATTGAACTTAACGACATGATTTATACGCTTGAAGAAGTCAAAGTCTATGACGCTGGCTTTTTCAATGCCGAATACATGTAGGCAGATAATAACAAGCGCCGTGCCTGGCGCTTTTTTAACACTAAAATACCCCTAAAATCTTGCTATAAGTATGGTAAGAGTACCCGATTAGGGGAAGACATTTCAGCCCTAAAAATTTTTACATAACATGTCATAAGTATAATAGTTCTGAAGAAATTAACTTATCAGGAGGACAGTACTATGTCATTTCTCACCAAAATTTTCAGTCCGTTCGTAAAATCCTACACCGAAGCATCCGAAAATGTCTCCGAGCAGAAAGCAGATGAAAAGGCACTCAACGCCAAACTCAGCTCCGCAACTGGCATCGAAGGCGTTCTTGACGTGCTTGGCCAGGAAAAGAAGAGTCGGAAAGAAAAACAGGAAAGAAAGGCCATGCGTAACGCCATTCTGGATCTGTAAGTTTCAGAAAAAAACGACCAATGGAGGTTGGTCGTTTTTTTAGCTAAATAAATTTTTAGCTATAGCCAGGTATAAGATCTTAAGAAAGGCGGTGATAGTATGTTTAACAGAGTAAATAAAGTGTTCGGAAAGATCCTCGCGCTAGCAATGGCCCTTGCAATCTTTCAGGCCACTGAACCAACTCTTACAGAAAACATCACACTCACAGCAGCCACAGCAATAATAATGGTGCTAATCAGGGCTTCGGCCCTTTTTTAGCCATAAAAATATAGCCTTTTTTAGCCATAAAAATATAGCCTTTTTTAGCCATAAAAAATACGGCCTTTTAAAATTAAAAATAATGTTGAGCCAGACCCATTTCTTCCGCTAACTGATTTTTGTAGCGTTTGTATCTGTAGTTACGCAGCAACCATGCTTTTTTTAATCTAGCTTTCTCAGCTATAATAGCAGCTCTTTGTTCGTCTGTAAGATTCTTCATAGCTTCGTTAAAAGCCTCTCTAAATTCAAAGGCTTTATTTCCTCTACCAAGTACTATATCAATATCTTTTCCATCTTTTGCGTAAGTAAAAACTTGTTTATCAGGCCTTACTGCGTTTAGTTTGCTTGGGATAAAACTAGGATTTTCTGCCATATCAGAGATAGCTCGATTAAAAAAATAATCCGAGCTATAAGGCACAAAAATATCTGTGTCGCTGCCGCCAATATCAGTTCCCATCGGCCTAGATCCAGCAACTACAGCTTTATTTCCAAAAATTCTTTTAGCTGTAGCGCTGTCAACACCATTCAAAATTTCTGGATCTAGTTTTTTATTGCCGAAGAATCCACCAAGGCCCCTCATAGATCTGTATGTGGCACCCGCCCCTGCACCAGCCAGAGCTGCCAGTAAACTGTCTGTTAAATCAGAATCATCTGATAATGCATAGTTAGCAGCCACTCCTAATCCGGCACCAGCAAGGGCATCGCTACTTAGAAGACCGGCATCACTTAACAATTTATATAATCTGGTGTCTTTTGATAAGTTAAGTGCTTTGTCTGGGAGCTGCATAGCGCCATCTAGTCTGGACAATCTACGTCCTGTAAAAGACGATTTTGGTAGCAAATTCAATCCTGGAAATTCTTTTTGCCAATTACTAAGCTGCTCATCTGGAACAAACATTGACACACTAGGATCTGTAATATCTATAGATTTGCTGGATATGTACTCATCTGGAACCAGGTTCAAAGCAGTATTCTTACTAGGCAGATATGCTTTTCTAGAAATTACAAAATCTCCATAATGTGGCAGGTACCCATCTTTTGTCAGAAAAATCTTGTCAATGGACTTTCGTCCAGCCATGGCTTTAACAGCCTCTGCTGCATTCAGTGTTTCTCTACCACTAAAAGATGTCAAAGCTCTTTCAACTTCCACAGGAGAATCTGGTAAATGCTTAGCTATCTCGCTAATGGGCATTAACTTTCCAGATGACAAAATTTTTCTAAAGTTATCTGCTGAAGTTGCATGATTTAGTGTGTGCTGAATTGGCAGGGCTGCTGTCTTATTTTGCGCAGCTATTTTTACACTAGTGACCAATGCTTGTTTAATCATAAGATCTCCTGCAGGTATAAGTTTAGTGGCATGCCGGGTTTAATATCTGGCACATCCGTTGCCGCCAGTCGACGGGTTTAAAGCCAGGCACTGGCATTTTATTTTAGCGTATTTTTAGTCGTTCTTTGTGCTTACCTTTTTAGGCGCCGCAACATTTTCTGGCAGCGTTTTCGGCTTTGTAGCGATTTCCTGCGGCTGCTTCGGTTTTTTTATTGGCACTGGTTTGTAATTTTTTTCAATAAAATTTTTAGTGTAGCTGCCCTGACTTTCTCCGACTGTATCCCACAAATCTTTCCTGAATATGGCTGTAGGCCTTTGCATTATTGTGTTCTTTAGGGAGTCTATGTTTGCCAGGGTTTCTTCTTTTAATCTGTATGGATTGGTGCCCAGCATATTTGAAATCATAATTTCTTTCGGATCTAAATCTCTAGAAGCGTGTGATAGCTCGTGGTATAACGTCGGAACGGTGCCAAATCTGCCAGGGATTGATATATCGGACGCGTCTGCCATTAAACCTTTATTTGCTGCCCTAGCTAGCATAGATATCCAAGACTTCGGCACGGGGGTCACGCCTACGTTAGTGGAGAAGCCAAACGGATTTTTGGCGGCATATGCGTTGTCCCCGCCAGTAAGCGCGGCCAACGCCATGGCTGGAGTTGGGGGATCCATCCGCACTCTTGTGGGGTGGATCCCGGCAAAGCTAGCCTGCTCTTTCAAGCCTTTTTCCAAGTCTTCGTAGCTGCCGTACCGGATCCCATCGCTTTCCCCGATCTTTGTCATAGCAGCTTCGGATATCGCCTTCGCTAATGCCTGTTTAATCATATTTCTAACCCTTTATCAAAATAAATAGAGTGCACTAATCTGGTATTAAGCCGACAGGCTGGGCCAGTGCATGAGCCTTCTGAACATTTATCGCCAGCTTTTCGCCAGCTGTCTTTACGATTTTGCTTTTTAAAAATTCCAACAGCATACAGAAATAATAGCTTTAAAATTCATTAAAGTAAAGAAGGGCGTAAAATGTTATAAGTAAAATATTAATCTTAGGAGGCTTTATATGAAAACGGCAAATATTAAAATCCCTATAAAACTATATAACGCTATAAAAGCTTTGCAAAAAAATTGCGCGGAACATGACGACTGCAATGACTGCTGCTTTAATATGACTAAATATGAAGATACGCTGACACTATGTTTATTAAAGCAGCTTCCGGAAGATTACTTAGATTTTCCAGAAGCATTATTAGATTTGAAAGGAAAAGAAAATGAAAAAATATAACGTGTATTCTCGGCTAAAGCGCGTGAATCTGGATGACTTAGACGGCATGGAAGTCAGTGAGTTAGTCCCGTTAATTATCGAGCTTAATATCTTGGTGCAAGACTTGGGAAAGCGTCTTAAATCATATGGCGATAATAAATTAGACGAATTAGACAAAGCCTGCGGCAATGCTGACGCTCGCAGGATATTCTCGTGTGTAGATGAGTTCATAAATCATGATGGCAATGTATTTAAAGATGACTATTACAAAAACAAACTCAGAGAAAAATTAACTGCTTTCATGTTCGAGGCCTTAGAAGCTGCCAGAAACATGGCTGTGCCGGAAAATGCCGAGGCTGCCGCTATGCCAGATTCGGCCAAATCAGAAAATGCTGCTGCTGTTAAATTAACTCAGGCCTTATCCGAGCTAGATGACGCCGAGCAAGAAGCCGAGGCTACTAATTTTGCTAAAAATAAAGCTGTCGCAGAGCTGTATTGTGCAAAATCCGAAAATGAAAAGCTCAAAGCTGCTATCAAAATATGCGGCGGAACTTGCATGCACATGATTGGTGTCCAGGATATTATCAAAGGAGTTACAAAGCCATGAGTAAGAGAGTTGGTTGCAGCAAGCACCCATATCGGGCAATAGACTACTGTGTTGATTGCCTTAAGTTAGAACTTTCTGATTATGTCGACACTGTCAAAGCCATGCTCTTTGCTGCAAGAGGCGGCGAATGTGACATTGAAACGCTGCGGAAAGAAATGGACGCGGTATCAACTAAGCCAAGCGAGTATATCCGGTATATTGTTTCAGAAAAAGACAGGCAGCTCGCCGATGCAAGGGCTGAGATTGAGCGGCTGGCGTTGGAAATCGAGAATAAGCAATATACTATTACGTGCGCATCAGAAGAAAATCAGCAGTTGAAAGAATCTCTGGCCGAGGCGCGGACTGAGATTGAAAGGTTAAATAAAAAATTGCGCTTGCTCTTGTGTGAAGAGCATTTTGAAAAATGTGAACGCGGGCTTTTTAATAGCGAAAACCCTGATGACGAGCCGTGTTTAATCTGCCTGATGAATGCGACAGAAAGGGGCGGGGGATTATGAAATACAGAAAAAAGCCGATTGTGATTGAAGCCTTTAGAATGGGAATAGACCCGAGACCTGATTGGTTCCAGAGCGAAGTGACAAAAAACAGGATTATTACACATCTGGTCGATGACGCGATCGACGACGGCAACCCGTGGAATCACAAGAAGACCTATTGCACGATTAAGACGCTTGAAGGAGACATGATCGGAAGCTATGGCGACTACATTATTCAGGGCGTTCGGGGTGAAATATACCCATGTAAGCCGGATATTTTTGAGGCCACCTACGAAGCGGCAGAAAGGGGCGAGTGATTATGATTATTATCCCAGATAAGTTGCGACGACCCGCCGAAGTTGAGCGTGAAGAACTCAGAAAGCAGCTTGCCGATGCGCGGGCTGAGATCGAGCGCAAAAACGAAGAACTTGACATGTTTCTGGCAGAGCAGCGGGCGATGAACGAAATCATCGAACGCAAAGACCAGCTGATCGAGCAGATGCGGGAGGCGCTTAATCTTATGCTTGAGGGCGCAATATACGACTTTCACTATGTGTGCCAGCATCGCGACAACTGTTTGTGTTGGGATTGCCAGAAAGTCAGAGTTAAAGCCGCGCTATCGGCGGCAGAAAGGGGTGTGTGATGGTACATTCAAGATTACATGTTATTTGCGGTAACTGTGGCGCTTTAAACGATGCAAAATTTCACATCGATCCGGAAGGGCATGATATTTCAGATGACGAGCCGAAATTTGAACCGGCAGTTTTTATTGTCTGCAATAATTGCACGACCTTGCATGATCTATCTGATTTTATCGAGTACGAAAACGAATCCGATCTTTCGGTCGAAAGCTAATTAAAAAACAGGAGGAGCAAATGTCTAAAAATCGCGTAATTGCAATTCAGAGTCTCGAAGATGGCGTGCTCAAAACTTACGGTGAAGGCGAAATTACTTTTGGCCTCGTCCCTGACGTCGAGCCATTTAAAGAGCTTGGCGTTACAAATCCGTGCATAAAGCTGGATACTTGGCAAGCACGTCTGGGGGTTCGAATGCTGGTGGGGCGACGTCGACAAATTCAGGGCAAAATACTCGGATGCTATAACAAGCGAAGAAATAGTCGACGTCGAAAACGAAGTGCTCCCCATGCCAACAGAAAGCGGTGATACCGATGCAGAGTGATGGTATTGCTTTGATGAAGGATTTTACAGATGCTCGGCAGGCGTTATATGACCATGTCGGCTTCGTGGATGATTGGGTTGTGTATCCGATACAAGATAACACAAATTTACCGTGGTGCATCGTGGCCGGTGAGTATGTGAAATACGCAGATGACATGGATGGATTTATGTCTGAAGGAAAGTATTACGAAGACAGCGTGTACAAGAGATACTATCCCAAGGCCATTTACGAAGGAAAAGATCTGACTATGGTAATCTTAGACACGCACACCGACGGCATGAAGTATTTTGCGTTTTTCGCAAATAAGAATAGAGTTGACTAGCTATGCGTCAGACAGCCGTTAGTAAATATAGCCGTTGCGGCTTGGGCCGTTGCTGCACGCCGGCTAAAAAGCGCAGGCTTGGAAGACTCGGGTATTTTTCTGGTTGCCGCGGCGTGTTTATTACGCTGTATTAATTTAATCGAGCCGGTTCTTCGGCTCTTTTTTAGCTATAATTCAGCCCTAAAATTCAGCCTAAATTATGTCATAAGTTTAGTACAAAGCAAAAGCTATTTTTACTTAGCCGGAAACCCCGAGCAAGTAAAGGCTTTTGCTATTTTCGTATATATGCCCCTGTCAAGAATTAATTCTTAGCAGCTTGAACAGAGGGCTTAAATAAAAAGCTAAGAGGCGTTAGGCGGCGCTGATTAATCACATCGTCTGCTGGCTTAAAAACCCAGTGTCGTTAAAGTTCTGGCAAGAAGAATCTTTAACGTCGAGTCTCGCACTCTTAAATGCGATTATGGTACTAAATATGGACACCACTTGCCCGGATGATTGCAACGTCCGGTTAATCTCTGCGTGAGGACGTAGAGATAGAAAAATTTTTTTAGCTTTATCTGTTATAAGTGTAATACTTATCTTAAGGAGGTTCACATGCACACGCTTCTTGTTTTCATAGATGACCTGGATGAGATTGGAATGGAAGTTTTCCTCACAGAAAAATACAATGAGGTGATAGCACCATTGATAGAAGAATACCAAGAAGGCCAGGGTCCGAAGCAGCCTATTGCCGATAGGATCTGGAGCGCTGTTACCGAAAACTCTCTACTCAGCAAATCTGTGCAGACTTGGGTCATGGATGATATCGAACTGCATAAGTTTCAAATAGCCAATGTAATCCACCTGCCTATGACTGGCTTGTAATCTAAAGGAGGGCTATATGCATAGCTGGGATGACGATGACTGGCCGTGGAATGACGATGATGACAGCCTGGTGAAGCGGCGAAACAAAAATAAAAATGACGATGATGATGATGACGATGACGATTAATTACTAAGTTCTTGAGCCTCTCGCATTATGTCACCATAATGCATTCCTTTCTTTTTTGTCGGGGGTGGCGCTGACTGCCCCCGATTTTTTTAGGTAAATGCCCCCGATTTTTTTAGGTAAAAAACGTTATAAGTAAAGTACTAATTTACAAGGGGAAAGTTTATGGCTGACGAAGTCGGAGATAATACACAAATATACGAGAGCGATAGCTGGCCAAGGTTCGAGGCATTTTTTGATGGCGTTGGAATCGTGGATACTGTATTGGTCGAGCAAGTACAAGAGCTCGAACGAGAGTTTGTCAAAGCGCAATTAAATGCCTGTACTATTTGTACTCGTGCCAAAAATAAGCAAATAGCAAATATAACAAAAGCACATGCAGCTAAATTGTATGCGTTATATGGCTTGCTATTAGAAATGCAAAAAAATCCCGGAGAAAACGCCGCGCTTATAAAAGAAGCGATGACTGTAATAAACAAGGAGATAGTTCAAAATGGGTAGTATTGACTTTGATCAAGTAGAATCCAACAAATTCTGGAAGGGTATTATCGCAGACGTGTTGATCACAGCCGTTATCATCACGCTTGTTATTTGCATCTATGATTACTGGCAAACAGCCAAGATGGTTGCGTCCGGATATGAAATACCGACGGGTGCCTGTATCCGTAGAGACCAAGGCCAAATACAGCTACGAATGGGTAAAAATTGGCAGCCCGGAAAGCAAAGAAGCCACAACTATTCCAGAAAGGACCGGAGATGAATAATATCAGAAGGCAGATAATGCGTAAAAAAACAAACAAAATAAAACGTGAGAGATACTCGTATTTTCACGTCAGCTACAATTTCTCTGGCGTAAGGCGAGCTGGCGGGGCAATACTGGACACTGACCATGCCCTGGGCGGATGCGCAAGTTCATATGTCAGGCTCAAAATAGCTGCCTGTGGCGAGCTATCCAGAAGCGACATAGACGAGTTTGTAGAAAAGATCAAGAGAGCCGAAAAATACGAGGCCGTGGTTATTACGAATATTACCAAAATAACCAGAAAGCACGTTGGAAACTGGCCTTCTAACTACAAGGAGGCGGAATAATATGCCAGAAAGTACAGCATGCAAATGGTGCGGAAAGACTGCCCGCGATAACGACAACGTATGTGAAAGCTGCTTGGCCGGCATGAAAAAAAAATGTCCTGGCCCGGTGTAAAAGACGACATGGCTGCTTGTGTGCCGGATAATAAAACGCTCCGCGACGACATAGCCATGTTTGTGTTCCCAGAAGTGTTGAGGCAAATATGCAAGCTTTACAACGACGACATAGTGTCTGTGAAAGTGAAAGAAGGCGCGGCTCGTCAAGCATATTTACTGGCCGATGAAATGCTTCGAAGACGTAACATAAAATCAGGAGACGGCTCATGAGTACGAATTATTATTTGAAACGCAATGTATGCCCGTGCTGTGGCAATCATCGGCAAAAATTACATATCGGCGAGTTTTCGTATGGCTGGTATTTCGCGTTGACCGTGTACGAGGAAGACAGCCTGCCTAAAAATCTTGCTGACTGGGATACGCTGCTAAAAGAAGAAAACAGCGAGATCTGTGATGAATATGGGGATACACTAAGCTACGAACGTATGCTGGATAAAATTACGGTAAACAGCCATCCGGTCCCAGTAGCAGAACGAATCAAAAACACGTCATACTCGCTGGACAATTTTCTGACTTTTAACGCCGCAGAAATCGGATGCCATAATCTGCTTCGCCGGAAAATCAACGATTTCTGCATTGGACACGGCCCTGATGATCTGCCGTATGATTTGATCATAAAGGAGCTTGGATGAGGTACGACAGAGATATACAAATAACAGCCATACTTACTGGGTGGTTGCTAGTTGCTGCGTGCATAGGCATCACTAATGCTATAAATAATGTGGCTAAGGAGATTCAACAATCCAATAAAATTGCTACCTTCCAAGCAGAGTGCACAGAGCGTGCGGCTATAGAGGTATCATCCATGACGGCCATATTAAAAACCTGGGAAATCACGATTGAACAAAATATAAAATAAGGAGTGCGTTATGTGCAAGACGGATGAATTATGGGTGCAATTGATGGACGAATGCCGAAAAAGTGGCGTTGCGCCGGCAAGCTGTAATGGCTTGTTTAAGCTCTGTCAGGATTTTCGTGAAGTCGAGACTGATGCAGCTAATACTCGCATTTTGTTGAAAAAATTAACTGATGGCCTGGACAAAGCCTGCGACTTAATCGACACACTGACGATTTTCGAAAATCCATGCTGGAATAATAAATGCCAGGAGGAGCGTAACGAGCTGCTTACGTTACTCACGACCGCTAAAATGCTGGTCTCGGAATCAAAAGAAAATGTTATAAGCCTGTAAATAAATAGGGAGGTTCTCATGAGTCCACACAGTCCTTTGGTCGAGATTATGAACGAAAGTGATTATGGCAAGCGGCAGACAATGCTGGGACAACGTCTGGCTACGATAGAAGACCAGACCGAATGCCTGGAAAGCTGCCTAGAAGAGTTCGAAGCCAAATATTCAAAGGCACCGTCGGCGAAATTGGCGAATAAAATTGCTGAAACCCGCAAAAGCCTGGAAGACTTGGAATTCGAACGAATGGCAATTGAAGTCGAAATGGACAATATTGCGTACGAATCCTGTGACTAAGCCCCGAACCGTGCATGCGCTGTTTCAAAAAACAGAGCTGACTTTCCCTCTATCCTGAGTCTCAGGAAAGGAGAATCAGAGGGATGGCATCTAATGAATTTTTTTCCAAATTCGTTTCGGGCACCAATTTGTCTAAAGAGAATTTCGTAACGCTGGCAGCATACGGAAGTATGTGTCTGTGCATGTGTCATGACGCCGTATTGACGGGCGACACGAATTATCTGCAAGACAATTCGGTGAAGGTATTGCACGCAGGTTTATTTGCGAAGCTTCGAGAGCTTGCGTGAGTGCCTTTTGGCTACTGTTTTAATATTCGGGCATGCATGGGTGTTTGTGTTGTCGGGGCTGGCTTTTTTCAGGCCAGCCCCGAATTTTTTCAAATTAAAAGGAGTGTAAAATGAGTGATGAAAGCCAAGTAAAGATAATCAGCCCAGAAAATATAGATGAGTTGCCTGATGAAATCAGGGAAAAAATAGCTGCCGCCATGGGGATAGATACTAAAAATAAGAATGTAGCGTCTACAATAGGCAGCCTGATTGCGTCAGTATTTCTTTCTATGAGTGAATCTGAGCATGCGTTAGTAAAAAGCGGCTTTGAGAAATTCGGAGAAGAAATTGTAATGCGGGATATGCCAGATTTGGCCGTGATGGCGTCGATACCGATAGATGATGCTCGCAATTATAAATTCGGGGATGACACTTCTCACGTTATATCAATGTGCCTGGCGTCTGGTATCGAAATGATGGTGGATTATCTCGAGAATGGTCCAGGTGCTATGCAGCGTGCCAGTAACATAGAAAAAGCCATGATGATAAAATCCAATAGCGATCGATGGCATGATTTATATAATACTGGCCGCATTGAGACAGACATGTACACAAATGCAGCATACCCATTTATGGATGCATGCCTGAAGGCTGCGTACGCCAACACAATGGAGGGCTATTTAATGCATTTGGAATCATGCTCCAAAGGCATGTTTCAGTCTTGTGCCAAATATGTATTCGAAACCAGCAAAAAGCTATGGACAAAGAATACAGAGTCGGTACTGCACGGCCTGCACGAAGACGTGTCTGATTATGACATAGAAGAAACAAATAGGCGATGCCTGGAGAAGGCCGAAGCATTTCTGAAAACAATGGCATCAGCCATGTGGTTGGGCGACGCCTTTATCGACGCCCATGCTGATAAATTTTCGCAGAGCGTAAAAAAGCTGGCAAGAGTCTTGTCGTTCTTAATACTGGAAAAGTCCAGTTATGGCGTACTTATCGCAGGGCAGCACCTGCATAATGCGTACGTAACAGCTGGAATGGCAAAGATACGTGGCGCCATATCAAAAGAAGATATGCTGACACATATGCAGCACGGCATAACTGAGATGGCTGGCAGTCAGATGCCGTCGTTGGATCTGAAGCTTGCAGCCAAGTGCGCCGGGGCTGTCGTAGCTAATATTTACGATAACGCATCGGAAGAAATCAGGAGTAAGGCCGCTATGGATCAGCCCGAAATGGCGGCAATGGTGGCAATGGCGGCCAAATATCCGGAAGAAATAATGAAGGCGATATGCCCCCAGGCTAGCGGAATAGTGGCCAATAGATACCGTGATATCAGATACCGTTTGACGCCATCGGCAGATATATTGTCCAGCATGTCCCGCACGAATAAAGAAAGGAAGAGTTTTAATGTTTAAAAACACCCTCAATGAATGCAGCGCATACAGCGCCTTCAGAATAGCATGTCTGTTTAACGCTGTTTTTCCAGAAGAAAACGCGCATGGTATAAACAGGAAAGACTTGTTTTCGGCGTCGACTGGATTGCTCATGCTGGCGTCTGTGACTGTGAATCTCAGCAAAGACTTTTTGAAAAATTCAGGCCCTAATAATGATCCGGATCCATTAAAATGCCTGGCGTTATTAGACACAGTTATTCTGCATTATATGTCTGACGTGATTGCTCACAAAAATAAAGGCCTCACTGACATCAATGAGATCGCCAAGGCGGCAATCTCTGATACGTATATGAATACCAAGGCCATGATACTTCCCATGATCATGGACGGGCTGCAAAACGCATTGCCGGGCACAAAATTTGAAGACAGCGCAAGCATCTTGAAAGAAATATCAGAAAATGGTGTCAGGTCAGTTCTGGATACCGTCATGTCCAGCGACGACTTCGAGAAGCTCGACCGAGACATAGCTGCTAACATGGTTGTGTCGTTATTTGGCGACCTCGATCCGCTATGTGTTGGCATGGCCGCATGCCGTGTTCGTGAGTTGCAGGTGCGTGCTTTAAATATGCTGGAGGACAAAAGCGTCTCCATGCTGCCAAAGATTTTAAGCGGAGACCTCCCCAAAGACATTATGAAACGCGTATCGTCACCTAATGATTTTGCTGCGTATCTGTGTGGGGAAGTCCTAAAAGAAATCGCACCCATTCTCGATACCGAGTTCGAGATACCAGATCCGAGAATACGAAAATTTGTAGAAATGCATTTATACGCCACGTTCACTAGCAGGCACTCGGTTATTGCCACGGTCATATCTGCAAAGCTCGTTCGGCAGCTGATCGACATGGTTGGTATGTCAATGAAATATTCGTTAGCCAAGAGCTGCAATACTATCTGGCCTGACGGAATCCCGGATAACATGACGGACTTGGTCGGTAATGCCGGGGAAGTCGTCTCTGGATATAATCCGGAGAGCGTGACTAAAATAGGCCCTGAAAAATGCCACGAGTTCGTGACTAAAAATACCGGGGGCCTGTCTGCCCTGGAAGGCTTTGGCGGAAATATCGGGCTGAGCGATATATTCAAAGGCGCTACCAGCATGAGTCTTAAAAATATCAAAGGGGCCCTTGGGGATGCTGAATTCGACCGTATCATCATGAATAAACACACGGTGGATGTTACAAGTCAGCGGGCTGTTGTGAATTTGTGCCTTGACCTTACCCGAATATTCGCTGAGGAAAACGCAGGTCATGAAATACAGCATGGCAAGCCGGACGCATCTGAATCTAAAAAAGAACCTTCTTCAGAAGAAGCTCAGACACAGAAAAACACAAAGCGAATGTTTAACTGATATAAAGTCCTGGGGGACACATGTATACTGTAGAAGGAGTCCTGGTCTATGTTCTGGTCCTTTGGTGCAATTATATGAGTCACGGTAATCCCCATTCTAACGGCCTTGAAATCAACAATGCTGCAACGCAATAACCGTAGGCCCCTTCGGGGGCCAATTTTTTAGCTAAAACCATAGGTTTTTGATGGTTTTTGCTGGCAGAAGTTTGTAACACTTAGTTACAATGTATGGCAAAAGTTTGTAACACTTAGTTACAATGTGTGGAAAAGGCTCATTTTCCTAAAAAATCAATGTAACTAGCATGGAAAGTGGTGTAGGCGTGCCCATGACCATGCTAAGATTGGCTTCGTTGACAGATTTCAAAAAATCACGATTCTGCGCGTTTGTTTGTGAGAAGGAATTTGCGAAGGAGAGTATAGCTCAAAATAGCTATAATAGCCAATATATAACATATATAATATAATATCTATATATATCCTTTATTAATCAATATCTTAATATAATAAATAAATAAATAAATAACAAAAAAACAACTTTTTTTAAAGTTTGGGGCCGGGAACACCTAGGGGGGTAAAATGATTTTTTTTGAAGACTTTTTCTAAAAATCTAAAAATTCTCTTCCAGATACAGGTCCTTTTTTCCCGGGAATGTAAAAAAAGTTGTATTGCCCCTAAATCCTATATCTGTAATTAGCATCTAGACTCATTCACAGGCAAACCTTTTGTACTCGCTTTGTTTAAAGGTATTTGCAAGGCAAATTTCCAACCAGACCACTCGTGATCTTCTAGCGCAGATTCGGGATTTTTCGTTTTGCGTTTGCAGCAAAAGCCATATGCATATCAGAATTTTGATAGTTGCTTTTTGTATTTCTTCATGCTATGCTGCAGGAAGCATCTATTACAGGGAGAGATACCAATGCCAGTAGATTTTAACAATAAGCAGCAGAGTCAGCCACAGCCGTCATCACAGGCCGTGTCGGTAGCATCCAATCCTGAAGTTGAATCACAGACTAAGGCTAAGCCCGAAAAAGAAGCACCGATGACGATTCAGGAAATGCTGACGCTTGGGTTATCTCAGGCCGACAAAGACAAAGTCATGTCGCTGCACGGTCAGCTCACCAGTGGTGATTTTCTTGTTAATTTCATGTTCGACGTGAATACTACTATCGACATTGACATAAACCGGCATCTAAAGGCCTCTCTCAGAATCATCAGCACAGCCGAACGTGAAGACTACGATGCGTATTTATATGGCAAAGATCCGTTGAATTTATATATTGACAAAGACACCGCCGAGATCAAAGCCATTGCCGCCAGCGAGAATGTATCAGAACTTCAGGCCCGCGAATTATTTTTACGTGTCTTTCCAAAAGACATCGCACAGGCCAGGTATTCTCGTGTCGTCCTTGCTGCAAGTTTGCTTAGACTTCAGGGCAAGGCCATCGGAAAAACTGTTAAAGAACGCTTCGAAGAAATTGGCAAGCTGCCCGTGTATATTTCCCAGCAAATCTCGGGCAATCTTGGCCTGCTTGAGCGTGCAATCAAAATCGCCTTGTCTGACGATGCAATCATAAAAAACTGATTTCGCGGCCAGGAGTCAAGCGCTTTGCCCGGCTCCTGGCTGCGGGTAGCAACTTACTATCTGCAATAACCAGTGCTAACCGCGATTTTGAGTTTTTTATACGCTTTTTGTTCGAGTATGGCCTGCTCTTAAACGATTCGTTGGCATTGAAATTTGCCGTGTTAGCTAATGCCGGAACGATGACAGCAGATGCTCGTGGCAAATTGCTTGCAGATATTCAGGGCATAATCACGCCAGATTTCAAAGATCCGCAAGAATCAATCGATGAAAAACTCCCAGCCTTGATGAAAGAACTGGAGAATACTATAATTACTTTTGACCGTGATAGTATGCGGAGAATACGCCGAGAAATCAAAGACGAAAAGATGCAGGTATGATAAATGGCATATACACCAGCTGGGGGCGTTTCTGGATATAATACAGCGCCGTATGATTTTGCAAGCTATGGCCAATTTAATAACACAGCCTACGACAATTCTGTCTACGGCGATTACTATAGCTTTAATCAAATAACGCCATTCTCTGCATGGGGCCAGAAAAACATATGGGGCATGCGCACGCCGCCCCCGGGCATGTCTTACGGTGCATACCAAGATCGAATAAATGTCCTGAGTGACCGCTTCACTAATTATGCCATACCGTCAACTATAGGCTCTGCCGCATCTATATTTGGTACCGGCATGTTTATGTATTCAGATCTCATGTCTGGCAGCTTGGATTTGGCTGGAAAGCTTACTGGATCTGCCTCGTTAACACGAGCTGGCGCCAGCATAGGCAAACTTGCTGATGTCTATGGCGGGCTAAGCACCAAACTGACGTCGGCTATACACGCGCCTTTGCGATATATGTTTGCAGAGCCTGCAGGGCAGCTAATCGGTACGTTTGGTGACGATCTTGTGAATCTTGGCAACAAGTTCGGAAATACATTTTTGGGAGGTTTTAATAATTTCGGATCATATGTTTCACAAGGGACACAGCGCCACGTAGAAAATTTCTTGACATGGTATCATGGCGGCGCCGATAAGGCCAAGACTGCCATAGAAGCCTTCAGGGGCACTGGCACATTGGGGTGGCTTGGAACTAAAGCCATTAGTGCGCCGCTGTATCTTGGTGCCAGTATCGCTACTTTTATGGGCATGCATGCCGTTCTGGACACAGCTATTAAGGGCGGTATCAACGCGTCTGGCGTCGGGATACAGTATGAACAAGATAAAATCTCTGACACGTTCGAAGGTTTGTCTGATCGAGTTTTATCTGGGCCCTCTGGATATAAATCCAAACGATTTGCAGCTGATATAGCGCAGCATATACGTGAGAAAAGCTTTGGAGATGCAGAACGCTCTGGCATCATGAGCTATCTAGGCATTTCCGATACTACCATGGGCCGTTTTACTGGCGGCTGGGCTGCTATAAAAGATATGCAGACAAAAACAGCGCAATACGCGCTTATGGCAGAGTCTGGCTTGCTTACTAAAAGCAATTCAGCCGAAGAATTTATCAAAAAAGCAGATGCCATGTATGCTGCTATTAATAAACTAGGCGAAGCACTTGGTCAAACGACTACAAAAGCAATGGAAACGGCTCGTGTATTAAAATCCCAAGGCCTTGCAGCTCCGCATGAAATAGCCAATGCTGGTAGTTCAATAAGCACAAGCGCTGGTATGTCTGGATACAGTCATAATCAGGTGTTGGCCATAACTGGCGAAGCATCAGAGGCATTTAGAGGCACGATTTTCGGCCAAGATATGGCTTTTAACATGGCCAATAATATTTTACGCAAAACGTCAGTCGGGGCAAGCGCCATAGGCGATAACGCTTTCGATAAATTATCATATACGCTTCGTGGCAAGGACAGCATGAACGTGTTCGGCGTCAAAGTAGCCTCAGAGCTATATAATGCCAGCGAAATAAAAAGCATGATGATCGCTTCTATGTTTGAAGAGACTCAAAACGGCTTTAGATACACTGGTAAGATAAATAACGCTGCGCTCAGCGCGGCTCTAAATGGCGAGAATAATTATCTGACTGATTCAGGGACGTTGGGCAATCTAAATTCTATTTTTGGCCTAAAAGACCGGACTACACAGCGCGCTGCCGAGCGGGCCATGACGGACTATTCTAATAATTTGTCGTATCCGCAAATGCAGAAATTTATCTCCGCCGTTGGTCGCATGCGTGGCTACGAATCTGATATCGAATTATGGGATCAGAGATTCCGTGAGCAGGGGCTTGATCCTACAAGCGCTAGAAACATGGCCAAGATATTCACGGCCGATACACGTATACAAGAAAGTAATTATGCTTATTTCGAGCAAAAGCAACAACAGCTTTCCAATTATTTAGAGAAAGAAAATACTAAAAAATATAAAAGTGGCCTGTCCGGCCTGTTTTTCGATTATCACGAATATACTGGCAGACATACGGCGCTAGCTGAAGCCGGGTTTTTCGGCATGGCCGGTATGGGCGCTGCTGCTTTGATGATGCCAACTGCCGGCGTGCCGCTGCTTTTGGGCAGCGCCTTAGTGGCGGGCGCCACTGGATCTTATCTATCTAACCAAAATTATTTCGAGAATATAGGCAAGCAATTTGGGGAAGGCTACGGTGCTGGTACTGGTTTTGGCAGCTATGTTGCTGCGGGTGCTTCTTCTGCCATGCTTGGTAAAATGGCGTACGGGCTATCTGGCGGTGCAATAGGGCTCACAGAAGTGGCCGCCAAAACTCCAGGGTTAATGATGCCGACTCATGCCGGTCTTCTTGCTAGAGGATTTTCCCTAGCCGCCGGCGGAGCTTCCGCATATGTCGCAGCTGGGTATGGTCAGGAATATCTAGGTGGGGAGACTAAGGGCAGTAAATTTGCTGGTGGTCTAGTGGCCTCTGTCGGAGCGGCGGCAATACCAGCTCTGATGATGGGAGGGCCTCTGGGTTGGGCCACTCTAGCGATGGGTGGAGCTGTTGGTGTATGGAAAAATTACAGTGATGTTTATCTCTCTCCGGAGACAGGCGCAGAACAGCGAGAAGCCTTACAAAATGGCATGGCGTTATTGCAGGGCGCAGAGCGTTTACGCGTCGCAGATCCTCAGTCTTATGCAGCCATAGTCAACGCTCGCGGGTCAGTTAGACAAAATATTGATAATGCGTCGCTGCAGGCCTATTTTAATCGCGCTTCTAAAAATGATATTGCCGCATTAGATAATATAGCGCAGGCTGCATTACGGGCCAATTACAGAGACGGCACTCCGGGAGCTTCCAAGTTTGCCGCAGTAGAAGTGCCATACGATGATCCGCTTACTAATTATCTCAGCTCGGCTGTCTCTAAAGACAGGACAAATATGACAGGCGCTATTGGCGCCATAAACGTCGCCTGGGCTGACATCATTAAAGGAACTAAAAGTACTTCTAAAAATTTAGATGAATTTTTCTCAGCGCTAAAAGACCGAGAAAGCATTGTATTGGGCAGTGACTCCGAGACGATACTAAATCGTATTCGCGCAATTACTAATTTATCTGGAGACAGCAGCACACGGTCGTCTATTGTTAATTTTCTAAATGACAACTACGGCATGAACAAGCTAAAATTTACTGACTCAGAAGGCTACACGATATTTGATGGCTTTAATAACTATACGGCTGGCGTGCACGGCCAGACGTTTGAGCAAGTATCTAAAAATATAAAAGATACTATTGAGTCTGTGAACAAACAAATAGACACCGCCGCAAAGACTACTGGCACCAAGTTCGTGACAGCAGAAAACGCCGCTGGAGTTGCTGCCGTGTTAAACGCATTTATTAATAAGCAGGGGGACAGGGCTATGGAGATTGGCCGCCTGGCTGGACTTAGTTCCGAAGACTTGTCCAGACTGCGAGCATTCCAGGGAGACTTGTCCGATGGCGGTGCCATGGTCATGTACAAAGACCTGTCACGCATCGTAAATGACCAAACGCACGCAGTTTTGAAGCAAGGCATGCGGGATTTCGTTACTCGCAAAGGCGCTATATTAGGCGATAATTTAGGTGCTGTAAATTCTTATTTGAATTATTTGTACACTGGCCAACGTGACGAAGGTGCTATGCTTAAAATAAAAGGCCTGGCGGCTAATAATTTCGAAGGCATCCAAGATAGTGCGACCCGGGAAGCATTGCGAGAAATGTACTCGACGTCTAATGCGACAGACGTGCTAGTACAGTCAGCTAATTCTGGAAACTGGTCAGTAGGACAGGCGCGTGAGAAAATTAAATCGGCCGGCAAGTTAAATTCTGTCACTAAGAACATGATGCTGTCTGCCATGGAAGGTTTGTCAGATACAGCAGCGTTCAGCGCGCACTCTACTAATATCATGAAGCACATAAACGAGACTGTCTTGCGCAGCAATATGGGCGAGGCAAGCCGAAGTACGTCAGAGTCCGTAGCACAGTTACAAGTAGAAGTGCTTGGCCGCCTCGATGGCTCGATAAAAGCGCTGAATTCTATACTGCTTGCTACGAATTTAATTAAAGACGAGAACGTTCGCAAGAATTTGTCTGAGGCAAACAATCCCCCAAAGACTACGAACGAGGCTGTAGTTCCACTTTTAAATAACTCCAGCCCCATTGATGGGGAACGACGCGCACCTAATTTTAGTGTAAATTAAATAGCATAAATTGTTGGCAAAGGAAGGAGATAACATGGCTCAAATAACTATGGTGAACATCGCAAGCGAGGAATACGCAAAGTACTTACTCCCATCTTCTTCCGAGTATAACACCCAGGAAGCTAAGCTAGGCGGAGGTTGGTTTTTAGATAAGGCCATGGCCGATAACTTAGTGGCGTTGGCCAAAGCTACGGATTCACAATTGGTCATAAATAACGCCTACAGGAAGCCTTATCTAGATGTTGACGGCGGGTCTACTAAAACTAAAGCCACCCACGGAATTGGTCAGGCCGTAGACATTTCCACTTATATAAAAAAGGGAGAAACTTACGGAGCTGCACTTGCCAAAGGCGCTGCCAGGAAGTTGGAACTCGGAGCTACCGTCCTCACAGACGATAGATTTAAGGGTAAACTGGCCTTTGGGGGTTCTATTTACGGAAAGTCTGGCGGGGCTACTAGGACTGTCACGCCTCTGACATCTAATAAGTCAATCACGATACGTGATTTAGACTTGTCTGAAACCATGCATTTCGAAAGCGAAGAGAATGCCGCTATAATAAAGGCCATGACTGACGAAGAGCTTCTGAAGTTAAATGCGACTGTGCAGGCTATGGCCAACTCTAGAGACGGTAGAACGGCCACTCCGGCAAAACCAGAATTCACTATGAAGAACGCGGATGGTACTACCTACACTATTCCCGCAGAACCAGCGTTGGATGCCAGAGATCTTCGTGTAAAAGAATTTACAGTGGACACTGTTACCGGGGCTGTGACTGATATAGGATACTCCGATAGATCTAAGTTAAAAGTTGGCTCCGGAAAGCTGAAAAGTGATTCAGCACCTCTGCAGAACGACCCAGATATTCTTATAGATCCAGATCTTAAGCATACTTTAAGTGTTACTTCTAGGCCAGGGGCCTCAAGGGATAAGGCTACTGTGAGCGACGACCCATTTACAACCGCTTATGGAGCTAGCGATGGTAAACAAGGCAGCATGGGAGACTTCATGACGTTCCAGGGCACGCCGGTTAAAATTCCTAGCCGAGCTGCAGACGGGACTATTCCAAGAGTCGTTGAGATCGATTCCAGGCAATTTAATAATGGTATTGATAATTATCGCGATGCAGCACAGATTAAGAAAATCACGAATAAACTCGTAAAAAATGCAATGCCAGGAAAGCATCCGTTTGGCGCGCAGCTGAAGCACGACGGCTCGCCCGCGGCTATTAAACTCGTATTAGACGACGTATTTAAAGATAAACGAACTGATGCAGCCAAAAAAGCATGGGAGAAAATAACTAAATCTGGCATAGATTACATTGACAATTTCGTGCTATCTCGCATGTCTGAAGTTAACTCAGAGCGCTATCAGATTCTGCAAAGCATAACAGACGACTATAAAATTTATTTCTCTGGCAAATCGCCCGTCGTGACTAGCATTGGCGGCCATATGCTAAATACATATAACCAGCAATGGTGGTATGATTTCGAATATTTTTACGATAATTATTTACGAGGCAGCAAGGCAGTCGAGAACAAAATACGCGCGTTCTTAACTATCGCAGACACGATCTACGATATTTTGATACTTAAATTCGGAGTGCAGTTAGACGCTAATTTCGACGATTCAGTTATGTTTAGTATAGACTTCGTGACACTGCAAAAGCTGCACGTCGGTGAATATCAAACTCCGGATCAGCGTGGCGCTGACAAAAACAACGCACCTAAAGCTGCTAACATGTCCAGTAATCAGACCGAGTACGACGACGAGACGCGGCAGCTTATTGAAAACATGACGCTTGATTCTGAGAGCGCCGGGGCTCGTGGCTACCAAGGCACTACAGTTAAAAATGGCGCTGTCGACACGCAAGACCTGGAATTTTCTCTCGGCGGCAAGGGCGCTATAGATTCGTCCAAGTATAACTTGGATAATATCAAGACTTTCAACTCAGATGGCTCGGTATCACAAGAAGCTCGTAATACAAAATCCGCCAGAGACGATTTGAAAAATACGACTTACGCAGACTTGCAGCGCCAGATACGCATGGGCAAGAACGGCTTTAACTCAGGCACGCCGTTGGATAATATAAATAGCGCTGCAAATACAAATTCTCGCGAAAAGAATTTATCACCTACGGTAAATCGCAATGCTGGAACCGAGCCATTTTCTAAAGGCTCAAGCGGTACTGGCTCGCGCTATGATAATACTAGGCGGCTTACCGACGCTGAGCTTGACGCAGCCTGGGAACGCACTGCTTCCGGAGTGGGGACTGCAGAACAGCAGGGACGCAATTTAATTAACAAAGGCAAAGCCGACTTACGGGATCTTAATAATCAGCTAAAACAGCCATTGTCTGAATTTACTAATAATTTTAAAGGGGAAAATAAGCCAAAAGACGCGGCAGGGGCAATCAGAGCATTCGGAAATGCATCAAAATCCATTCCAAAGTTGGTAGAGATTCTTGGCTATAACGAAGTCAGAAAAGGGCAGGGTTACGAGGAAGATTTTAAAAATATAAACGGAATTATTAAACAGATTACCAGAGACGGCGGCGCAGCACTTAACGAGACAGGCAAGCGCGCCGAAGAGGCCTGGAAAAGCTCGTTTGAGGCAGGTAGACGACAGGCCGCGGCAGACCGTGCCGGGAGAAAAAAATAAATAATGCAAGTAACATACGATGGCTATAAGTTTAAATTATACATCGAAGGCATTCGTGTGCCCTTTATCGGCGCAAGCGTGCAATTCAAAGGCATGATCTCGACTGCCACGATTGATATGTACCCGGCCAAAGAATTTAACAAGCTGCCAAACGGCGCTTTGTTGCATATATTTTTTAAGAAAGCCGGCATTGACGAAGAGTATAAGCTATTATTTTACGGCACGGTAAATGCTAAAAATATTGCAATAGATGGCGGTAACCGTACTTATTCGCTTGTAGCCTACGGCCGTGCTGCTATATTTAATAATATTATAATGGCATCGGCATTAAAATTCGAGACGAGCTCTTCTGCCGCGCAGGGCCTGCAGCCTTCCAAAGTCGCGGCTTCTACCGGCGCGTCTCCGGCCCCAAATTTCCAGCCAAATCCAGGAAATACCACGACAGAAAAGGAAGCTGGATTGACAGTGCCGTCACCAACAGAAAAAGGCGGTGGAAACGGTTCTGATCAAACGCTGGTAAAGCCCGCGGCAGATGCTAAAAATCCCTCTGAGAATATTCCAAACGAGATGGCTAATCCTAAAGGCAACAAAAAGCCCACGGCACGATCGTTGGAAAACCCGGCCGTGCTAAAAGACGTAATTGATAAGCTAGTCGCGTATGCCATGCACGGCTCTAGTGACTTTTATAATATTGCATATAACTATCGACTACGCCTGCAGCCGGATATATTTATAAATGAATTCCCTGCAGCATGGGCCAATTATGTAGCCAGCTGGGGCAGTAACAAACAGAAAGATATTTTTATTAAAATGCTTAGACAAGTAATAGAAGCGCAGCACGGCGGGACAAGTCCGCTAAGTGGCATGATAAGCACGCTTCTTGGCATGTATTTTTCTGAAGCTTGGGAAGTGCCGGGACTGGCAAAAGGCGCAGTGCTGGTCCAGCCAGATTTAATACTAAGCGACGTCCCGGCATGCAACATGATATTCCCGACCGAGCAAATATCCGCACAATTCTCAGATGGCTTCGGGAATAAAATAACCCGTGTCGTATTAGAATCGCCTATTTATGACGCACAGGGGAACGTCAGCGTTAACCGCGCTAATCCCCAGTCAGACGTAGCCATGTACCCTGACGCGCTGTCTTTCGCGCTAAGTGCTTCAGACAAAGACACGGTATCACGTGTAGCGCAGACGATTATAATCGAAGGCGAAGAATTTATAGGCAGCCGGCCGTTTTACACGCCGTCGCCAGGAAATTATTTAGCCCTGTCTCGTAACGCAAAAGAGCACCGGGACTTCGCCATGCATTTATATTTCAAACTACGTAATGCCCACACGAGCATTGCTATCACAATGCCATTTTCTCCGCAATTGATACCGGGCCAGCGTGCAGTATTATTTGACAAGCATACGCCATTAATATTTAAAGTCGAGAGCGTCTCGCATTCGATAGGCAACTCCGGAAATATACTAAGCAGTGTACAAGGCTCTAACGTCGAATACCTCACGGCAGAAACCAAGTTTAAACATTTCGAATGGTACGATGCTGCATATAAACCGGACGCCATTCACGAAGTATACAAAGCATATTTCGGCTGCACTAGTATGAGCGAAAGCGCCGGCAAGCCCGGCCAAGTATACGCCGCCTACTTGGATATTTTCGAGAAATACAACAGTACGGCTATAAAAACTTATATGGCCGAAGCGCTAACGCAGCGAGCGTTCGATACCGAAGGCACTGTAATGGGCGAGCTGTTTTACGCAACGGCAAAGCAGCATGATGGAGAAGGCGTAATTATTTACAACTCAGAAACGTTTGATAATTATTATTTTAAAGGCTATACTATTGACATGGAAGAAGCTGAAAATGGTTTGCCCAATATTCGACAGGCGCCAGTGTTAGAATACGTTAAAACGATTTATGGCGTTGTTGGTGATTTGCATGAATAAAGGAGATTTACTAAAATGCTAATGGAAAAAATGGCCAGTGATATTGCGTTGGCTGCTGAGTTAAAGCTTTACAAAATTGCTGCTGAAGGCGAAAAAGAAGTCAAAAAACCAAAGGCGCCTAAAGCACCGAAAGCACCGAAAGCCCCGAAAGCCCCTGCACCGGCTAAAGCACCGAAAGCAGCGCAGCCCTCAAAGTCGAACGGCGGTGCTAGACCGCCTACGCCAAATAATATGCCAGTGGGACCAGGGAATGCTATGCCAGTGAACGCCGCGCCACCCATGCCCATGACCAATCCGTCCGACATGTATCTTAGACAGCTTTTAGGGGTTTGATTTTTAAATATGTCAATCAAAGACTGCCTGGTGCGTGACATAGTAAAAACTGCCTATGCCGAAGGCAGTCTTAGTGGCTTGCTCGAGAGCGATATTTCTGGCGATGCGCTTTACGCTGCTATACAGGACAAAATAAAAGAATATAAAAACGCCGGCAATCTCACTGAAGGCAGGCTTTTGGAAAATATTATTCCGATTGGCCCGCATACCCGTCTGGGCGGCAGTGGCATATTGGCATTAGCTGCCAAGGCCATTAATTCTGTTAGGCCCGGCACGATAGATTACGAGCTCACCCCGGAGATAAGCATGTCACATGCAACTGGCAATGACATGATTGGCGATTACGCAAATCTGTCGGCCAAGTATTACGATAAAAAACATCCGGGCACAGCTGATAAATTTTACGACACTGTTGCTGCGCACGAAATACTCGAAGCCGAAGCCATGAAAGAGAATATGCCGGGACTGACTAACATAGTTGGCGGCACATCTGTCGGTGCCCTGCTCGGGGCCGCAGCAATGTCTGCGCCGATATTAGACGCCGTGAATGATTATAAAAAAGGTAAACTTGACATTAGTACTGTAGCAAATGCTCTGCAATCAGTTATGACCGGCGGCGTGTACGGTGCTCTTGGTGGTGGTTTACTCGGCAGGGCGTACAATTACATTCGGGATATTCCGGACATGTCTGGATGGTCGTCACATATGTCGGCGGATATACCTAGGCTAGAATCTGTAATGGTGGATAAATTACAAGACCCAGCATTGACCGAAATATTTAAAGCATTGCGAACTAGCACTGGGGAGCGTCGTGCTATCCAAGAAGCTGCCTTGAAAGATTATGGCGAGAATATCCCAGGCAAACTTACCGATGACATTCAAAAGATCGATCCCATGAAATACCTGAGGCTTTAATACATGACCGACTATTCAAAAGACGTGCAGCTCTGGCAAAAGTGGCAGTCGGATAAAACTGATGCCAACCTAGAAGCGCTGGTCAAGCAAGTTAACCCGATTATACAATCTCAAGTTAACAAGCTTTATACGGGCAATATCCCCCGTAGCGCATTAGAGGCTCATGCTACGAATCTGGCCATTAAAAGCTTCGATAATTACAACCCGGAACAAACGCAGCTTAATACTTATCTGACATGGCAACTAAAGCCTTTGAATCGATATGTATACAAGCATCAGAATATTGGTAAGATACCAGAAAGCCGCATCGTGCATATCGGGGCTATTAATCGAGCCAAAGTCGAACTGCACGAGACTTACGGCCGAAATCCTACAGAGCAAGAAATCGCCGATCATACTGGCATTGCGCTGTCTGACGTAAAGCTTTTGGAGAAAGAGAATCGTCAGGACTTAAGCGCGGGCTTTGCCGCAGAGGACTTTCATAAATCGCACACGACTTACGAAGATACGCTCTGGCTTTTATGGGGTGAGCTCGATGGGCGAGACCGTGAGATACTCGAATATTTATATGGCATGAACGACAAACCGACGCTAGGCCCGTCTGAGATCGCAAACAAACTAGGCATTAGTCCCAGCCGCATCTCGCAATTGAAAACTCGCATCGCTGATAAGCTTTTACGCTATCGCTTAGAATCCGGGAGGTTTTATTGACATGCTGCATGATAAACTTGCAGGTGCTGTAGAAAAACTTGCAATGGAAAAACTTGCTGGGTGGGAGAAAAGATGGATAGAACAGCGAGAGGCTGCTGGAAAGTCTGGTCCCACTGTTAGCGAGTATGCCGATGTTAGAGGTGATCTCCTTAGAAGAAATAAGCCGAGCCCTTCATCGAACATCGCCGAAAGGTACTATTTTAGAAAGCACCCATTTAATCAGACGAGAATGGGTCGCTTTATAGATGACCTAGGTCAATTTTTAATAAACTCTAAGACTAAAGCCGACATAGCCAACGAAGAATATATGCAGTGGCGCCAGAACAAATTTCATCCGCCTCTTCCACACAACGCAATGTCTGAGAATAACAGACATCTGGCTGAGAAAATAATGTCTCCAAGAGAATCATGGGTGGGACCAAGAGATGTCACCTTCAATCCCTTACTATCTGGTGTAAGTAAGGGATATCTGCACTCTATACCATTGAAAGATGCCATGAGACTGCGTGGCATTGCTTTAACTCGGGATGGAGCCACCTGGCAAGATAAAAATCCATCCATACCGGTTGACAGCTCAGGAATCACTGATAAAATAAACCAACGAATAGCGGACAGGGCCGCCAAGATACCCGGCACTATCACAGCGGAAGATTTAGTAAAGTCACTACCAGATGGTGGCAAAAATAGCTACTACAAAGCACTACGTAGAGGGTTTAGCAATGCAGGTGTCGGGGACAGTGTGTTTATATCTGGGCACGCCCCGGTGGCTCTGGGCGGATATGCAGTACCTGGTGGCAGAGTTATGGTTGGGGATAGGGCTAGTCTGAAATCTATCCATCCGGACATGTTTTTTACAAAGCATCTAGCTGAGGTTAACCCGGTGGCTAGGAGATTGCGGGACTATTTCGGCGACACGTATGCTGGAAGTAATGTAGGTTGGAAAGATCACCCTTACTACGAGGCAGTAGTACCAAAAGGAGCGTTAAACAGAGACCCTACCAGAAGAGATTTTTTGGTGGCAGCCAGCCCAAGCGGAAATAACCTGCCGGATGAAACACTGCTACGGCAAACAGTGCTGCATACAAATCCAAATGCCTCAATGCGACCATTTGAGGCCATAGCCGAGAGACAGCGCGCTGTGGGCACCAGGGCGAGGAATATATTTGGGAAGAAAGCTTTGATGGATATGCTGCGAAAATCCAAGCTTAGATTTTAAAGGGGATACGTATTCATGGCTAAAAAGAAAACATCTGCCGGCAAGGCTAATAATCTTGGTGTGCCGACAGCGAGGGGCTGCTTAAGCTGTAACCGATGGGATGCCTTTATGAAGCGAGTATGGGAAGAGGAGCGTGAGATATGCCCGGAAAGCGGCTGTATAAAATTACTAAATGTCAATGTAAAAAAACCTGATAGCACCGGAGAATAAGTATGCTGCGAGAAAAACTGGCCACCAGTGTCGCCAATCATGCAATGACTAAACTAGCTAGGATATTCTCGTCGGATCCGGCGTTAAATAAACTTGTAAAGAAGACCCTGTCTCGCATGTACTCTTCTGGCAGGGCACATTATATACCCAGCAAACTGCCAGAGTTTGTCAGCGTCAAAAATCAACAAGGCGGCCTCTTCCCGCCAGGCAGTGACAAAATATTTATCCCTAAAAACAAGGCCGACGGCTTTAACAGACCTACTGTGGAGCATGAAATACGGCATTCGTCAGATCCTCATTTAAAATCAAAGCTCAGGGCCATGGCACATCTGGGTGGGGATGATTCTGCTAGAGCTGAAGAGATAGTCGGTAGGCAAATACTTCGGGAAGAAGCCAGGGCATTAGCAGGATTAAATCCGGAAAGTCTGGCCAGGGATAATCTAGCCATGTATTTGCGTATGGTTAGAAATGAGGTTCCGGGGTTGCGGCATTCGCTGCCAGAGAAAGTAAGAAAGTTCAATGCTGCTGGAGGGCTGACCGAAGCTGGAGAAGTCGCAAAATCCTACCTTAGATTTTAATTCACATGTTGAATCTGTCTTTGAGTTTTAAGATCTCTTTGTAGTCTATTTCGGTGAAATCGTTTATCAAATGATTTCCGGGCGTTTCTACGAAGGCCAGATAATACCAGAGGCCTTTTTTGTCTAGTAATATACGCGCACTCTCGCTGTCCGACTTATCTAAGAATATTGACACGCATTCGTCAAGCAGGCTTTTGATGCTATTAAGCGCCTCTTCGTCTTTTATTTCTTTTTCTAGCACGCGCTCACGTAGCCTTATGCCCAAATCATGCTCGGTCTGTGTGTAGTTCCTGGGTCCTATATCTTCGTCGTAGGGCAGATTCTCGAATATTTTTGCAATCGACTCGAATACGAGGCCGAAATGCATGAGGCTTAAAGCTTCGACTACAAGCGGCCGGCTACTAAGTAGCAAATGCTTTAAATGTGCATAGACTAAAATATGATTGAGCTTTGTCTTGCTTAATTTAGCCCCGGCCTTTTTGAATCGCTTAATTATGTAATTTGCGACTGCTACTGTGCTGCATGTGTAATTTATTTTTGCTTTGGCTGGTTGCATAATTAATTTCTAACCGACGCTTCGAAGTTAAAACGGTCGGCCTCACCGGATTCGTTTTCGACTAAGATATCGATTCTAATTACGCCGGTTACTAAACTAATATCGATACCGAGCAGTGTTATTTTCTTAAGCCTCTCGCTGGCCGACACTGGCTTGTCTATTTGCTCGCGCATGATCTGCTCTTCAGATTTTCTGACGATATACGCTATATCTGCGTTGAGCCTGGGAATATCGTTAGAATTTAAGCTGCGTCCGGTAAGCGACAAAATACTGCCACCATATTCAGGCCGCAAGTAATCCTGACCGGCAGTGGTTAAAATAGTCTTTGCGACTAATTGCACCAAGAGCTCTATGCCGGTATTACGCGCCGGCAGTAAATTCCATCCCCATGTTACACGCCGTGTTACTGGATCAATTCGCATAATATTTACATCAGGCATTCGTCTATTCCTTTAGGTCGTCAGTTCTTATATCAGCAGGATTGCCCAGGTGTGGGTATAACATTCTGGCTAGATAGTGCCGCCCTTTTTGTATTTGCTCATTCCTTATTTTAGAATCTGTTGCAGCCATTGCGCCTGAAAACGCATCCCTTATCGGTTTGGAAATTACTTCAGGATAGGTCATTTTCGGCAGTGGATTATCCAACACTGACATGGGCCTTTCTCTTAATTTATTTAGCCAACCGTAGTAAACACTGCGGAGCTCGTTCATGGATCTGCCAGGCACGGATAAGTATTCGATCATAGGATCATCCTCGGTGCCAAATCTACGATTTAACTCCCTGTTATTTATGTGCATCTCATTAAATTTCTTCTGTTGTAAAATAGATGCTCCTTGCCACCGTTCTGGAAGTATTTTTCCACCAGTATGCTTGTGTATAGTATCAGCAATTGCGCCAACTGTATCAATAACACCACGCATTTTTGCCGGAGGCATCCCTTTTTGGATAGCCCATATCGAATACGGGTTATCTGGATCAGCGTGAGCCATCTCGTGACCTATTGTATCATTTAAGAAATCTGCATTATTCGCACCGCCTCTTCCAACAATACCAGCATCCGCCAAAGCCATTTCTATATCAGGGCTGTTGTACTGAGTGTTGTGCGCGATGTGACCATTGAACATAGGGAGCCTGGAAGGGGCGAAATATGCTACCGAAGGCTGCCCGGCCTCATCTCCTGAGAAGTTAACACTTCCATCGTCTGCTACGGCCATCGGATTACTTTTTACTCTGACTCTTGGTCTCCCCATTCTATCCGCGTAGGCATTGTATCGTTTTTGCAAATATGGCTGCACGACATCTCTAGAGATCCGATGCATATAATCCGTAATACTATTAACTTTTCTATCATCTATTCTCTGAGTTGGGGATTGAATATTTGTCTGCGGATATTTAGCCTCGGCTGCCGCGACACCTTCACGGCTGGATCTGCTAATCTCGCTGGGAGCGTTTATATAAGTTGAATTTGGCAATAAACTCTTTCTAGCACCATAGTAATCATCATTCGGATGTGTTTTTTCCGGGGTGTATTTTAAGTCGGTTTTTATTTTAGCGTCGGCCAATTCTGCTACGTCTTTGGCCAGTTTTTCCATTAACATTATTGTCCCCCCTTACTAGCCCTTAGCTTTTCATATTGATAAAGCAATCGCAGCTTTGGCGATAATACTTCGTCAGCGTATTTGTCTATGCCGGTAACGGCCATGCTAGTTTGCAAGTCTAAGTCCGAGATAAAACTAGTCATGAGCTCTCGCTCGTACTCGCCGTTGACATAATCTAGCAAAGTCGTGAGCATGCTAAACTCCTGTGCCGAAATGCCGGGCATAATCATGGCTTCCCGGATAGCTTCTTGACACTGGCCTATTTGCGTCAGCATAGCCGGGTTGTCTATTGCTTTTGTAAAAGTCAGTACGTTACCACGAGCTAGCGAGTCCATAGGCGTGGGTGCCGTAGCTTTAAGCGCGTTTATGGCAGCTGTGGCCGGCTCTGATATTGGCACGTTAAAGCCGTTTACGCCAGCGATTAAATCTCCGACGTGCAGCGTGACTTGCGTATTTTTATCTTCTAGCCTTTGTGCAATAGCGGCGACTTCTTGAGACGTTGGCCGCTTTTTACGACTTAATGAATTTACGCTTTTAGCCAAATCGTTAGTGATGCCCATAATAGTATTAATATCGTTTTGGAAAATGCGCATGGCTTCTTTTGGGAAGTTATTTGCGAAATTTTGTGCCGTGGCTACCAACGAGTTAAACTGATTTACTAAGTCCCCGCCGCCTTGCAATATGCCTTTTATGCCTCGTTTTTTCAGCTGGCCTAACTGCCCTTTTATAAATGTAGCCTGGCTGATAATACTCTTTACGCTCTGGACTAACGCCTGCGCATTATTATTCTCTGCGGCGTTAATTGCACTTTTGGCTGTGCTTATTAGCTTATTGCCGTTGGCTAAAATCTGTGAGAAATTCTCGTCGTAGATTTTGTTTATGTCTATATTCTCTATTTTATCGGCCATAGTTGGTAAATTAGTGCCATAATCGATTAGAGAATTGGCCTTGTAATTTATGTCAGTCAACATGCTTTCATAATTGCGAAAATTTGCTGAAGACATTGCCGGGTTCTTGCCAAAGTCTGTGCCAAATAAATTAATCAGGCTATCTGCTTGCTGCATGACAGAATCCAGCATAGTATCAGAAAAGCCATTAGTAGCTTTGGCGCTATTGAAAGTCTTTACGAGCTGTAAATACATGTCCTGGGATTTAGCCGTAATCTCTTCCGCGCTGTTTACGATCTTAGTAACCATGTCTACGGCGTTGCCTGCATTCAGCTTATCTAAGTATCCGCATATTTCGTTGGCGTGCTGCTTTACGAAAGCTGTTAATTCATTCATTTGAGATATTAGGCCATTGGCTTCTGCCGCGATTAAATCACAGCCTTGTTTTACTATGCCGGCAAAAAAGTCTGGCATATGGTCACCACTGAATATGGCGCCAGTTAATGCCCTAAATTTATTATGCATCATGGCAACAGATTCTTGATTAGAGGCTAATTCTGGCGGAATCGGCTGTAAACTCGTAAGCTGCAGTTTCTCTATGTCGCTTTTTAATAATTTGCCTTCTGAGCTTTGGGCCATTTCGGAAAAGCTCGCTACGGAATCCGAAAAGCTTTTAAGCGTTAATTTATAATCGCTTTGTCCCATGGTTAAAATGCGCTTGGAGTCTTCTAACTGCTCCATGCGCCTGGCCACCAAGCCTCTTACGGACAATACTTCTTTTGGGGGCGTGTTATTGTTTACCATAGTCTTATTATAGACAAAAAGCATTTCTTTTTCAACAAAACTGTTATAAGATAATAAATCACTTCGGGAGAATTAGCGATGCGTAAAATCATGCCTTTCGGAACTAATGTTGCAAGCTTTTTAGAAGACCGTGCTTTCAAAGTCGACCTGCCAAATTTCAAAGAATCCATGCTGAAAGATTTCGGAGATGATTCTGACAGCGTTGCTGACGAATTTCTAAAATGGTATTTAATCGACACGCTTTTAACGAATCGTTTTACTAAGCTACCAACTGCACAAGAGGCACTAGGCAAGCTTTCGTATTTAGTAATAAATGAACATGTGGATAAAAATAGCATGTTCGAAATTACTAACCGTGGCATCGTAGAGCTAGTGAAAGACACACACTGCTCGATGCTGCGAATATGGGCAGTGCTTAAATGCTTTGGGCTGCCGGGAATATTAACGTCTGAAGATCTTCTGGAGATTACTGGTAAAATAAACTCCAAGCTAGAAGATTCCGGGGATTTTCAGCTCCCAATATTCGCTTATTGCTCAGCCCCAGGAAGCATATTTCCTGGCGTGCACGCCAGCTTGACTAACAATCCATTTATGTACAAGCCGTTTACATCAACTGACTATGTGCCATATTCAGTTCAGGCCGTGGAAGACGTGTTGGCTATGCGTACTATCCCTGGCGATGCAAAGCCTCCGAGGCATATTATAACCCTGGACCAGCGATGGCCAAAAGTTATAGATACGCTAAGAAATACCGCGTACGGAAAAGCTGCTAACAGCATATTCAGTATATTTCGGGGAAGGCCGTTAGTAGAAAGAATAACAGGCGGCTATGAAAGCGACATATTAAGTGCAATACAGCCGGCGTGTGGCATGGTTAAGCTACTAAAATGCATAGACGCCGTGGGCTCACATATGAGTGCTAAGCTTGTCGGCATGGCGCTGGATTCTCACGATATTATGCGTGCAGTCCAGGGTGTTGACGACAACCAGGGCGCTATAAATATAATTCGCTACCAGCGAAAGGTTGCGGAATCTAATATAGAGTCTTTGTCGGATGTCGTGCAAAACTACTTGCAGCGGCCATACAGAGTTATAGAGCCGAGTAGCCCCCAGGATGGGTCTAGGCCCGGCGGGTATCAACCAGTGCAAGAATCAATGGAGAGTCAGATGCAGCAGGTTGTTTCGCGGCATATAGAACAAGCCTTGCGGGCTACTCTGGGTATGGAAGACGGTACGAATGTCGACGTGAATTTACATCTGGTTCCACAGCAGCCACTAACGCCGCAGGCGCGGCAGCAGAACACTGCTACTGAAACCGATGTCACAGCTTTTACACAAGCACAAAATCTGGCTAACCAGCAACAGCTGCGGGCCAGATTAATGGACCAGCTGATGTGGCATCCAAGGAAGCTGCCCGGCCAATCTTAGATCAAATATTGCGACTTCCTAGCGACGCAGCTAATACAGAACAATACCAGGCCCCAGATACCATGCAAGCCAGAATCGCGGCAGATTTATATTTGAGAAACAATCCCGTGGCTTCTTTCACGACGTTTCGTTCTGTAGCAAGGCTGGATACGTCCGCGCCGATAGACCACACAAATATGGCAGTAAATGATGTAGTATTCTGCCAGGCTACTGGCCGGTTATTTATCGTTACAGCCGAAGGCTTTTTAGAATTCGCCAGAGCTGGTATATAATAAAAAGCCTACTCGCTAAGCACGTTTGGAGAGCCAGTAACGCATACGCCAGTGCCGCAAGGGACAATATGCACGTCTCCTACTCTATGTATCGGAATATCGTTTGCCATATCAAAGCTACTGCCCGTTATTGCATAAGAAATTACGCAATGCGGGCAGGTGCTTATTCCGATGTCACCTATGCGCATAATATTTAAGTCATTTGCGTGTACGTCAGGAGAGCCCCGGTAATGCACACTAATCCAGCCATGCGGACAGCACGGCAATCCTACCGAGCATACGCCGACAGACAAATCTGTTATGCGACTCACCGGGACTCCTGACATTATTTGCCACCAGTCAGTGCTTTTATTTCTTCAGGGGACAGGCTTTCGAGCATGTCCTTTATTTTAGCTAGTTTTTTCATATCTAACTTTGGTTCTGGGTCAATTGCACTGGCAGGAATAGCCCCGAGTCCGGAAAGTACCTTTTCTCCGAGGCCAAGGACTTTTTTTACGCCGGCATACAATTCGCTTTTTTCGTCGACATCTTTTGCCCATATGAAGCTTGTCGGGGTAGTCCTGATTACATAACTTTTCTTAAGTTTATTATCATCCGAGTCTGCAATGTTTGCCGCGTGTACTAAACTAGTGTTAGAGCCAGTTTCAGTTGGGAATGTGATCGCAGTTACGCAGTAACCGTGAAAAACATGTTCGTCAGTCATCAGATCTGCCGCCGTGCGCGGCGCAGTGCCCGCAATAAAATTCACGATCGCCATGTTAGTAATACCGTTCGAGACTAAAAACATCTTCATAGCTTATCTCCTTTTAAGTAACGTCCGGAGCATTGTCGCCATGCTATGTTCTAAGTTTGACAACCCACGTCCGGCTCTTCCCAAAATCGATGTTACCGGATTTACTCGAACCTTGTCAAGGAGTTCTTTAGGGGGCATTTTATTAGCTTTGAAAGTATTTAGAATCCTGGCTATGTCGTCAGCATTCTCAGACACGTAATTATTGCCGAGCACTACGTCGTCTAAGTTAGTGCCCAGAATCTTTTCGATAAATTGCTTCTCACCGGTCATGGCCCTAAGCTTGTCCCTGATCTGCTTGCCTTCCGGTGGCAGCAATCTGGCGTTAATATCGCTTTCTTGTAAAAGCACGGCAGGAGACTGATGCGCCGCGCCTACAGATCTAAGCCCAGTCTCACCAGATACTAAACTGCCAAAATTACCGCCTTCCATTGGAAGACGCTTGGATAAACTCGGATCCGCCATGTGCAATAATTCTGACAGCTCATGCACTTTCATGCTTTTACTAACGTTGGATCTGGCAAGGCTTTCGTTGTTTATTCCGACAGTCGAGTAATCGTTAGTCTGGCCCTGCAAATAATCTATCAAGCTTTTGATCTGATTGCTGTATTCTCGCTTGGAGAAGCCAGGTATGTCCCTGAATTTTTTTATTTCGCCGGGGGCATTTTCCCGTAGCGACGCCAGTGCCGCGTCGTCTAACAATTGCGTGCCGACATAGGCCTTAGCTTGATTGATGCCGTTTGCATGGCTTTTGGAAACCGTCGCGCCAAAAGGTCTTGCGCCCCCTTCTAATAATTCCTCGTTAGTAGTAAGCGCTTCGGTCAGGTCGTTATTTTTAAGGGCCTCGCCTACGTCGTCGATTTTTCCCATAAAGCCACTGGCGTTTAGGTCTGTAAGCGCCCCGGAGGCTTCTATGTCACTCATGCTTTTACTCATCTCCGCGTTTCTAAGGCGCCGTATAACTTCTTCCAGACCGGCTCCGAAGCCGTAGCCACCTACAGCTCCGGCTGCAGAAATAGGCTGCTCGTCGCTGCCTAATGCTGCGCCACCCAGCAAAGCTGCACCAAGTCTCTGTGGCGCCTTATACTGCCCTACGCCGCCGAGAATGTCGATTAAAGTATTGCCTAAACCAGGGTATTTATTTACAACGCCGCGGACAGCATCCAGGCCGCCAGGAACTACAGTAACAGTGCTTTTGCGCGCGTTATTTAAGCGCGTTCGCGTGTTGCTATCGGAAATCCATTCTTGGACTTCTGGGGAGTTTATTAAAAAATCTGGCATGGATCTGCTCCTTTGATAGCTATGCGTTGTTTACTTCTTTGCCGAGATAATTTGCCGTTATCTGACCATCCCAGAAAGTCGCTATTCTAGGCAGAAACACACCGTCTGGCGACATGATGTAATTTACTTTGCCTTCTCTCGTATGATGCTCGACTTGGAGTTCCATTGGCTGCAAGACTTTCTGCGCACCTAAAGAATATGCCATGGCTACTAAATCTGACTCCTGTAACTCGGACCCGGATCTAAGGCCTCGTATAAAGCCACCCAAGGCTTCTGCCATTGAGGGAATTTCTGCCTCGGCGAGATAATTAATAGAAAAACTTACATACGCCGGCTCGAATGCTCTGGCCAAAATATCTGCCACGATTACACGCTCGTCGTCACCGAGTATCACGCTTTGCAAAGCCTTCATCTCAGGGACCCAGATAAAATTAATCTTAAACGGCGTGTTTGGCATATAGTCAGCCACGACAGTATCCGAGAATTCTATAGCAATATGCTCTTTCACAGAGAATCTATGTAGTTTATCCCGGCTTACAATTTTAAATTGCGTAGCCGGATTTAAGAATATGCCAGTTTCTGCTTCGGATACAGGCTCCAGCATTTCAATTGAAGTTATTTTGAGAATCGGGACATACCCAGAAAATGTAGCGTCGGTAATCTCAAAAAACTTGCTATCAGGATAGATTATTTTGCTGTCTTCCACGGGCAGGCGTGTCTTGATGTAAATATCGCTCTTGCCACCTATGTTGTCGTTTATTAACGCAATAAAATCCCGCTCCATTTCCGGATCGCGGTACCCTATCGTACGCATGTCGGATATGAATGGAAAAAGCTCTGGAAGCGTGGCCCTGGCGCCTTTTTTAGTAACTATATCCCTGACCGAAATGCTAAATTGCGCTTTTTCTTTCAATTCGTAATTCGTCTCAGACGGGTATCCTCCGGCAAGCTCATATGGGTTAGTGAAGCTTAACATGCCCGGAGGCATTGGCATTGTGCTGATCGTGATAGATCCGGCGGGCAGATTATACTCTAAACTAGGGACTTCGGCGTCTACGACGGTGTCGAAATAATAGGCGCCGTTGTCATAATTCAGGGCCATCTCATCTTTTGTTATGGCGACTGTTGCACGGGTATAAAATTTTAATCCGTACTGAGTTTTAAATTCGTGCTCAGAGTATAAAATAGCGTCTCTGGGCTCAGAGAAGAATATGCGCACGATACCACTGGCATACGTGCCATAATCACGCTCAACGAATACGTTAGAAGCTAGTAAATCCGCATCTTGTTCTGACAAATTTTCTAGCCTGGAAAAAGCCAGTCGGTCTCTTATAAGTTCTAGCTCAGTATGATACGGCGTTATGATTAAATCTAGCGGTTTTACGGCCAAATCTTTTACGGCAGAGCCTTCTCTACTGGCCATGATTCGGCCATCAGAAGTCTCTATGCCCCGGGCTACCATGCCGATTATGTCGATTTCTGTCAAAGGCACTCGTTCCGTGAGGCGCGTTGCGCGGGCTAACAGTGACGGCAATTCGTCCTCCGTGACCAGCGCAGTCTTTTCATAAAAGCCTATATCAGGACCGTTGCCCAGGTAGCTCTCACTGGCATAATAGCTGCCGGTGTCGACGCAGGGGCTGTAGTCAGTCAGATTATAATTCTCCTGAGATTCGTTTACGAATTTGGGGTCGATATTTCTAACGAACTGCGAGGCGTCGATAATGCTCTTAGTGCTTGTAAATCTGGGTTGCGTGCAGAAATAATGTACTGAATACAGCGCACGCAAGTACGATTCAAGGTCGGCCCTTAGCCCTATGTCGCAGTTATATATGATGCTATTTGTGATTGACGCGGCTGATTTATTTTTAGTGTAAACGCCCTCGTAGCATTTGGCTATCGTAGCATGCCGTATGTCATAGACGACGCTTTCGTCATCCAGGCAAATTGCCGAGAATACGCAGTTCGTAATCAGCAAGCGCCTGACGATCGAAGTTAGCGACACAAGCATGTGCTTAAAGTAAATGCCGTATCCGAGTTTATTTAGAATGCAGTTACTTATCTCGTATACGGCGGCAGAATTATCGCCTTCGATATAAATACCAATCATTTTATCGTGATAATCGGTATGCTCCGGGATAAAATCGTTGGCTTCAAAATCGTCGATTTTAAACTTGCCAGTATCGGCGTATACTTTAATTCCGTAAGAAAAGCCGCTATTAGAATGCACGTTTTTAATGGCGTTATTACGGATCAAATAGTCCCCGTTGCCGGAAACAGAAATAAAGCTAAAAAAGTTGTTTGGGTTATTAACAGACGGGAAGCTGTTTTCGACGTAATTACAAAAATTCCCGGTAAGCTCTACCGACGAGTTATCACATTTAAATAGCTCTGTTGCCGGGACATCGTGACACTCCCAGTCTTCTGAGATTTCGTTCCCCAAGATTTTAATATTGACAGAATTCTTGACCAGGACAGCGTGTGCGTGATTCGTTTCTGGTGGCCTGGCACTCAAGAACTTAAGGCCGGAAATATTAATGCCGTCAGAGCCTTCAATCATGAAAGTAGCCTGTTTGCTGGTGCTTACCGGCCTAACAGTTACGTGCCGCATCGGCTCGGTCTGTATTTTTATGTTGAATTTGTTATGCACATAAACAGTGTCCGGTTCTTCATGAGTATGGCCGTTTGTACCAAGAACTACTATCACGTCGCCCGGTAGTGCAATGCTGACACCATGCGCTATGCTGGCAAACGGGCTTCCAGCACTCCCGCCGCCCAAAGTATCCGAGCCGGTCAAGCTATCGATGTAAATTACTGCCATAGCGCTGCCTTTCGTTTAGATATCGTTTTCGTCTAAATCAGCTATAATCTCTGTCTCTTCGTCAGACAAGTCGTCGCCCACATGTACTTCTTTGTACAACACAGCACATACGAACGAGCCTATCGGCGTAATCGTCTTGTCCATGCTGATAATCTCGTACGTGTCCGGATCTGACGCGATACTGCTCATGACAGCTTCGAATTCGTCGGCCGACTCGTTTTTGCCGCTGTCATACGTAATCAACTTTACTTTTGCCTTAAGACTTCCCATTTGTTACTCCCAGATTATTTATCCCAAGGGTGCTTGCATATCATAACGACTTCGACTAGCGCAGGCTTTTCTTCCAGGCCTTTTCGTTCTACAGATACTAGCTCAGGTTTCTGACAACTCATAGGGCAGCTCCTTTATTGCATACCTGCAGAAATCATGCCGATACGTTCTTTTACCATGTTTGCTAACGCAGGACTTCTGGCAGCTAAGTTTTGTAGCACGCTCTGGCGTGAGAACAAGTCGGCGCCCAGCAACTGATTGGCCAGATTAGTAATTGTGACTTTTAGATTCGGAGGCGCGTTTTTATACGTGGCGGCCTGTTGCGCGGCAGTGTTCTGCGCGTCTTGCCGTTGTTCTTCTTGTGAGTATACAGCATTATCTACAGCGCTTCCCGGCACGCCCTGATTTCCCTGTGTCGGTGCGTTAGCTGTGTTCTGTTGCTGTGCTTGCTGTGAGTTAACCTGCATGGCCATTTGCTGCGCCTGCTCCGGGGACATTTCTTGGCCGGTATTGGGGTCTATATACATGCCAGTTTCAGGATTTACGGGAAGGCCCACAGCCGGGTCTATCGGAAATCCCGTGTTAGGATCTACTGGAACACCGGAGTTCGGGTCAGTCGGATACCCAGTAGCCGGGTCAATCCCAGAGGCCGCCGATTGATTATTTTGAATCAACTGACTGCGCATCATGAAGTCGTTTTGGACGATTGCGGCAGTGCCCTGCGCCCGGGCAGACGTGACAGCGGCATTAATAATTAATTTAGCCTTGGTGTCGGCCTCGCTCATGATTTTATCAGCTTCGACATGGAAGTCTTTATCGAATTCGTCTAACAACGTGCTCGTCGCTATTTTCTCGGCAGCTTCCAACTGCATCATGATCTGCATGCGCTGAATGTCATCTGCCATTTTAAGCTCTGCCAGT